>ENA-OROP01000270-OROP01000270.1-human-gut-metagenome-genome-assembly--contig:-NODE-270-length-62302-cov-3.695038_pt1 | contig 62302 bp, 47 predicted proteins | sample MGYA00242132_ERZ509056 | MGnify/ENA primary metagenome ERZ509056 (study PRJEB26280, sample SAMEA2338768) | human gut metagenome | biome: human gut; feature: human-associated habitat; material: faeces...
TGACCGTTGGATTGGAAGAAGTCTTTTTGACCTTTGCATTTCCTACATTTAACTTCGCCCAGAACTGTCCGATGTCCTGTCCTTCGCCAGTATAAATGTAACCGCCACATTCATAGCGTCCCTTATTTGCTTTCACAAATGCTTTCGCACCAGCGTAAACTTCATTCTGTACTGCCTGTGAGATTTCATTATAGGAAGCTCTGACGTTATCGCACTGCCAGCCGAGCTGTTCACTCAACCTCTGCCAGACAACACACTGTTCCAGCAAGTATCCCTGTTTGTAATTCAAGTTCGTATGAGAAGCGGTATATTGCTTGACGTACTCTAAGGAAAGAGCAACGTCCGCAATCTGATCGCTACTCATACGGGAGCTTGCGTCAGAGCGTGTTTTATAGCCATTCTTGAAACTGGTATTGATGTCCACGCAGTAGGCAGTTTCGCCCTCAACTTTCATGTGTCCCTCATTGAATGTAGATTTGATAGAACCATCATTCATAACGTGTTCAATGTAGCCGACACGTTCTGCTGATTCTGTCCAATATTGATTGCCGGAAGCATGAACCGCCGTCACTGGTAATGCCGTGAGAATGGTTGCAAAAGCAAGCGTTCCTGTCAGCAATCGCTTTACTAGCTTATTCATATTTTCTCTTTCTCCTTTCGATTTTGGGTATGAAAAAAGACGCTCATTTCTGAACGCCTAAATATCGAAAACACTGGAACTATGTAGGATAGCTTGTTTTATCTTCATATTATATTGTGTAATGTTGTTCTTACGAAGTCGCCCCAGAACAAAAAGCTAGAACCACTTATGATAACATTCTTGCTTTAAGTAAAAATGAAGACGTCAATAAAGTCATTCGTTTTTTAAGAGAAAGAGAAATCGTGCATTATCAACGTTTTGCTGAAGGACTTGAATATGTCAAGAGTCAATTAAATAAGAAGAACTACTACGCTTATAATCCCTCATTTACTTCATCAAAACGTGAACAAACATGTGAATAAGGTGAATAACTCAAGTTATTCACCTTTTATGCACTTATTCACACTTTCCCCACAAATATTCACTTAAATCTGTTACTAAAAACATTTGTATTTCTTGAGCCATTTCCTTATTTATCTTAGAAATTCTCCCTTTATTTTCTACATAAACATCGATATATCTTTTTTTAGCCGGTATTTGTTTACAAAAAAACTCTTTATTTTTTCCTTTATAAACACAATTTAATTGTCGAAAATCATCCCATAACTGTTTAATTTCTTTATCTTTTATTAATAAATCAATAAAACTCTTTTCTTGAAGATAAAAATCATCTTCTTTAACTACACCTCTATCAACTGCTTTTTTAATAACATAAGATAAATATTGCATCGCATAACGATCTTCATCACAAATATAAACATGTGAACACTTCAACATCATTTTTGTAAAAAGAACAGCTTTGTCTTCATGTTTAAAAATAAGTTCATCTTTCTTGTCATTTACTTTGAGATCCTTATAAATCATTTGTATCATCTCTAAATCACAAAATCCATAACTATACATATTTCCTAATGTATATTCCAAACGATCTGCAGAAAGTTTAGGAGATTCATTATCAGCCAGCGGATATAAATGATAGTTACAAACATCTTCTATCGTTAAATGATACTTATGCAACAAAGAAACTAATAAGGTATCTTGTTCAATTACCTTTTTCGTATCTAATTCTGTTGATTCTTGTTTTAAATGATCTTGGTGATAGAAATCTATCGTATGTGCAAAGACAGGAGTTGCTATATCATGAAGCAAACCTGCAACTGTCTGTCTAAGATCATATGAAAAATGATAAACAATTAATGCAACCCCTATACTATGTTGATAACGAGAATATGGTACAATGTTTGAAAAGAAATCAAAAGCAGTATATTCCCCTCCACAATTCATCCCAATATCTTTAAGTCTTTGCATTGATGGAACATGTATAAGACTATTTATAAATTCTAAAGGCTCTTTTTCATAAATTTTCCATAAATTATTCAATTTTTTTCAACTCCTTAAAATTTTAAATTACATTCATTCTATCACACTTTTTTAAAGTATATTAAAATAGAGTAAAATTTATTTTAATATTTTTTTATACAGTCTTTACCTGCCTGCCGGAAGCAGTATTTTAAGTTCAAACCAGTTGTTTTCCTGCGCTGCAACAACAGAACCATGGTACTTTTCTACTGTACTCTTTATACTCTTCATACCATATCCATGAAGTCGTCTGTCCTTCTTCGTTGTCACCGGCATACCATTCTTGAAGTGTATCTTCTCATCACAGTAATTTTCTGTACGGATGCGGACAAACTGTTTTTCTCTGGTTACATAAAGCCAGATCAGGCGTTTCTGTTTCTCCTGCTGTTTTTCCGCACTCTCAATTGCATTATCCAGCATATTACCAAATAATGCACTTACATCCATATCATCCATAAAAGACAGTGCTTCCCCGTCTACAATAAATTTCAGTTCAATTTCCTTATTCTGGCATATCATTGCTTTATTTGTCAGCACAGCATCCAGAATCTGATTTCCCGTCTTATTCTGTGTCTCGTATACCCGGATCTCCCGTTCCATCTTTTCCAGATAGCTTGTAGACTTTCCGGTATAAGACTGCGTTTTGAGAATATTGATCTGATGCTTCAGATCATGATATTTTTGATTCACCATATCAATATTTTCTTTGGATAGCTGATAGTTTTTATATTGCATCTCCATAATATTATGCAAAGCATCTTTTTCAAACCGGATCTGAACTTCTTTTACCTGAATATGATATGCATACAGCACTGCAATACCACTCAGATCTACAAGTGTACGGATAATAAAAATATCCATAACAAAGCTTCCACTGAACAATCCATTCTGATCAAGATAGCTTAAGTTACTCATGGCAAATACTGATGCAGCAATGATAATGACCACCAGCAGTTCTCTTCTTGTAATATGTAGTTCTTCAAGATCTTTTTTGAGATTCAGCTCAATCAATGTCAATATGGCAAAAATCACTGCATACACCAGGATCAGTTCCACCCATCTCCAGTGTTCTCCTTGCATTCCACGCACATACCGCAGATAATAATAGATCTGCCAGCACATAGACGCAGCAAACTCTCCGTTAATAAAAGCCTTTACACAATAAAATCCAGCCTCTTTGAACGAAAAATCATTACATATATAAATATATCCAAGAAGTAGTCCTACGATCACCATCATTGATGGAATAAACAGTTCCTGTCTCACGCCATCTGTTTCTGTCATAAAAAATAAAAGGAGGGCAAACTGAACACAGCTTACTGCTGCCAGCTTCCATCTCCCAAGTTTTCTTTCATTCGTACATGCAATCACAAATACGGATAAAGCATAAGCTATGGCATAGTAATACCCTGGTGTATTTAGCACCTCTGCTGTGTTCATTTGCCCACCTCATTCAAATATTCATTTAATGCGTCCAGGAATGGTTTTCGTCTGCTCCTGCTTACCTGAATCGTATCTCCATTGACGCTGACGTCACTTCCCATATAATTATCCACATACTCCAGATTTACCAGATAGCATCTGTTACATCTGAAAAAGCTTTTTGCATCCAGCTGACTTTCCGCATCCCGGATCGTTCCTTTGGTCGCAAAGCTCCCTTCTGTTGTATGATAAAGCAGAAGGTGGTCCTGCACCTCTACATAACAGATCTGTGTAATATCCAGTTTCTTTTTGCCGCCTTTCAGCGCAATGGTGATAAATTCTTTTTCCTGTACGTTTACTCTGTGAAGCGCTCTTCCCATACTCTCCGAAAAAGAGAAATACGAAATAGGCTTCAGCATGTAATCCAGAGCATTTACTTTATAGCCCTGAATTGCATACTGAGGCATATTAGTTATAAATATGATAATAACATCCTTATCCAGTTCGCGGATTTTTTCTGCTGCTTTCATTCCATTCAGGAACGCCATCTCAATATCCATGAGGATCAGGTCATAATCCGCAGAATAATCTGTCACTATATCTTCTCCGTCCCGAAATTCTGTAACCTGAAATTTCAGTCCGTTTTCTTTTTCGTATCGACTCAGGTGAGTTCGTAACGCTTCCAGGTCATTCGCATCATCTTCCACTGTTGCAATACGAAGCATGTTCATCCCCCGTGCCTTTTCTACATAATAATACTTGTAGTATAACAAGAAAAAGCACAGGAAACAATGTATTTTTTATTTCAGAGTAAATGAAATAAAATCAAAACTTCCCTTTCCTTCGAAGACGAAGAACAAAGCTTCTTTATTTCCCGAAACATGAATATCAGAGGAAAATTCCCTGAGTTCTTTACTCGGGCTGATGGAAATCTCAGCTATAGCTTCTCCGTTTTCACTGGTACGGACATACAGTGTACCTTCCGCATGTCCCTTTATAGTCACACTGATCTCTTTTGTTTCACTGAGATCAAAATATTTAAATCCGGCAAGCGCACCATCACACATATTTGCAATGTACTGATCCGGTCCGGATTCTCTGTCTTTTCCATCCTGGGTCAGGTAAGGACATCCTTTTTTGGGATGCTTGATCATACTCAGGAAACGAGTACCTTTTTTTCCATAAAGATTGCAGGCAATGTATGACGGATAGCTTCCTTTTCCTTCCAACGGACCTCCATTTAATCCACAGGAGGTCATTTCTGCCTGATAAAATTTGCCATCTTCAAAGCGGATTTCTTCTGCCATAGCCTGACGTGAAGACTGTTTACGGTTGCTGTGTCTGTGATAGAAAACAAAATATTTTCCATTTAATTCAATGATACTGCCATGTGTATTTCCGGTATTGCATCTCGCATGCTTCACATCCGGTACACCTTCAAGACCTACATCACCGTTACTTACCAGAATACCGCCATACTGAAATCCTTTAACAGGGCTGTCACTTGTCGCATAGCAGAGTTCATGGCTGTTCATTGTGCTGTAAATGAAATAGTATGTACCATTAAATTTACGCATGGAGCTTGCTTCAAGGAAAGAATGTCCCTCATAAGGAGTACCGATGGATTCCTTTTCGCCAGCAACTCCAATATAGGACGGTCCATTCAGTACCGTCAGCATATCAGAAGGATCAAGTTCAAAACACATCGGGCCATGTTCTGTCGGTTTCGATCCATCCAGAAGGATCGGGTTTCCTGCCAGTGCAAAACCTGTATACAGATACAGTTTTCCATCATCATCCATAAAGATACCCGGATCAAACTGGAACGGCTCATTTTTTTTGCCAATTGCAATACCGTCACTGTATTTTACATACCCGTAAAATTCATATTTTCCTGCCGGTTCATCACACACAGCTACGGAAATCATCTTTGTACCACCCATGAAATAGTACAAATAAAATCTTCCATCCGGTCCCTGCACCATATCCGGTGCTGCAAGGCCATTTGTCAGACGGATTCTCGGTGCTGCCGGATCCTGTTCTCTCTTATAAATGCAGCCCTCATAACGCCAGTTACCAAGATCATTCACCGGTGCCGACCAGCAGACATAATCGCCCAGGCAGAAATTCAGTCCGTTGAATATATCATGAGAACCGTAAACATACACACGGTCTCCTACAACATGTGGTTCTGCATCCGGAACATATTCCCAGCTTGGCATGTATGGATTCACAGCCTGTTTTGTTTTCATGTTTTCCCTCCAGATTTCATATTATCAATTTCACAATCCTGATTTTACAGTTCAAAATTTATAGTCTCACTTTTATCGTATCTGCATTGTATCATGATTTTCCGTATCAGATTTCTTTTGAACGTGGTTGGTTTATTTTTCTGCGTGAGCAGTAACTTCCCCGATCCTGCCGGCATACACTGACCAGAAATAATTTCGCTTATAACTGTCTACAGACATCTGCGGAACAAGGATTTCTGCACCTGTACCATCCAGAAGATGCTGACCCACAATACATTTCGAAGGATCTTTCTGTTCAAGCACAATTTGCTTAAGACCTGCACAATTCGAAAAAGCATAGTCTTCAATCTGTGTCACATTCTCTGGGATCACGATCGTTTCTTCACCCTGATATGTCTCACTGTCCTTTGCAGTCCATATTCTGGTTTCTGCAGATCCCTCTCCCCACGTTCTGTGAGGTTTCTCCGGGAGTTCCACTGTTACAGCTCTGTCATCCCCCAGCATCGCTTTCATATCGCGGATCAGCTGCACGGTATTTACCTCTTTTCCTGGCTGATTCAGATGAAAATTGGTGTCAAAAAACCACTCCGCTTCCATCAGACTGTTTTCCGGATTTCCTATCACAGGAAAATCCAGTTTCTGACGCAAAAATACATCATATGCTGCCAGGTCATCCATATCTTCCACAGACAGTTTATTTACCGGACAGTACCGATACCAGACCACAGCCCCTTTTTTTTCAAGTCTTTGGGCCCAGTCATTCATATAGTCCATGAATTCCGGCTGAACTACATCTTCTGTAAATCTTACTTTCTGGTTCACATCATAACCATTCGGAAGGATGTTTTCCCGACATGTATCCAGTTCGATATCTCCGTATGTATTAAAGGATTTCTTCTGATAAATGCTGTCCGTCTGAGGCTTCTGCCCTTTCATTACATAATTCAGCTTTTCCAGTGCAAACCGTGGAAAATTTCCCAGCATCGCCTCAAAGTTTTCACTTTTTAGATCACGAAGCATTCCAAAGGCTCCATCAGCAGCCTGCCACATGTATTCTCCGTTAAAATAATCGGAAAATGTCTGCTCACTCTGCTCCGGGGAAAGGATTACGATATCTCCTTCATGAATATAATTTTCGGAAAGATCCATAACTGCCTTGGTTCCAAGACCTGCATACATACCGAAATTAACTATTTCATATGAAGGAAAAAAATCATCCATCAGGGCACTGTCACAGTCAAAAGCCACTCCGCTTCCTCCGACAAGCACAATTCGCTTTCCCGAAGTTTCCTTCAGCCTCTCATATTTACTTTTCAGTTCTCCCATAAATGTATCCCCGAACTGTACAGGCAGTCCAAAACCGCAGATCAGAAAAAATACCTGTTCAGCCAGAATCACTGCCAGTGCAGTTGCAACAATACGTCTTACTGTTCTTTTATCCATATTTAAAACCTGAAATAAATAAATGCATTTTCACCGCCTGATGCCATCCTGCCAAGCCATGAAAATTCAATCACAGTCACCATAACAACAAAAATCACTGCTGCCATACAAAAGCCTTTCTGAGTCTGGCAGTTCTTATCGATCTCCTCAGGAAGTCGTTCCAGAATCAGCCAGCTAATTCCTGTCGTAAGAAGTCGCAGAATCGCAAATCCCCGAATTCCCAGGAAACTCATAGTCTCAGCTATTCCACTGCCCAGAGGATTCACAAACGGCTGTTGCAGAATCCGCCATGCACCGATAAGTGAAGGAGCACGAAAGAACACCCACGCAATATTCACAAGAAGCAGCGTAAGAATCCAGCCAGCCACCGGATGAAGGATTCTCTTTTTATCTTTCCTAATCTGTGAAAGGCATATAGCACCAACCATATAGATCCCATGGATCAGTCCCCATACAACAAAATTCCATGACGCTCCATGCCAGAATCCACTCAGCAGAAAAACGATCAGTACATTCCTGCATCGCTTTGCAAACCCTCTGCGGTTTCCTCCAAGTGGAATATATACATAATCTGTAAACCAGCATGTCAGGCTGATATGCCATCTTTTCCAGAAATCCTGTATGCTTACCGCGCGATAAGGATGCCTGAAATTTTCCATAAGCCGTATTCCCATCATACGTGCCGCACCTCTTGCAATATCTGTATATCCCGAAAAATCACAATAAATCTGAACCGCAAAAAACGCCGTTCCCAGAACCGTTCCAATCCCTCCGGCATCCTGCGGCGCAGCATATACTTTATCAACATATACCGCCAGATAATCTGCCACGACAACTTTTTTGTAAAATCCCCGGAGAATCAGCCAGAAACCATTCAGCAGATTTTCCCCTCTCATTGTATGCTTTTCCTTCAGCTGTCCAAGAAGATTACCTGCTCTCTCGATCGGACCTGCAACCAGCTGTGGAAAGAACGATACAAACAGAGCATAGCTTAAAGGACTTTTTTCCGCTGAAATTTCGCCACGATACACATCGATCACATATGCCATTGTCTGGAAGGTATAAAATGAGATTCCCACTGGCGGGATTGAATATTTCAGACCGATCAGAAATCCCAGACATACACTCACTGCCAAAATCAGCCAGGCTCTTCTGTGTCTGCCCTTCTCAACAGCAATTCCCGCCAGATACGTGATTGCCGTTGTAAGCAGAAGCAGTCCTCCTGCCCAGGAACTTTCTTTTATGTAAAAGAAATAGCTCACAGCCAGTAGAAAGAGTTCTCTGTATTTCCATGGAATCTTCCAGTACAAAAGCACTACCACCGGAAAGGAGAAAACAAATGTCAGTGATATAAAATTCATTTCTTTTCCTCCTTCGCAAACTGTTCTTTCAGATCCCTTATCACTTTTTCAGTCCGGATCTGTGCCCCTTCCGTAGACAAATGATTATCCGTTCCATACAGATAAATTCCTGTATACAAAGAATCCTCAAGTTCCGAAATGACAGGAACATTCAGCTGACTCTTAAAATATTCATGCAGCCGGGTTCTTTCCTCCTGTGTGCTGTCTTCAGAAAGCGCATATTTATTCCTGGGTGAGTAAGTAAAATAAACTTTTATTCCCTGATCCAGAAATCTTTGAAATTCTGTATTTATGGAATCGATATAAGTATCCTTCGGATATGCATTTACTGTATAATTTACTGGAAGTCCGTAAATCGGTTTTTCACTTGTGGAATTCGGACGGTACACTACATAATCCCCGTATTCATTGTAGCTTGGCTCCTCCACTTCATTTCCATCCTCGTCATACTCTGATGCGCAGACATCATAATTTTTTCTTTCCATATCTGCTCTTGCATCCTGATATGCAGTAAAAGCAGTGAAAATCTGTTTATACTCTCTGAGGTCCAGCTGCGCAAACACATCATAATCAGACTCCATCATGGCAAAAGTTGCATAATCCAGTTCCTTCTGATAACAGAACTGCCGGTTTGCCGCATCAAATTCCGGAGAATCCAGAAGAACATCTCCTTCCTTCATACAGGAACGAATCAGTTCAAGCTGCGGAAGTGCCGGTGAATAGGCAAAAACTCCCATATTGACTACTTCATAATCAGGAAAAGCCTGGTCTATCATCTCACTGTCGTAACCAAATCTTGTCGAAGAGCCGGAAAACAGGACAATCTTCTTTTTATCCTTCATGCTCAGCAGACGATCATATTTATCCTGGAATGTATCGAAATAATTTCCACTGTAGGCCGGAGCCTCGATTGCGTTGATATGCAGAGTATGCAGCATATCACAGTCCTGAAATGCATAGTCACTGATTTTTTCCAGATCATCATAAAGATACAACTGTTCCAGATGACTGTTTCTGAATGCCCACTTTTCAATTTCATAGATTCCCGGCGAAAGAATCACGGTTTTACAGTCTGTATCTGCAAAAGCATTCTCCCGGATTGTACGTACCGGCAATCCTCCAAGACTGGGTGGAATACAGATCTGCTGTGCCTTACCGCTATATCCGGTTATGACTGCAAAGCCTGATACTTTTTTGTATATAAAATCTGCCTCGTCTGTCCACGGCGTCCACTGTGCATACAGCACAAGCCCTGCTTTCCACGCAATCCGGCTTCCAAGTCCCACAGCCTGGCCGCTTCCATCAGCCCTGGTATTCCATCCAAGCAGTGTGTAACCCTTTCTGAAAAAGAGATCCGTTCCTATTGAAGTATTGATTCTCTGGTGAGTACCTCGATAACAGATGCTCACTCTGTCTGAAACCCCTGAAGTGTTTTGTCCGCCATTGGCATCATACAAAATCTCATATTTTCCTTTTTCAGCCTGAATGCAGATACTCTCCGAATATTTTACTTCATGCAGAACAATCTCCACGGTTTTTCCATCATCATCTTTTATTATTTCTGTCTCGCCATGATAATCTGTGCCCAGAAGCTGCCAGTTATTATCCAGCGTGACTGTAAAGCTCACATCGCTTCCGGATTTTATTGTTCTGACAGGATCCGTTACCTGATACCCATCCCCCTTTTCCATAACAATATGACAAAGCTGTTCTTTTTCGGGCTCTTTCTGCTTACATCCTATCAGACCTGTCACTATCAGAAGAAGGAATACCCAGAATACAGTTTTTAATTTTCTTTTACCCATAGTTCAGTCTCCTCCTTCCGTTTTATCTTATAAATACACAGCGGCCTTCCGGTAGACTTAAGGCACAGCTTTAATTGCTTGCTAACCTTAGTTATACCAGAAGACCGCCTGATTGTACCAGTCTTTTAAGACTCTTTATTTATTGTTTTTTCTTGCTGCAATTGCCTTCTGTTCTTCCGGCAGATCCTTCTCTATCGTAAAGAAGAAAATCAGAATTGCACAGATCACATAAGCAATTGTCTCTACCCAGATATATCCGACAGAGATTGCTGTCTGTGCCGCAGCTGTCTGTGCTGCAGTACCCAGTGCAATGTCTGCTGCCTGGTCATATCCACTGGCATTTAAGATTGCACTGAAAATAGAATTACATACCGGAGTCGCAGCAACCATGATGGAACTGTAAATAGACATTGTCAATCCATCTGTACGGATCCCGAATTTGTACTCAATATGATCAATAACATCCGCAAGCATGGCAAGGATCATGTAGCATGCCGGAGCAGATCCGAGACATTTCAGTGCCACACCGATTGCTACAGGAACAATCTGTCCGTTACCCATAATCGCGATCACACCACCGACAGCTCCCAACAGCATACCAACCATACATACAATACGTTTTCCAAATTTATTGCAGAGAGGTACGATTGCCACTGCTGCCACAGCCATCGGAACTGCACCCATGATACTTAAAAGTGACTGTGAAGCACCCCAGGCATCTGCTGTTCCAAAGAAAGTGTTGTCCATTACCCATTTACAGAAATACGTCATGGAACCGTTCTTCATAGCGCCGCTCCACTGGAAGCCCATGTAGAACAGCATAACGATCCACCACATTTTTTCACTGGTAACTGCGGAAAGCTGTTCTTTCAGAGAAGCAGTTTTGACTGTTTTCTCCTCTTCAGCTCCCTGTGACATCTGCTCTTCTGTTACACGCTCACGTGTAAATTTAAACTGTAAGAAAATGGTAAGTGCAGAAAAAATAGCAATGGCAGTCATCGCTACCAGCCACAGATGCTGATTTTCTTTCAGTGCGAAAGAAACCAGGATCGGGAATACCATGGAACCGGCACCCATAACAGCAAGTCCTGCCACATTTGTGAAGGAAGCCAGTGCACCTCTCTGTTTACTGTTTCTTGTAGATACAGGAATCAGTGTGGAGTTAGCTGTATTGTAGATCGGATAAGCCACAGCATAAAACAGGTTGTAGGCAATCGCGATCCACACCATTTTGGCAGTTCCCTCAAAAGGAACTACAAACATCAGTACAGAGGCAATGGACAGAGTCAGAGCAGACAGCAGGATCCACGGTCTTGCCTTTCCAGCCATTGTTCTCGTACGCTCAATAAGCTGACCTACGATCAGGTTTGCTGCTACGATCAGAATGGTCGAGAACAGCTGTAAAGTTGTCAGAAATGTCAGGTTCAGTTTCAGGACATCTGTAAAATAATTCTGAAGGATACTGGTAAAAATACCGGAAGCCAGAAGTGCTCCGAACGGTCCGATAAAATATCCGATCAACATCTCCGGAAGTTTTACATCCTCTGATTTGATTCTGGAACCGGTCAGTGGACCGTTCCAGAAATCTTTATTTGTCTTGCTCATAAAATCAATCCTTTACTACTTTGAAGAAGGAGGAAATAATCGTGAAGATCAGAGCGACCGCACATACGATCATTCCAATGATCGCACCTTTTAAATCCGCCATATTCTGAGCGTTGTTCTCAAAAGTCATGATGGACCCGATTGCAGCGATTCTGCTTCCCACAAAAGCGATCAGCGCATATGCTGTCAGCACACCGCATGCTACCGGAATAATATCCAGAACCGGCTTTGCTCCCATTTTCACAGAAACTATAATCATAACGATTTCAAGAATCGCAGCAACAGCCAGGCAGGCAACGATTGTATTATCAGTACCAGTAGTTTTTACAAAATAGTTTGTTTTGCAGTTCATCATGTACAGAACCAGTCCTACAACAGTTACTAGAACTGTGATTACACTTAAGACCAGTCCTGCGCCCATTTTTTTCTTTTCAGTCATAGTTATTCCTCCTTACTGCTCTTTCTTTTTCAGTCCAAGCAGGTACATTGCTGCACAGAGTACAGTCAGTACACCAAATCCAATACGAAGACCTGTGATCAGGTTATCATACCATGTATTCAGTTTCTCAATATGTGTAGAGGTTGACATACCATCCATTGCATTTGAGTTTGCAAGTGCATAATTCTGATACAGCATTGCCTGTTTCAGATCTGTCAGAAGTTCTTCACTCTGGCTTGCATTTTCTACACTCCAGTATGGCCATACTGCTTCTACTGCTGCCATGGTGTTGTCACCGGTGTTACATGTCATGGTTACACCATTATGTACTGCCATGTGAATCTTCGTATAAGCCGGATCCTGAATGAAGTCCTCAGACATCAGGCCCTTGAAGCCCCATTCTTTGTGAAGGATATTCAGAAGCAGTCCGGTATGTGCATTACTTGTCACACAGCCGACACGGTTGTATGTAGTCATTACAGCAAGCGCATTTGCATCTTCGATACAGGACTGTGTACCACGAAGCTCATTTTCACGTGCAGCCTGTTCTGTCATAAACTCGGCAATACCTGTACGGTTGATCTCTGTGTCATTAAATGCCAGATGTTTCGGCGCGATCAGTACACCATACTCATGTCCGGCTTTGATGATTGCTGCACCCTGACCTGCTGTCAGAACTGCATCTTCTGAGAAGTATTCATGGTTACGTGCATTGTACGGTGTACGATGAAGGTTTGTTCCAACGCCCCACCAGATTGCTGTATTTGCCCACAGAGAATAGTTACCTACTGCTTTGCCCCATTCTGCTGCCAGCTGTTTGCTGAATGTCTGGCCAATAACAGTTTCGTTTGCCATAACACCCATCTTGTAATCACGGTTCGGATCATCTTCTGCGATTACACAAGGATCTCCTGTAGAAGCATCGGAATTTGCATACTGTCCCAGCGGATAAGAGTTGAATCCGTTCGGTCCATCGTTCTGGATTGCTTCCGGAGAAGTGATAGATTCGATAACCTTTGTGCTGGTTCCACCAAGTCCAGTACGGATCAGGCATTCTTCCAGAGTAAGCTGATCCATCAGTGTACTCCATCTTTCATCTGTGATATCTTCTACACCCTTCATATTTGCCAAGGTCATTCCATTATCTGCCCCGAAGGTTACAGAAGACGGATCTCCGTTTGCTTCGATATCACTGTAGTCATCAGCCATAGTGCTGATCATCTCATCTGTAGCTGTCAGGTCTTTGTATGTTTCCGGCCAAGTTCCTTCCCAGTCATTTCTGCTTAAGTAAGTAACGGTGTCTTCCATCCAGTTATTCAGATCTGCATCCTGGAGCTGATTTTCTACCGGTGTACCATTTAAAGTTATTGCAAAGGAAGAGGAATCGAAATCACCAAGTTCCCATGTCTGTACATTATCTTTATTTCCTTCAACATCCTGATCCTGTGCAGCAAGCACGTTATTTACTGCCTCATGTGCACCATTTCCAACAGTGAAGTAATAAGTTCCATTGTCCAGTATCCAGTTACCTGTTGTTCCTGCTTCATTCTCGCAGGAGCTGTCCCAGCTTGCCATATCCTGTGCATCTGCTGTAATTGTAACAGTCTGGCTTTCGCCTGGCTCGATCATATCTGTTTTTTCATAGTCGAGAAGCTGTACTGCTGATTTTTCTACTTTATTTTCTACATCATAGTCTGTATAAGGAACAGAAGTATACAGCTGCACAACATCTTTACCAGCAACATCTCCTGTATTCTTAACATCTACTTCTGCTGTTACAGTTCTGTTAGCAAGGTCTACATCCACACTCTTGAGAGTCTGCTCGAAAGTTGTATAAGAAAGACCATATCCAAACGGATAAGATACTTCATCATCATAGTTCCATGCTTTGCCTGTAGAACTTCCTACAGTTGCATCTGCATTTCCCTGTCCAAGTACCGTATCTGCATATCTTGTCTCGTAATATTTATATCCAGTATAAATATCCTCTGCTTCCACTTCTTCTGCATTGATATTTACAGACGGATCTGCATTTGTCCACTCATAGTTTCCAAAATTCTGTGCTGCCGGTGAGTTGGCATTTGTCACAGCATAAGTATCTGTCAGATGACCGGACGGATTTGCTTCTCCGGAAAGGATATCTGCCACACCATAGAAACCATAACCTCCTGGGAAACCAATTTCCATGATTGCATCTACACCATCGTTATTTTTGATCTCATCAATTTCCATTGCATTTGCATTATTCAGCATAACAATGACTTTACCGCCGTTGTTCTCTTTTGCTTCAACAGCAGCGTTGATCAGGTCACGCTCATCATCACTTAAGCCAAGCGGGTCAGTCTGATTCAGATTCTGAGATGCATCTACGCCATCCACACCCGGAAGGTAAGTTCCGTTCTCTGTAGAAGAACGTCCGATTGTTACAAGCATAACATTGTAGTCATCCATGGAATCCTTCCACTTGTCATCTACACTGTCCATTTTTTCCTGAGAAGGCTCTTTGCTTGCAAATACACCATCTGTTGCCGGAGCTGTGATGTGGTAATATTCCATAATATTTCCCCACATGTTAACCTCTGTCTTGAAATCTGCTTCCAGACTCTTGTAAAGCTTCTGAAGATCCTCATTGATCTTGAATCCCTTTGCATCCAACGCTTCAACAAAGTCCACGGTATCTGCATCTGTTCCTTTATTCTCATTCAGGGAGCTTCCCATGTCTCCACCCTGTACCGGATAGTAGCTGGAAAATCCAAGAAGGGACAGTTTCTGTGTCTCATCTTTTGACAGCGGAAGTGCATTATTCTCGTTCTTTAACAGAACCGTTCCTTCCTCACTCATACGTTCTCCCAGATCCTCGATGGAATCCAGAAGTTCTGTCGTGCTGGAATAATCAGATTTGTATGTGTACAAGTCCTCATCTGTACTGTCTGTTACCATCGCACTGCTCTTTGTGCCAAGAAATTTGTCGATATCTGTACGATAGCTGTCTACTACAGGTCCTGCCGCAACAGAAACGGTCAGAAGAGACGCTGTAAGAGTAGTCAGACCACGCCAGAGATTTCTTTTTCTGCTCATGATTATAGCTCCTTTCTTTCCCTAAATATGGTCAAGCCTCATCGCTCAAGTGCTTCCATACTTTCTATGAACATAAATTTAACATATTTTTAAAAACGCTCCCATTTTTTTCGCAGACTGCACTTTTTCAGCCGTAAATGGGAGCGTTTTTTTATTAAATTTTCACAAACAAAATTTTTTAAGAAATCTTGCACAAATTGTGAAGTTTGTTTTTGTCTATATTGCCCATATGTTTTATTTTGCTACAATTACCGGAATCTCACAGGTATATGTTCTTTCTTCATCAGAAACAGTGATCTTTACAGATCCGGCTTCTCCGGCACGGACTACAGCCATCGCTTCACCGTAATAAGTATCGACCGTATTCTGTGCATAATTTCCTTCTACATAGGAGCAGGCACTTCCCAGCCCTTCGAGCGTAGCATTCTCTACTGTAACTTTCAGATGATGCTTCTCCATCGGTTTCCAGTTTCCGGCAGAATCTCCATACTGTAATGGAATAAACAGCAATCTGCCAGCCTTCACAGTTTTCTGCTCCGGTCTGATATGAAGTACTGTTTCTTCATTTGCTGTCATCAGAGTCTGACGACTGATCTCCTGTCCGTTTTTATCATAAGAAACTGCTGTGATCTCACCGTCTTCATATGGAATGTGGAATTTTGAACGGCATTTCTTTACTTTGCCACGGGCAGCTTTTTTACCATTGACCAGAAGTTCCACCTCTGCTGCTCTTGCAAAAACTTCAACCTCTGCTTTTTCTCCGGCACATCCCCGCCATGACCAGCTTTCCAGTGCTTTGGACAACGCCCATCCGGTCAATTGCAGATTTTCCTTCTGATAAACAGGTTTCACAGCAATAAACGGACCCGTTTCCCTCTCAAAAGCAACTCTTGTATAAGCAGCCTCTACACGAGGTTTTCCGAGAAGGTCGATTCTTCCGTTGTTTCCAGTCATTCTGGTATGTGGCATCCTGCCTCTGTAATCTTCATACTCAGCAGCACCATCTCCGGTCTCTCCGATATATTCCCATCCGGACCAGACAAAATCTCCCAGGATTCGTTTATTCTTCTTTGCAATCTCCCAGAAGCTATATGCATCCTTACAGAAAGTCTCTGTACCGAGGATCAGACGTTTCGGATATTTTTTCAGGTCATGTTTGTATCGGAAAAGTCCGTAGTTGTAACCAGCGATATCCATATTTGCAAAAGCATCTTTTGTTTTCCAGTCACATGGCGGAAGGGTCGCACCAATTTTCATAAAATAGTCGCCAACCAGACAGGCAAGTGTATTATAGAATTCACTTCCTACCGGTTTTTTCTTTTCTTTTTCCTGTTTTTTTGCCTCCTGCGCTGCAATCTCCGCACTTTTTTCTGCTTTATCATCGCTGTAGACACCCATTCCCATGGAGCTTAAGAAGTTAAAGAAAATGTTGATTCCGCAGGTTACCGGTCTGTATGGATCCAGCTTATGAAGATAAGAAGTCATTCTGCCGGTCAGTTCGATTCCTTTTTTCTGTGCAGTTTCTGCAACTTCATTTCCGGTGGAATACATGATCACACATGGATGATTGTAATCTTTCTCCACCATATCTTTAAGGTCCTGTTGCCACCATTCATTCAGATATCCTGCATAGTCATATTTTGTCTTATGAATATACCAGACATCTACATATTCGTCCATCATCAGCATTCCCTGACGGTCACAGGCATCCAGCATGTCTTTGGAACACGGATAATGAGAAGAACGGATTGCATTATAGCCATTCTCTTTGAGGATACGGACTCTTCGTTCTTCCGCTTCCGGATAAGTGCAGGCTCCCAGTACACCATTATCATGATGTACGCAGGCTCCTCTGAGGATTTCCCTCTTACCGTTGATCGTAAGACCTTTTTCCGGATTCCATTCAAGAAGTCGGATTCCAAATGTTTCCTCTACAACATCTTCTCCAAATGTTGCACGCAGAGTATAAAGATTCGGATGATCACAGTCCCAGAGCTTTGCGTTCGGAATTTCCATACGGAAAACCGACGGGTGTCCGGTATTTTCAACCTCTTGTGTAAGAATACAATTCTCTTTATCCAAGACCTCTGCTTTCACCCTGCCCAGGCAGGAAGTTTTTATTTCTACCTCGATCACTGCCGGTGCATAGCTGACCGTATGGATCTTGATTCCATTTACCGGAATGTACTTCTGATCACCTGTCCAGAGGTACACCGGACGGTAGATTCCTGTTCCGGAATACCAGCGGCTGTTTGGCTGGTCAGAATTCCGTGCGATCACGCGGATTTCATTCTGTGCTTCGTATTTCAGAAATCCTTCCGTATCTACATAAAAATTTGTATAACCATATGGTCTGTATGCGGCTTTCTTTCCATTAATATAGACTTCTGCATTATGATAAACACTTTCAAACTCAATGAGAACTTTTTTGCCGCTGTACTCTGACGGCACAAAAACATGTTTCGTATATTCATAATCGCCGCCCAGATACCAGCCGGAGTTTCCCTCACTGACGCTTTCTGCAGTACGCGGTTCACTCCGCATGGCATCATGTGGAAGTGTTACGGAATATGGTTCTTCATCTCTGGTCAGGCATCTGCAAGTCCAGTTTCTGTTAAAATCTATCTTCTTCATTTCAAATCTTCACCCTTCTTGTTTCTCCTCTGACCAGAGAAATTTTTTCTTCACCGAGTTCCAGAACTCCACCTTCTGCATCTGCAGTCACTTCCAGACATTCTCCATCCCAGGCCAGCCGAACCGTCCCGTCACTTCCCACAGGAAGTGTACAGTCCAGGTCTGTAAAATACTGCATCTGTGGCTTTAATACATAAGTAACCCCATCCTTGTTTACAAGATCCAGTCCGGCAAAGTATTTTGCCAGAAAATAGATAGGACTTGCCGCCCATGCATGGCAGAGACTCTTGCCAAAATGATCCCCGTACATATCATACTGTTCTTCCTTCGGCACGGACGGATCATACTCTTCCCAGAATGTGACTGCCCCAAGATCCAGCATGCCGCCCCAGTAGGAACGGATCTTGTCCAGAACTTCTGTCAGTTTTCCCATCTGGCACAGTACATCCAACTCAAAGAAGTTAAAGTATGGTGTTGTGATTGCCGGAATTTCATCATTTTCGAGTACGTTTTTGAGTATTTTTTCCTGCTTCTGTTTGTCTGCGATATCAAACAGAATTGCAAAAATATTCGCATGTCTTGTCACATTACGTTTACCAGAAGTGAAGGAATCGATATATGCACCCTTTTCTTCATCCCAGAAAAATTTCTCAATGGAAGCAGTCAGTTTTTCATAGTCCTGCCTGTAAGCACTTCCGTCCTTACCAAGCTGTTCGCTGATTTCTGCCATCACACGGAAACATGCTGCATAAAGCATCTGTTCCGCACAGAGCGGACCATCTTTATCCATATCAGCCCAGTCAATATATACCCAGTCTTTTTCTTTTCCGATCAGAAAACCATGCTCCTCTCGCCTGCCATTACAAAAATCCATAAGGGACACCATCTTTGGATAAACCAGTTCCAGAAATTCTCTGTCGCCATATCCTTCATTGTGATAATCCACCCCCAGGAGCCACAACAGAGAGTAATCTACAATTGTATTGATGTGCTTTGTCATCGGGTCATTGCCGCGAAGTGCCAGAATCGTTCTCTGATCGATTTCTGCATCTGCCATCAGATAACGATTTACAAAAAAGCTCTGGTATGCATCTCCTGACCAGATCCATTTATCACGTTTCACTCCATCGATAAAAAAGATTCCGCTGCAAAGCCGGAATGTATGCTCTGCCACAGACCAGATCTGATTCAGACGTTCTTCTCCACAATGAAAAGTTGCTTTTACCGGGATATCCACATACTGATGATTTGCTCTGAGGATAACTTCTCCTGGCTTACAATCCGGAATATACGCAAAACGTACTGCACAGCATGGACACTTTCCAGTTTCTTTGTCTGGCTGCCAGCTATAATAGCAGTTTACCGTATCGATTGCTTCTTCTCTGGATTCGCCACAGCAGATCAGTACCGGCTGATATCCATTTTTAAATTTTGCCTCCAGAACCGCATTCAGCTCCGTTTCAAATTCATAGAGAGTTCCTCCGTTATACTCCGTTACACTGACTGGTTCATAAACCTTTTCACTGTATTCCCAGACTGTCGGATTCTGTTCCGGTCTGGTGAAATATTTGCTCTTGCCTGCCGGCTGTGGGTCCTTTTCATAATCCTCTGCCATCCATCCTGTATCAGAGCAGATCACATCGCCTTCTATATAAATACATGGAAAAGCCTCAATGCAGCCTGCATGAACAGCTATTGCAACTTCTCCCGGTCCACAGGTAATCTTTTTTCCAAATGGATATTTCTTTTCTCCTGCCAGCACATGTCCGATCGCATTGGAATATACAGTGAAAGATGTTTCTTCCTCCAGATGATAAGTGCGGCGAAAAGCAACACGGTTGCGGAAACCTTCACTCTTCCAGAAAGCCGGCCATCCAAACCCTCTCTCCACACGACTGAAATTCTGTTTCATTCCATGATATAACTCAAAATCTCCCGGATACCAGATCCAATAACTTTTGCTCATTCCCGATTCCTCCAGTTTTTTCTATTTTATTCAATTCCATTTGCACTGAACAGCTGGTTTTAGCATATAATTTCTATCTTAAACTATATGCGTTACTTCTATATAAAGTCAAACACAGTTGACGTACAAAAAGTACCCGTTCACGATATGACCTGCAAAAGTATTTTTTTCGAAATTTATTCCAGCAAAAAACAGCCAGGATTTTACTCCCGGCTGTTCTTATTCATATTTCAAATGTCTTTCAGGCATTCCAGATATTCAGTTAATTCCATCCACCATATTCTTTAATCGTCTCTTCCACTCGTCGTTTCACTTCTGCAGCAATCTCCGTAGTCTTCATGTCCTTATACTCGTCATAATACATTGGCTTCAGGAAATGTACCTGTACAGTCAGTGGTTCTATGGAACCAGTGTCAAAAGCCTTATACGTATCAATCAATGCAACCGGCACGATCGGGCATCTGGCTTTTGTTGCAGCTTTGAAACTGCCGCCTTTAAATTCCAGTGGATGATTTCCATTCTTGCTTCGCGTTCCTTCTGCAAAGATCAGATAATTTCGTCCCTCTTTCACTTCCCTGGTAACATTAAGGATAATCTGCATAGACTGTCGAATATCCTCTCTGTCCATAATATATGCTTTCATACAGGCAAAAACCTGTCTCAGAAACGGAACATTCCCCACTTCTTTCTTTGCCACTACAGAAAAAGGTGTCGGGCAGGCATCCACAATTGCAAGGACATCATACAGTCCCTGATGATTCGGATAAAACATAAATCCATTTTCGTTCGGTATATTTTCTACACCGTATGACTGAACCGTAATATTTCCACCTTTATTAGCCCGTTGATCTATTTTCTTCAGAAGTGCATAACGCTCTCCCTCTGTATAATTATCAACGTTTTTAGCATATCGGTTCAGCATAAACCATCCCCATGGTACAAACAAGAGATTCCTCAGCACCATCATAATGATTCTTTTCATTCCGCTGCCACCATCCCTTCAAGGATTCTATATTGCTGTTCGCTTAGCTATTTTAATTTTGCAGCTATTTTTTCCTCATATCCAGGATTCTTCTTGATAAACTTGTCATAAGCAGTCGTATAATCCTTATATGCCTGTGTATTCATAAAATCAGCATACTTCGTCGCTGCCTGCTTGCTCAGATCATCCGTAATCTCTGACGGTGTCATTACATAATACTTGCCATTATCTTTCTTCTGTACCATATAAGTACTGATGCAAGGGTAGCTCTGTCCATTCTTCAGGACCAGGTCATAGGTAATATACATATATGTATAATTACCATCCTGATAGATTTTATCACACTGTGTGATTTCTGTTTTTTCAGCCTCAAATGCACTGAAATATTTCACAGTCGCATCCATCTCCTGCTGCAGAGTATCATCTGCTTTGGATACACCATAGCATTTTTTGACTTTGCTCTCATTCCCACCTGTGTAAGATTCGATCAAAGTTCTGACTACTCTTTCCGGAGTCTTATGACTGACTCCGCATCCCTTTGCAGCAAATACAATGATAATGATCAAAACGATCAGCGCAACAGCGCCTGCCAGAACCGGTTTCGGTAATCTGGCAATCACTGCAGCTATATCAGAACCTCTGGAAGTTTTACGCCGGGTTCCTGAAGTTTTACGTCTGGTCTGCGTTTTTCTTCTCGCTGATGCGGATTTTGAACGTCCGGATGCACTTGAACCGGATCTGCGTCTGACATTTGTTGCCGCATTTTCCTTATCCATGATTCTTATTCCTCTGTGCTGTCTGTATTTTCGTTACTGTTCTCTTCTGTGGAGACATTTTCAGAGCTTTCCTCTGTCTTTTCAGAATTTTTATCTTCTTCTTTTTCACGGACTTTCGCAAAGCTTGCAACCGTTACTCCATCAGAAAGATTGATCAGTTTGACTCCTGATGTAATTCTTCCAAGGATAGAGATATCAGAGCACTGCAGACGGATAATGATTCCTTCTGTGGTGATCATCATGATCTCATTTTCTTCATTGACAGCTTTTGCTCCGATAACATTACCGGTCTTCTCAGTAATCTTGTAGCACTTCACACCTTTACCGCCTCTGTTCTGGCAGGTAAATTCACTGATAGAAGTACGTTTACCCATACCGTTTTCAGATACAACGAGCAGATAATATCCCTGTGTATTCAGCTGCATTGCAACAACTTCATCGCCATCAAGCAGATTAATACCACGAACTCCCATCGATACTCGTCCGGTACTTCTGACGTCGGATTCTTTGAAGCGAATACACTGACCGTATTTCGTTACAAGGATGATATCTTTCTTGTCATCCGTTGCCTTAACTTCGATCAGTTCATCGTCATCTCTCAGAGAAATAGCTGCCAGACCAATCTTACGGACATTTGCATAATCCTGGATCGGAGTCTTCTTAACAAGACCCTTACGGGTAGCCATCATCAGATACTGACCTTCTTCAAACTTACTGATCGGAATGACTGCTGTGATACGTTCTCCCGGCATCAGCTGCAGAAGGTTGATGATCGCGGTTCCACGAGCTGTTCTGCCTGCTTCCGGAATCTCGTACGCTTTCAGTCTGTATACACGACCAGTATTGGTAAAGAACATGACATAATGATGTGTTGTTGTCATCATCAGTTCTTCAATATAGTCATCATCCAGTGTCTGCATTCCCTTGATTCCTCTGCCGCCTCTGTTCTGGCTGCGGAAGTTATCTACTGTCATACGTTTGATATAACCAAGTTTTGTCATGGTAATGACAGTATTTTCTCTCGGGATCATATCTTCCATAGAAATATCAAACGCATCAAATCCGATAGCTGTTCTTCTGTCATCGCCGTATTTCTCAGAAATCGCAAGGATTTCCTCGCGAATAACACGAAGAAGTGTATTTCTGTCTGCAAGGATTGCTTTCAGTTTACGGATCTTTTCCATTAATTCTGCATATTCTGCTTCCAGCTTCTCTCTTTCCAAACCGGTGAGAGCACGAAGACGCATGTCCACGATTGCCTGTGCCTGAACATCTGTCAGTTCAAATCTGTCCATCAATTCCTGCTTGGCTACCTGAACACTTCTGGATCCACGGATGATACGGATAACTTCATCAATATTATCCAGAGCTTTCAGCAGACCTTCTAATATATGCGCACGTTCCTGTGCTTTATTCAGATCGTACTTTGTTCTTCTTGTCACAACATCTTCCTGATGTGCAAGATAATATTTAAGCATTTCAGGAAGTGTCAATACCTTCGGCTGAAGGCTTCCGTTTACAGCCACCAGACACAGCATGATCACACCAAAGGTATCCTGAAGCTGTGTATGCTTGTACAGCTGATTCAGGACTACATTGGCATTGGCATCTTTGCGAAGGTCAATACAGATACGCATGCCCTCACGGCTGGAATGGTCATTCAGGTCTGTGATTCCGTCGATTTTCTTGTCTCGTACAAGCTCAGCGATCTTTTCGATCAGACGGGCTTTATTAACAAGATATGGAAGTTCCGTAACGATAATACGTGATTTACCGTTCGGCAGTGTCTCGATATTTGTCACCGCACGTACACGGATCTTGCCGCGGCCGGTACGATATGCTTCTTCAATTCCTCTTGTACCAAGGATAGTAGCACCTGTCGGGAAGTCAGGACCTTTCACGATCTCAAGAAGTTCCTCGATCGTGGTATCTCTGTCTTCTTCGATGATATTGTCGATGATCTTGACAACGGCACTGATCACCTCTCTCAGATTGTGAGGCGGGATGTTAGTAGCCATACCAACGGCAATACCAGAGGTTCCATTTACAAGAAGGTTCGGATAACGGGATGGCAGTACAACCGGTTCCCGTTCTGTCTCATCAAAGTTCGGCTGGAAATCAACCGTATCTTTGTTGATATCAGCCAGCATTTCCATGGAAATCTTACTCAGACGTGCCTCTGTATATCGCATCGCAGCAGCTCCGTCACCATCCACAGAACCAAAGTTTCCATGACCGTCTACCAGCGGATATCTGGTTGACCAGTCCTGTGCCATATTTACAAGTGCGCCATAGATGGAACTGTCTCCATGCGGATGATATTTACCCATGGTATCACCAACGATACGGGCACATTTACGATGTGGCTTATCCGGACCGTTGTTCAGCTCTATCATGGAATACAGCACCCTTCTCTGTACCGGTTTCAGACCGTCTCTGACGTCCGGAAGAGCACGGGAGGCAATAACACTCATGGCATAATCTATATAAGATTTTTCCATGGTCTTCTGCAGATCCACCTCATGGATTTTATCAAAAATATTGTCTTCCATTTTCTATTCTCCTAGATATCCAGATTTTCTACAAAGCGTGCGTTTTCTTCGATAAATTCCCGTCTTGGCTCAACTTTGTCACCCATAAGAGTGGTAAATGTCAGGTCAATTTCAGAAGTTGCAGACTCATCCATAGTTACGCGGAGAAGAATTCGTTTCTCCGGATCCATGGTTGTCTCCCAGAGCTGTTCTGCATCCATTTCTCCAAGACCTTTGTATCGCTGGATCTTATTATTGTTATCACGTCCAATCTGCCCAAGGATGCTGTTCAGTTCTGCATCATCATAAGCATACCAGACTTTTTTGTTCTTTTCGACTTTGTACAGTGGCGGCTGAGCCAGATATACATATCCCTGCTTGATCAGTTCCGGCATAAATCTGTAAAGGAATGTCAGAAGCAGCGTCGCAATATGCGCGCCATCAACATCGGCATCGGTCATGATGATGATCTTGTGATAACGCAGCTTGCTGATATCAAAGTCCTCGTGGATTCCGGTACCAAAGGCTGTGATCATCGCCTTGATCTCGGCGTTGCTGTAGATTCGGTCCAGACGGGCTTTCTCTACGTTGAGGATCTTACCACGGAGAGGAAGGATTGCCTGTGTGGCACGGTTACGTGCTGTCTTGGCGGAACCACCCGCGGAATCACCCTCTACGATGTAGATCTCACAGTTTTCAGGGTTCTTGTCAGAACAGTCAGCCAGCTTGCCCGGAAGAGACATTCCGTCAAGTGCAGATTTTCTTCTTGTAAGATCTCTTGCCTTACGTGCTGCTTCTCGTGCTCTCTGCGCAAGTACTGATTTCTCAACTGTTGCCTTCGCAACCGTCGGATTCTGCTCCAGAAAGATCTCCAGCTGTTTGCTGACTACAAAATCAACAGCTCCACGAGCCTCACTGTTACCAAGCTTCTGCTTCGTCTGTCCTTCGAACTGTGGCTCCTCGATCTTAACACTTACGATTGCTGTCAGACCTTCTCGAATGTCATCACCACTTAAATTCGGTTCACTGTCTTTAAGCAGCTTATTCTTTCTTGCATAATCGTTGAATGTCTTTGTCAGTGCATTACGGAAACCAACGATATGTGTACCACCTTCCGGTGTATTGATATTATTTACAAAGCCATAGCTGTTCTCTGTGTAGGAATCATTGTGCTGCATGGCAACCTCAACCATGACACCATCTTTTTCACCTTCACAGTAAATGACCTCTGGATACAGTGCTTCTTTACTTCTGTTGAGATAAGTAACAAATTCCCTGATACCACCTTCATAGTGGAAGATTTTTTCTTTTTCCTGGTCTGCTCTGGTATCTCTCAAAACGATACGCAGACCTTTTGTCAGGAACGCCATCTCACGAAGACGCTGTTTCAGAATATCGTAATCATAAACAGTTTCTTCAAAGATTTCTTTATCCGGCAGGAATGTTACCTTTGTTCCTGTCTCTTCAGAATCACAGACACCAATCTCTTTCAGAGGATACATAGTATGTCCTCTTTCATAACGCTGCTGATATTTCTTACCTTCACGGCAGATCGTAACTTCCAGCCACTCAGACAGTGCATTTACTACAGAGGCACCTACACCGTGAAGTCCACCAGATACCTTGTATCCTCCACCGCCAAATTTACCACCCGCATGAAGAATGGTAAATACAACTTCTACTGCCGGTATTCCTGCTTTGTGATTGATTCCTACCGGAATACCTCGTCCGTTATCAACTACGGTAATGGAATTATCCGGATTGATCGTTACCTGGATTTCAGTACAAAATCCTGCTAACGCTTCATCTACCGCATTATCCACGATTTCATATACAAGATGATGCAGACCCCGGCTGGATGTACTTCCGATATACATACCAGGTCTTTTACGGACAGCTTCCAGTCCTTCCAGAATCTGAATCTGATCCGCGCCGTACTCTGTATTCTCTCCGCCCATTTGCTTCCTCCTGTCATTCTATATTCATTATAATGGAAACCGACATATCGACATTTTTCGCAGTCACCGGTTTCCAGATAGGCATAATAATACAAGATTATTATAGCACAAAACAGCCCTCATTCCAACAAAATCCCTTTAAATAAGAAGAAAAAAACGAGAGCCCGGTTTACACCAGACTCCCGTCAAACGTCTTACACTTTATTTCTGTTTTCTCTTTTTGTAAACAACTACTCCACCTGCGATCACGATCACAGATACCAGAAGAACCAGACCCCAGAATACCGGATTCATCGGGTCACCAGTCTTAACCGGACGACTTGTTGCACTTCCGCCATGGCTGGATGCATCACTTCCACCGTTAGATGTACCAGAACCACCATTGCTTCCGCCAGGTGTTACAGCAGCATCCTTCTTGGTATTGGTAATCTCGATGCTTCCATGATACTGATCAGACTCATTCAGCTTAACACTGCCTTCACCACTTACTACATATGCGAAAGAATCTTTATCGAGTACATTACCATCCTTATCGGTTTCCTTAACTGCATAAGTAACAGTATCTTTTATATCTTCTGAGAATGGAACCGTAACAGTAACTTTATCATTCTGCTTCAGTTCAACGGTGCTTACCGCCTTACCAGAATCATCAAATACAGTTGCATAGAACTTGTCGTCTACAGTCTTTTTCACACCGTCCACTACAACGTTCTTTGTAATCTCGATCTTTCCATTTACAAAGAAGCCTTCCGGAAGAGTTGAAAAAATGTTATTTACATAAGCTGCAATATCTGTAGCAACCGTATTGTCATCCACTACAACACTGTTGTCTTCCTTGTCTGCTGCATTCGTAACATTGTAATGGAAGCTGTTTTCTTTATCAATCTGCACCTCATCATTCAGCTTGATCGCCTTGTTATTCTCATCAAGCTCGAATACATAATAGGTACCTCTAAGAACATTACTGTAAGAAGCTTTGCCTGACTGTGCATTCTGGATATGGATCGTTCTGATGTAATCATCACCATATGGGATCGTACCATCCTTATCAAGGAAAAGACCAACCTTGTAAGTTGCATCGTCAGCAGTTATTTCATCCAGTTCAAACGTATTCGGATTAATACGATAAAGTCTCTTCTCAACTATAATACCTGCAGTGTTGCTCTTCTCTGCCTTTGGATAAGCCTGTACATCGTAGATCCAGCCTTCCTCTGTGCTTGCAAAAGGAACTGTTAAGAGCATTGGAGTAACCTTAACGGAACTCTCCGCTGCACCGATTACCAGGTACATTCCCTCTTCCATATCGCTGTAAACAACCTTGCCCTGCTCATCCGAAACAGCCTCAACCGGCTTTACTGAAGAAGCAGCTGCAACCTCGGCAAGCTTTTCGGCTGCTGAATACCATTCACTTGCATTCTTGAAGGAATCAAAATCGTATCCTGCAGATGACATGGAGCTGGTCAGTACAAAATGCACATTTCCATCAAATGAAACATCCGCAACCCTGTAAAGCTCTAACTTGACACCTGTCAGCGGTGTTGTCTTGCCATCCTCATCCGTCTGCTGTACCGTCAGATTAAGGCTTCCCTTTTTTCCGGCTTCGTAAGAACCTGCCTGAACCGTTCCTGCCAGGCAGCCTGTCAACATGACAAACATTCCCAGGAAAGCCAAAAGCTTATTCCACATTTTAAATTTCTTTTTCTTCTGTTTCACCACGATCGGCCTCCTTGTTATTTTCTGTGATCACTATTCGTCTTTGCGGCTACTCTCTTCTGTTTTTCGGTTTTTGCGCCGAATAACTATATAAACAATGATGATCATTATGACCATAGCTACAAGACCAATGATCATAATCTTCACCGGATCAACCTTTGCGATCTGCTGGATTGGTGTCTCCTCAGCTTTCTCCTCCGGTTCAACATACTCCGTTCGGATTCCCCTGATAAGAAGCCTGTGAGTGTTGACTCCATAAGGAGTACAGGTTACCAGCGTCACATGATCCTCTCCCTCGATGATATCCAACTCACTAGATTCCTCCGGAAGAACCGTTTTAATCTGATCTACTTTGTATGCAAGAGTCTTTCCCAGAACATGGATCAGAAAAATATCTCCATTCTTCATCTGGTCAAGATCCGTAAAAATCTTTGCACTCGGAAGTCCCCTGTGTCCAGCCAGCACCGCATGTGTGCTCGCTCCACCTATCGGAAGACTTGTTCCCTCAACATGCCCGACACCCTTTTCCAGAACCTCGGTACTGAGACCATGGTAGATAGCAAGCGTCAGATTCAGCTTGGGGATCTCGATACTTCCCATCAGCCCGTCACCATTTGGATCAAGGACCTCATCGTAAGGATGACTGAGAACATAATCCTCTTCGTTAAAAGCATCTACGATCGTATTGACCTTATGCTCCGCGTTGTATTCCTCAGCCTCCTGCCAGAGCTTTTCGTACTGGTCATCCGACAGATCACTGACGGATTCATTGTACTTGGTTACAAGCTGCGCATTTCGGTACTCATTCCAGTAATTACTGATCGTTGGGTAAGTAAAGATACCCGCACCGACGATAAAAAGTAATATGATAAATATGTTGATAACTATAGAACCTTTTTTCTTCTTTTCTTTTGCCATAATCTATTTTTTACCGCCTTTATTTGCTCGCCTCTTCAGCTTTGTTTCCTTTAAGTATAACACAAAAACAAAGAGTGCGGTAACGGATAGACCAACAAATACCCAAAGAAGATAATTTGTGTGAAGACTACTTCCACTGAGCACTGTCTTCTCTTCTTTGACTTCCTCTTCTACATAAGGTACTCTGTGACCACGAACCAGAAGTCGTTCTGTATTTACTCCATAAGGAGTACAGGTTAAAAGAGTTACTAAGTCCTGCCCATCTTCTACTGCAAGAGCAGAAGTGTCTTCCGGCTTAACAACCGAAATCTTGTCTACTTCATAACATAAGGTTTCATCTAACACATGGAGCAGAAAATGATCTCCTACTTTCATCTGATCCAGATCTGTAAAAAGTGATGCACTCGGAAGTCCACGGTGTGCAGAAATAACAGCATGTGTGTTTGCTCCTCCAACCGGAAGAGAACTTCCCTCCAGATGACCTGCACCCTTGTTCAAAACATCTTCTTCCGTTGTGTGATAGATCGGGATTTTGATATTGATCTTAGGAATCTCTACACTTCCCATCATCTCATCACCAGCGATGTTCAGCGTATTCATATAAACCGGGTCTACTCCACTTGACTCTGCAAGTGCAAAAGAGTCAGGAAGAACACATGGAAGTAAGGCTTCGTTATAGTCTTCTGCTTTTTTACGCTCTGCATCATAGTCAATTCCTTCTGCTGCTTCCTTATCAGAAACCACCTGTTCATAACCACTGATCAACTGTTTCTGTCTGTAGTTATTCCATTGATTGGCTACAAAGGGATACAGCAGCAAGGACAAACCAGCTAAAAATATGATGCCAATTACTAAATTGCCTGCTTTTTTTTTCATCCGAGCTCTCCTTGCTGTTGTATTATTTTTTTATGAATCCGGGGCAGATGCCCCGGATTCGATATTTGGTTATAAACAATCACGAATGATTATTTGTTTGTTCTTTTGCGGCTTGCAAAGAATAAGCCAGCTGCTGTAACCATGATCAGGCATCCAGCGATTGTGAAGATTGTAGTACCGATACCACCTGTGGATGGAAGAGCGGAGAGTTTGGTATCTTTCAATGAAGTTGGTACAGTTACATTTTTATCTTTGCTTTCTTTAATAGTTGCACTAGCACCATCTACATTGATAGAATATCCTTCTGGTGCTTTTGTTTCTTCAAACCAATATGTACCTTCATCAAGACCTTTTACAGTCAATGTTCCGTTTACTGCAACTAAGGTATCTGTTGAAGTAGCTTCGTTATCTGCTAATGCTAATTTGTAAATGCCATCTCCTAACTTGATAAAGCGTAATGCTGAAACTCCAGAATTTTCTTCCTTTACTTTATCTTTTGTAGCTTTGTATAACTTGAATTCTGCACCTTTAAGAATCGTTTTTCCGTCTTCTGCGTATTTAGTAAGTGTAATTGTTCCAGTATAACCTTTAACTTCAGTCTTACCCATCTCAGTTTCATTTCTGGATGTATTAGCTGTATTAGTATATCCTTCTTCAGATGTTACAATTGCCTTATACTGTACTTCAACTTTTTTACCTGCATTTGTATTGCTTGTTCCAATAGTATTTTTGGTAAATTCAATTGTATACTTACCATCATCTGCTTTATTAGTAGTATAATCTTCATTAGCTTTTAATGAAGTATCACCAATCTTAACGGATGTAATCTCTTGAATATCCAGACCAGTTGGTGTATCAATGATTTTAAAAGTGTTATCTTCAGAATCAGCAACAGTAAAACTTGGAAATGTAGTTGTAATTGTAAATGTTACTTCTTCTCCACGTTTTACAAAACCATCTGCTGCTTCTTTTTTCACATCATAACCTGAGGATTTAGCTACAAGTGTCACATTTTTTGCCTGCATATAAGTTGCAACATCGTTGTATGTTTCTGCAACCATAGGAGAATATGTGATTTTATTACCACTTGCTGTAACAACATAAGCACCTACAGGAACTTCTGAAAACTCTACTTGTGTTTCACCTACAACATGTTTCTGCTGAAATGGTGCTATAGTTTCAGGTACTGCTTTTGCTAACCCTTCAGCATTTGTGATTTCATATTTTTTTCCATCAGTACTTAATCCAATATAATCTTTAGCCCAGTCAGCTACAATCCATTCGTTCTTATCAACATTTAATGTAATTGCTGCATATAAGTTAACTGTTTCTTCTTCCTGTGAAGATAAACCTGTTACTGTAATTTTACTAGAATAAGAAGTAACTGGTTCTGTAACTTCTGCTGCAAATGTTGGAATACTCATTGCGAGTACCATGGCCAGTGTTAATAACACTGCAAAGATTTTTCTCATCTTCTTCATAATCTTGTCTCCTTTTCATTATCGGGCTTTGCCCATTTTTTTTATTGTTCCCTTATGCGGGATAATTACGTTTTTTTGTGGCAAGGAGCCACTGAAAAAATCAATCGTTACAATTATTTTCCCAGCACCTCCCTGCATTTGTTTTTATATAAGATCCATGCGGCTGCAGACATAAGTACCATGCCGCCGATCATATACCAGTAAATTCCGCTGCCACCGGTTGATGGGAGTGAGTAGAGCTTAATGTTTTCGATAACAAATGCTCCATCATCGCTTTTTTCAACAGGAACTCCATTTAATGTTACTTCAACTGACTGATTATCCCTTACTAGAACCTGCCATACATTGGCAGAAAGTGAATATCCCTCTGGTGCTTTTGTTTCTTTCAGAACATATTTTCCAGGAACTAATCCATTCACTGTTGCTCTTCCATTCGAATCAGTCTTGATATTGCCAGTTACCCGGTTACTTTCCTCATATGTGTAGTTATCATTTGCTGTATAAAGTGCAAATTCTGCATTTTTCAGAAGATTTTTTTCATTATTTTTTTCAACTTTTATCAGATTCAATTTTGTAACAATCTTTGTATTTGTAATTGTCTGAGTAATCTTTGTTCCATCTTCTGATACTTCTTTTTTATAAGACACTTTATATTTTGTATCGGTATTATTTGCTTTTGCCACAATAATCTTATCTGCTTCTACTTTGACATATCCGTTATTATTGATTGTAAATTCTGCATTTTCATTTCCTGTTACCGGTCTAAGCTCATAAACCAAATCAGATGAACTCACATTTCCAAAAACATATCTGTATTGATTATCTTCATTCAGTTCAACACATTTTAATGGTGTTCCATCCGCTTTATAAAGTCCTGCATATATAGAACTGTGCTTTATATTTTTATCTGACCATTCTTTATTAACTGTCAGATCTACTTTTAATGTGTTTGTTATTATTACATGAGCATCCTTTTTCAAAGCAATCTTTCCGTCAGAATCTGTTACTGTACCATCATCACATAAACCCTTTTTAACTTCTTTTATCGGCTTCTCATATCTTGAATTATCTAGTTCAATTTCGTTTACCTTGAACTCGGTTCCTGAAAGAATTTGATCAATTACAATCGTCTCATCCGGTGCTACGTCACGTATTATTCCCTGAGGATTACCCTCTCTACTTACACTCGTGCCATCTTTATGTATGACTTCATATCCTCCATCATAAGGGATAAACTGCCTATTCTGTCCTGTAAGATATACTTGAAAGCTGAATTTATCTGTAGTAGATAACCCATTCATCTTCTTGGTAATCCTTAGTTTTCTCAAATTATTTACATTACAGGTATTTTTAAATTCTACCCTTGCTGCATTACCAGCAGTTTTCACTCCACTTCGTGCCAAGTAAGTTTTAGTTTGCTCTGGTACCTTACCTTCGGATGTTCCAACTAGATTTCCATTCAAATCGTGATATGTTACTTCCCAGTCTGTAATGTCAACCTTATCAAATTGATCCGAAAGAATACCAACTTCTTCCGCATAGAACCGGAGTCCTGAATCAATCCCCTCGAATACCGCTGATTCTCCTGCCTTTAAAGTAAATATATTATTTGCTCCCACATATCTTACTTCATCTGTAAGAGAATCATTTTTCTTAACTCTGTATGGTGTTCCTTCTGGAATTGCATTATACTGAACCGGCTCCTGATTTCTGTCTTCTTCATCTTCAAGATATGCTTTGAACTGAAAATCAGTACTTGTATACTTTTCTTTATCTGAATTTGCAAGACTTTTTACTATTTCAATAGAATTCGTTGGTCTTGGTGGAAGATTAAATTTAATTGAACAGTTTGAATCACCTCGTCCACGCTCCATATAGAAGAGTTTCAATGAATGACTGGTATAATCTGCAAATGTATCACTATCACTATTAAATACACTCCTTAATGTTGGATTTGACTGGTTATTTACGTATACTTCACCATTTGCAAAATTGATACTTCCTGTTGCCCTCTCATGGACACCTCCAAGATCAAGCACCAATTTGTTATCTATAAATACCCAGACATCATCATCACCAGAGAAACTAAATACCATATCCTGTCCATTAATTTTACCATTTTTCGGTTGTAAGAACTCAAAAGATATCATCATACCAAAAGCAAATTTATTCTGAGATGCACCATCATCCCAAGAAGAATATGGCATGAATGAAGCAACGTGACGATTTCCCTCACCTTTGTCTTTACTTCTCTCATATACTATAAAATTCTTTTCCGTATTCCTACTACTATCAATATCATAATATGCATAATTCTTATCGCTATCATAGCTATATGTTCCTGTCCTTGAATCATATGAAAACAGATGATTCAATCCTGTAACATATGTATGTGGTATAACCTTATCCCAGGTACCATCAAAAAGGCCGTTTAATGATGTACCATTTTTTAATACCGGATATCCATCCTTAAGATATCCTTCTACTAAATTCTGTTTTACCGCTTCACTTCCTGTATAATCTGCGCTACCAAATTGAAAAGAACCGTGATAATTCTGGTTTTCAGAATAATTTGCCATACTGATATTGATAAGATTTCTAGTATCAGCTGTCTTTATTGTTTTTGGAACCTCTCCTTTAGCATCTGCTGTATAAATAAATTTCACAGGATTACTTCCAACATCCATCCAGTTTTCACCATCTTCACTATACTGTATTGGTGAATTACTTGAACTTGATTCCCGTCTTAGGGCTTTGACTTCAACTGATTCTTCTCCGATTCCTACAACTGTACGTTCATATGTATAGTTATTTCCGCTCCATCTCTTGTCACTGTCTTTTACACTTGTCGGAATTATATCATTTGCACTTGTTGTATATAAGATATCTATATTTGTCAAATTTACTGTTGATTGTCCTGATGCATATAACGTTATTCCGTTTTCTGAATAAAGGTTTGCCTTTTTTGTTAGTTCTGCATTTGAATAAACAAATATAACAGTCTGATCAATTTCCAGGTTTCTATAAGTTGTATCTCCTTTATACTGATACTTCATAACTCCACTATTGGAATCTTTTTCTTTTCTTCCCATAAGTTTCGTTACTTTATTGCTATCTACCAGACTATATTCATCTCTTGATGTTGTTGCAATGTATGCGCCTATAAAGCGATATGTTGTTCCACTTTCATAAAGTTGATACATTTCTTTATTTATTCCACTTGATGTAATAGTGCTCATGTATAGAACCGGGTTAGTATCTTCTGTTTCCAGAACCAGACTATTTGTTGCATTTACTGAATTCTTCAAATCAGTATATGTACTACCATTCTGTCCATTCTGTCTTACCAAATGTATTATTTTGTTAAAGTTAAATTCTTCTATATTTCCGCTTTTTCTTTTCCATGTGATTGTAAATACTGAAAAACTCTCTGTATTGAATTCTGCTTTTTGAATTTCACCATCTGTAGTAGTTTCAACGTTTGCCTGTCCCTGTTCTGTCATATTAACAACGTCTTGAACTTTACCATTCTGATCTTCAACAAAATGCATGACATCAATATTTGTATTTTTTTCTTCATTAACTTCTTCATCAACAGATACGACACTGATTTCTGATACGGTTGCCGGTACGGATGGTTCTGTGTAGTGCATGGAAACTTTTACGGAACCATCAACTGGTTCTATTTTATTTCCTTCACTGTCCTGGAAGTAAATATCGTATGCCAGGAAACCTGCGATTTCGTATCCATCTTCCTCAGCTTTTTCATTAAGCTTTGTTTCTGTTTCTGCGTACTGGTCAGGGTCTGTTTCCTGTACGATAGGAGTTACAACAAACTCTGCATTTCCTGGAAGAACATCTTTTGCAGCTGTTGCAGTTACAACCACATTGCCGATTGTCTGAGAGTAGGTTACTTCGTCTTCGACCTGAACGTCTGCTTCTTCTTCATTTGCATCTTCGTTTTCTGTACCCTGCTCTTCAGTCTCAACAACTTCCGCCATATCGCTTCTTACATAAGCTTGTGCTTCTTCGTAGGAAACTTTGTACCAGGTGAATTCGTCTTCACCGGTTACTGTTTCAATAAGTGGAAGCTGAGTGTCTGTATCTACTGTTGCGATCACTTCTGCTTCTGTGGAAGGAGTTACGCGAAGATTAACTTCGTCTGCGATGACACGGATCATTTTGATCTGTTCCTGATCCGGTGCTTCTTCCGGATTCTGTTCTTCCTCAGAGTTTTCTACATTATTCTCTGTGTTGGTGTCTTCTCCGTTCTCTTCGGTATTTTCGGTGTTGGTGTCTGTATTAACTTCTTCGTTGTTTACTTCACCGTTTTCTTCTTTGTTCTCATTGTTTTCATTATCATCTGCTACCGGTGTGCTGCTCCATACAAATGTGTATGCTGCGGTAGCTGCTGACTGGAAAGCTGCTTTTGTGAGCTGTCTGCTTTCGTTTGTTTCAACTGTAAGCTTGTCCTCTTCGGCTTTGAGCTCTGTCAGTTCCAGTTCGGAAGTTTCTTTGTTGGTTCTAATCATGGCTGCTGTCACTGTGGATGCGGCCGGGTCTGTCAGTTCCGGTGAAGAAGCTTCTTTATAAGTAAAGCTGTAAGTAACTTTGTCGGACGGTTCAACCGGGTTGCCATCTGCATCTGTAAAAGATACGTTGTAAGCAAGGAAGCCGTCGAGGTTTTTGCCCTAGCTCTGAAGCTGCTCTGTAATCTTGGCTGCCAGTTTGTTGTACTGGTCTGTCAGCTCAGCATCTTCGGTGTTGTTCTCGACTGCTTTGACGATCATCTGTGTTCCGTTTGGAAGGACACCTGCAGGAGCTTCGGCCTTGACCTCGATTGTTTCGTTTTTAAGATTTACGATACAGCTTACAGGCTGTGCTGCTTCTTCAGCTGGAGCGCTGCTCTCGGATGTTCCATCTGTGAACATGTTCTCGCCTGATGAGAAGTCGGCATCGCTGGAACCGAAATCATCGGATTCGCTGTATGTTTCGGCCGAACCCTCTTCCGATTCCGATTCAAAATTCACATCTGTGTCGAGATCGTCTCCTGTATCTTCGGATGTATCAGCTGCTGCGGAATCCTCCTCAACTTCGACCATGTCTACCATGTCATCGAAGGAGCTTGCCTGAGATACATAGTCTGTATTTATTAATACAGTGGAGCAGAACAGCACGATTGCAAACATCATACTGAGCACCCGACATGTCAGGCTTCTGTTCTGATTCCGTTTCCTTTTTTTGAATTTTTTATTATTTTCTCTTTTCATATTAACATCCCCTATTATATGCATGATGATAATAAAAAAATTATCGTTAACTGCTTCACGTACAACTTATTTAAGATTTAACGACATTATAACAGGTGAACTGTTTCGTCACCTATTTCGTCAGCCGCTTTCAGCAACATTTTTAGTACTATTTTGACAATTTTCGATTATTTTGAGTAAATCGAGCTCGCTGTTGAAATCTTCTCGCTCGTTGTTTTTCATATGATAGACACTTCCCTGCCATGTAGCGTTCTGACGGTATCTGACATATACAGCCAGGGTGTCTATGCTTCCTCTCTGTTCAAGGATCTGTTCGCGGTTGCTGACCTCTGTAAAAGAGATTCTTTTTTCATTTGCTGGTTTCTGCTGTTTGTCTTCGTATGTCCGCAGCTCTGTTGATGACTGAGGAAAGTTCAGCTCGTTCATGAATCGCTCCATATAGCGGAAGAGTTCATGAATACTTCGGAAGAATATAGGATCTTTACTGTAATAACAGTAAAATCTTCCGGACCTTTCTACTCCGTCTATGTTGTCTATGCAGACATTCACGATATTGGAAGCAGAAACGTTGAGCTTTTCTTTCATCATTCATCCACCTCCAGTGCTCCATCAATCAATCTAATCAGTTCAAGTGCACTCCTGAAACTTTTCTTTTTATTGGCTTCCGCCCAGGTCACTTCGCCCTGCCATGTGGCGTTATCACAGTGACTCACATGTATTACAAATGTCCCTGTATGTTTTTTTTTGCCTTTTTCCATCTGTTCTGTATCCTCCGTCAAGATCCGACCACGGTATTTTTGTTTTTAACCACACGATAACACGCACTTATTTCAGAGTATTTTTATTATAGCATCGGGGTTATTTCTTCAACTATTTCGTGATTCTGCTTTTTGAACATTTTTTCATATTTTTTCGACAATGTTTCTGATAATTTGCGAGGGGGGCTGAGATTTGGGGGGACGGGAGATTTCCGGGCGCAAAAAAACCCGGAGGGGATCTCCGGGCTGAATAGTTTTACTTCTATATTAATTATTAATGTTGTTTGTTTTAGTCGTTGCAGACCTCACCGAGTGAAGCAACGTAGTAGTCGATTGATACGTTCTTGCGGCGGGTGAGTCTTTTGTTGAATTCTTTGTTGATTCGTTTTGATACGAGTGTGCAGTTTTCCTGGGTTATCCCTATCAGCATTACGAGATACTGCTGGATGTTGTATCGGGTGTAAAAATCGCCTTTACGGACTGCTTTCTGAATGGACTCGCGGAGAAGTTCTGAATAGTATTTCTGATTTTCGTCGTCTGTCTCGATATTTATAAAGTCCAGGGTGCAGAGCATGAGGAACACGGACATGCCGGTTCTTTCCATCATGCGGCCGAACACGTGGTAAACGTCCACAAAGCTTGGATAGGTGCAGTAGTAAGCGCCTTCGATGGATTCTTTTTCGCGGAGGCGGTACTTGATGTCTTCGATTGCGCCTGCTGCCTGTGAGGTTCGCTCTCCCATGAGTTTGAATCGCTCGAGCATTCCGGCGGATGGTGACAGGCCGAGTTCTTCGAACATCAGCTTGGTTGTTCTTTTGTAGACATCGAGGCCGTCTTTGTAGCGGGACATTCCGATGAGGCTGTCGATTTCCCATATCTGCCAGTCGTAGAATGGATAGATTTCGGCTGCGCTGTGTGCAACACGGTAGAGTTCTTCGAATTTTTCTTCGGTTTTCAGGTAGTGGCACAGTTCTTCGACACAGTCGAAATACATATCTCGACATGCGATGTTTTCGACTGCCGCCCAGTCCTCGCCCATCATATCCGGGAGAAATTCTCCGGTGTAGAGTTTCCATGCTTTGGCGTAGATTTCCATTTTGGTCTTTTGGGATTTTTCGTGACGTGCTGATTCGATCGTCTGCTTGAAGTCGCATACGTCTACTGAAGTTTCGATATCCGGGTCCCAGGTACACATTCCACCATTTATATTGATGTAACTGCTTTCCGGAAGCCCCGCTGCGGTGAGCTGCTTTCGGAGCCTGAATATTGTGTTGTTGAGGCTGCCGTTTTTATTTTCGACATCGCTTCGGCCATACAGGGCATCGATGAGTGCTGCTTTGGAGATTCCTCCATCCTGTGTATGTAGAAGTAATAATTGAAACAGCTGTGTGGTCTTTGATACATTGTTACGGTCCAGGACCAGTTCTTTTCCTTTATATTCCAGTGTAAATCCACCTAACATTCGAACTTTCAGTATATTTTTCATACTTTTCTCCTTCAACAGATATCGTGTTCTGTTTCTTGTCTTTTCATTTTGATTAGACTTATCCTTATTTAGCATATCACTCAATATGTTAAAGTTCTACCACCAAAATACACAAAAAAAGACTGTTATTATTATTCAATCCTCTAATAACAACAGTCTTTTAAGCTCTATCTAGCAGATAATTCCTTTGCTATCTCATCTATTTTTTCCTGAGTATAACCGGTATACTCTTTTATCTTGTCCATAGTTTCATGATTCATAAGCATTTTCTCAATCAGCTCTCTTCGTCCAAATTCAATTCCCTCCTGTTTTGCTTCCTCCCGTAATTCATCAATTGCAAGACACATACTTGTTTTCTCCTTTTCTTCATTGAATTTCAGTTTTGAGTTAGTAAGTGTATTCAGCATGACTACCGTTTCTGTCTTCATGTTCTGAAATCCGTCATCGGTTTGGATCAGGTCAACCAGTTTTTCTTTTTCCTTCGAATATTTGATATACAACAGTACTTCCCGCAGATCTGTGTGAAAACGGTTGATTTCCTGTTCGGACATTTCCTCCGGAGCTATCAGATTAATCCTGTAATCTGGAACAAAAGGCAGTATTTTCTTGTTTTCCACGCCAAACATCTCGTAAAGATTCCGCGGGCCGTCCCATGCCTCCGTTCCAAAATATATCACCAGCGTAACCACCGGGATCAATTCATCGCTTCTGCTGAATCCAGTCAGAAATTCTCCTGAGCTTGTTTTTCCTGAATTATTTTTTTCCGATTTCGTATTTCCTGTGCTCTTCTCTTTTCTGTATCTCACAGAAGTTTTTCTTACCTGGTTTGCGTACTCCATGGCATCGTACAACATATTTTTCACCGACATTGCATAGTGTACATGAGATTGATTCTCAATTCCAAGGATCACATATACTGCATCATTTTTCTCCATAACTGTCATATATTTCAGACTATCCCTGTATCTCTGTATTAATTCTGCATTCAGACTATCATCATGAATAATAGTAGTTGCTGTTGAATCCAACTCATGAAGGCTTTCAGGTATAATGACCTTTTCTCCTCCATAAAACAGATAATTAAACGCATCCGCAAACACTTCTGCATTTCTTATGTAATCCTTCGTGACGGTGTCTTTCTGTCCCATATGATTCCTCCTTATTTGCAGGAGGGATCACTGTAACTTCTCAGTGAAACCTCCTGCCTGTTTTTTGTTAAAGCATGAGATTTCTCTGTTACGGCCGAACGGCCAAAGATAATAAGATACAGTTTTCTGTAAAGAACAAAAAGAAATGTGATGCTTTGTTATATTTTAGCACAATATGCTCTATTTATCTACAAGAACATTTTGCTCTTTTTCGACATAAAAAAACAATCCCACCTCAATTGTTGTAGGATTCTTAATATCAACTTGGTAATAGGCATCTGCAAATCCAATTCCAACAAGTTGCAGATGCTTCCAACCCTGACCAGGCATCTGCAAATCCAATTCCAGCAAGTTGCAGATGCTTCCGACCCCGACCAGGCATCTGTAGCTCCCAAAACAACAAATCAAAGATGCCCACCGGTGAATTTTCTTCTCAAATTCGCTGGTGGGCATCTTTATTGCATCTCTATTTCATCAAATAGCTATATATGTCTCTTTTTGATACACCGCGGTCTTTCGCGACCTGCTTCATGGCATCTTTACGGGACATTCCCTTTTTTTCATAAATTTCCATATGTTCTTCTATGGAAATCTCTTCCCACGAGGCAGCTGCTTCTTCTTTCAGTTCCTGACGGCTTTTGCCCTCGATAACCAGGACACATTCCCCAAGTGGCTTCTCTTTCTCATAATAAGCAAGCAGGTCATCAATCGTTGAATGGAAGGCTGTCTCATGCTTCTTGGTCAGTTCTCTGCAAAGTGTCATTCTGCGGTTTCCAAGGGTTTCCCTCAGATCTCGCAGTGTCCTTACAAGTTTATGCGGAGCCTCATACAAAATGATCGTCCGGGTCTCATTGACAAGCTCTTCCAGAACTTCTTTGCGCTCTTTTTTGTCCATCGGAAGAAATGCTTCAAAAGCAAACCGTCTGGTAGGAAGTCCTGATAATGTAAGCGCGGTAATGCATGCTGCCGGACCCGGAAGGGATGTTACTTCGATTCCGGCCTCATAACACATCGCAGCCAGTTCTTCACCCGGATCCGAAATTCCCGGTGTGCCCGCATCCGTGATCAGTGCGATATTCATACCGTTCTGCATCTTCTCGATCAGTGTATATGCTTTTTCAATCTTGTTATATTCGTGATAACTGGTCATCGGTGTTTTGATTTCAAAATGATTCAGCAGTTTAATACTGTTTCGGGTATCTTCTGCCGCGATCAGATCCACTTCCTTCAATGTGCGGAGTACTCGAAGTGTAATATCTTCCAGATTTCCGATTGGGGTTGCACAAAGATATAATTTTCCACTCATCCGGGAATCCCCTTTCTCTCAGATTATTTGATTCTTTTATACTCTTCCGTATATTTCAAGAATATCACTGGTATAAACACCTGGTTTCTCATAGACGATCAATGGTCGCTCCACCGTTATTCTGGAATTTCCACCTTTTCGTGCTTCGATCAGAACCATATTAGGTTCACGATCTATGTACGGGTACACCAGCTGCATTCTCTTGGGTTCCAGTTTATATTTCATGAGAACCTGAAAGATTTCTGCCAGACGGAAAGGTCTGTGGACCATATAAAAACGTCCTCTGTCTTTCAGCACTGCTGCTGTCTGGCTCACTACATCTTCCAGTGTACAGAGAATCTCATGTCTTGCAATTGCTTTTGCCATGTATGGGTTCTGCAGGCCATGCTGTCCGATCATATAGGGCGGATTGCTTGTCACTGCATGAAAAGAAGCTGCTCCAAAAATTTCAGCAGCTTCCTTTATGTCTCCGCATACGATATCAATATCAGCTTCCAGATGATTGTACGATACGCTTCGTCTCGCCATATCTGCACATTCTTCCTGGATCTCAAGTCCTGTCAGATGTGAACCCTTGTCTTTGGCTTTCAGCAGAAAAGGAATGATTCCCGTTCCGGTTCCCATATCCAGAACCTTTTCATTCTGTCGGATATCTGCAAATCCAGATAACAGAACTGCATCCATTCCGAAGCAGAACTTTTCCGGATTCTGTATCACATACAGACCATTCTGAAGATCATCAACCCGTTCTCCCGGATATACCAGATCATTCTGCGGATTTTTTTCCATGGGATTTAGAATCTCCTTCTTTTTACTCAATGTCCCTTGTTTCTTTGTCAGTGTTCTTTGCTTTTTTCTTGCGTGACCGGAATTTCAGTTCTCCTACCGGATATTCCTGAATCTCCTTTTCATCATTGACTTCCACGATTACTTTGACTCTCTGTCTGAGAACATTTACACTGTGTACAATTCCCTGTAATCCATCCGGAAGAGTAACCGTATCTCCGGTTCCTGGAAGGCTCTTATTCAGTGCTTCGTAGGTTTCCTGCTCATTCTTGAGACAACACATCAATCTGCCGCAGACACCGGAAATCTTGGTCTGGTTCAGTGACAGATTCTGCTCTTTTGCCATCTTGATAGACACAGGTGCAAACTCGGAAAGATAGGTGTGACAGCAAAGCTGTCTGCCGCAGATGCCGATTCCCCCAAGAATCTTAGTCTCATCTCTTACTCCGATCTGGCGAAGTTCGATTCTTGTCTTAAAGATAGCTGCCAGGTCCTTGACCAGCTGACGGAAATCAATTCTTCCATCTGCCGTAAAATAAAACAGCACTTTGTTATTGTCAAATGTATACTCCGCATCAATCAGTTTCATTTCCAGACCATGTTCGCGGATTTTTTTCTGGCAGATTTTAAATGCATCTTTTTCTTTCAGGCGGTTCTGTTTCTCCCTGTCCTCATCTGCCTGTGTGGCAACGCGAAGGACTTCTTTCAGCGGATGGACCACCTCATCCTCACTCACTTCTTTCGGTCCGAGTACAACTCGTCCGAACTCCACACCGCGGGCAGTCTCTACGATCACATGATCACCGATCTTCATTTTGTAGTTTTTCGGATCAAAATAATAAATCTTTCCGACATTTCTGAATCTTATACCAACAATTTTTGTCATTCTATCTCTCCCTGATCGTCAGGAACAGAAGTTCAAGTGCAAGTTCAAAATTAACGTTTGCACGAAGCCTTACTTTTGTTTTTTCCAGTGCTTCCAGAATCTTTTCCAGGTTCTCATAGGAACGCTGGCTCGCCTGTTCCTTTATATAATTGATTTCTTGTTTAAATACCAGGTTGTCAACCTCCTGAGTTGCCTTAAACATAAGAACATCCCTGAACCAGAACTGGAAAATATCCAGATAATCACTGATATTCTGCTTTTCATCAGAAAGTGCCTTTATCTCATCGGACAGTTCATATACTTCCATCGTATTTACATACTTGAGAATCTTCAGGGCTTTCTCCGTCATTCTGGAAAACTCTTCTGATGTAGCAGCTTCTTTGGCTCTGCCAATACTTCCCTGTGCAAAGGAAGCATCTATCTCTGCCTGATAATCCGGCACATGAAGCCGTTCCATCAGGTATTTCTTAACAAGGCTGTCATCAACCACCTTCAGATCCAGACGCACACATCTGGACTGGATCGTCGGCAGAAGTGCATCCACATTGCTGGTCAGCAGCATGATCACTGCATATTCCGGTGGTTCTTCTATTGTTTTGAGAAGAGCATTCTGTGCCTGTACCGTCATCATCTCCGCATCAGGAATAATGTAAATCTTGTGCGGACTGCTGTATGGCTTAATCGCAACATCGTGAATCACCTGTTCCCGGATCTCATCAATAGAGATTGTACCAGGTTTCTCATGATTGACCATAATGATGTCCGGATGATTCTTGCCCAATGCCTTCTTACAGGAGTCACATTTCTGACATGGCTCTGTTCCACCGGCTTCACACTGCAGTGTCATCGCATATGTGGTTGCAAGAAGCTTCTTGCCGGATCCGGGTCTGCCTGTAAAAATATATGAATGGGAAACTTTTCCCGTCTTCATGGCATTTTGGAGATGCCGGATAATTTCCTCGTGTCCGATAATATTATTGAAACTGACCATTCAGAATCACCTCTCTTGTTTATAGTTTCATATACGAATCTTTGTTCGCTATAGAGTCATTATACCATACTTTATTAGCCATTCAAAACTATTTTTAACTATGACATGGAATTTATATATTTTATAATATTTTTGACACATAAATCCAAATCATCATTAACAAATCGCTTCTGTATTTCTGCTTCCTTTATTTTCTCTTCGGAAAAATCCTCCTCATCCGCAAGAAAACGTCTGCAAAGTTCTTTATACTTTGGTGTTTCCTGTTCCTGCTCTCTTCGGATTGCACGGATCAGACGTTCTCCATCTTCTACTTCAATATAAACAGGTATGACGGATTCTTTTCCGTAATAACATTTCATCTTCTGAAAAGACTCTAACGTACCGATTCCAAGATAATTTCCGTTCTTAAGGTCAATCTGTCCGTCGTCCGCTGTAAAATAAGTCCATATTCCATAAACGGTATTGTAGGCACGGGATTCGATTACCTTTCCCGCTGTCTCAAACTCCTGCAGTCTGCGCTCGTCTGTAAAATAATACTGTACACCATCTTTTTCTCCGTCACGTATCGGTCTTGTTGTATACAGGACCAGTTTTTTCAGATTCAGTTCTTTATTACCGGCCAGTCTGGAATATATTTTATCTTTTCCAGAGGCACTTTTACCCATAATATAAAAAATCTTACCCATGAATTTCTTCGTCTTGCTCCTTTGTACTCTGGGGCTGTTGTTCTACCACAAGGATCGTCTTATTTGTATAGTCTTCCAGTCCCTGCAGATATAACCCCTTATCCATGTATATTCTCATATTACGGATAAATTGTCCAGTAATCTGTTCTCCCGGAGTGATCAGCGGAATTCCCGGTGGATACAGATAAGCAAATTCTGCTGAGATTCTGCCGATGCTTTCTTCCAGCGGACATTTTTCTGTCGGTGCTTCCATGGCATCTGCCATAGACATCATCTGCGTCAGTACAAAATGCATGGATCTGGTGTCCAGTTTTTTATTTTCTTCTGCCGGTATTCCTGCTTTTATCAGGTCTGCCTGTTCCTGATCCAGTTCTTCGATTGCCTGACACAATCGCTCAAAACCTTCTTCACGGTCTCCTACTGATGCAATAGCGAGCACATAATTTTCGGACTCCATTTCCATCTGAATATGGTAGCGATCAAGAAGGATATGATACAGGTCACTTCCTGACAGTAAAGAAGCTCTGGTAGAAAAGACCAGTTTGGAACGGTCATAATCGAAGACTCCATTCTTTCCTTTGACCGGATCTACCAGGCGGATATATTTGCACACGGAAAGTCTCTTTCTTGTCTGTTCCAGTATTCTGGTGAAATCACGGAACATCTGTTTTCCTTCTGCTGCCATCGTATCCATACAGGCATCGATACTTGCCATCAGAATATACGACGGGCTGCTGGTTTGATAGATTCCCATAAATCTGCGGATCAGCCTGCTGTCAACGCGGTCGCTACAGTTATGAAGTACGGCAGTCTGTGTCATGGCCGGCAGTGTCTTGTGAAAACTCTGGATCACGAGATCTGCCCCAAGTTCTGCTGCCGAAGCCGGAAAATAATTTGAAAAATGAAAATGTGCTCCATGTGCTTCATCTACGATCAGCGGCACTCCATATTTATGTGCGATCTCTGCAATCTCTTTTACATCTGAGACAACACCGTCATACGTAGGTGAAGTGATCAGTACCGCCTGTATCTCCGGATTCTCAGCCAGACATCTTTCCACTTTGTCCGGAAAAATTCCGCCGTTTATCCACCACTCACTGTCCATCTGTGGATAAATATAGGCAGGTTTCAAATTTCTAAGATAGATGGCATGATACACTGCTTTGTGGCAGTTTCTTGCAACAAGGATCTGTCCATTCCTCGGAACCGCCGCTGAGATTGCCGCAAGAAGTGCTGCGGTACTTCCATTAACACTGTAAAGCTCTCTCTGGTCCCATACAGTTTCGCCACATTCTGTTGTGCCTCCAGAAGAAGGTCTTCCGGATGATGGAGATTATCAAAGCCTTCTATCTCAGTGATATCTCTTTCAAGAGGGAACTCCCCTCTGACAGATGCGGAATTTCTTTTGTGCCCCGGCATGTGAAACGGATAGTAATCAGCGCGGCTGTATTCTTCTAATTTTCTGTATAATCTCTCCATTAAAGATTCTCCATGTCTGTTATACCTTGAAGCGATAACCTACTCCCCATATAGTCTCTATATACTGAGGCTTCGCTGTATTGAATTCGATTTTTTCACGGATCTTCTTGATATGAACCGTGACAGTTGCAATATCTCCTACAGATTCCATATCCCAGATCTGGCGGAACAGTTCTGCTTTTGTAAATACGCGGTTCGGGTTCTCTGCCAGAAAAGTAAGGAGATCAAATTCCTTGGTCGTAAATGTTTTTTCTTCTCCGTTTACCCAGATACGTCTCGCAGTCTTGTCTATCTTGATGCCACGGATTTCAATAATATCATTCTTTACCACACTGGAACCTACCAGTCTGTTGTATCGCTCCATATGTGCTTTTACTCTGGCCACCAGTTCACTCGGACTGAATGGCTTGGTCATATAATCATCCGCGCCAAGACCGAGTCCACGGATCTTATCAATATCATCTTTCTTTGCAGATACCATAATGATCGGGATATTTTTCTCCTGACGTACCTGACGGCATATATCAAACCCATCTACTTCCGGAAGCATCAGATCCAGGATAATAAGATCATAATCTTCATTGAGTGCTTTTTCAAGGCCCACATCTCCTCTGTTTGCTATCTCTACTTCAAATCCGGAAAGTTCCAGATAATCCTTCTCCAGATCTGCAATTGCTTCTTCATCTTCGATGATCAGTATTTTACTCATTTCATAGGTACCTCCTGATATTTTCTCAAAACAAAGTACATGATCGTTCCGATTCCTTCCCGACTGGTTGCCCACACTTTGCCACCATGATCCTCCATAATCTTACGAACGATAGAAAGACCGATTCCGCTTCCTCCCTTGGATGAATTACGTGAAACATCCGTCCTGTAGAAACGGTCAAAAATATACAGCAGATCTTTGGCCGCAATTCCCTTGCCATTATCCTCAATCTCAACCTGCACGAAATCTCCGACATCTTTTACTCTTATCTGTATAATGCCCTTCATTCCGTTCTGCTTATCCATATATTTAATGGCATTGCTGATGATATTATGAATCACTCTTCGTATCTGTTCGCCATCTGCAATTACAAGCACATCTTTATCTACATAATTTGCATAGCAGAGCTGGATACCTCTTGTTTCCAGCTCCAGTCCCACTTCTTCTGCGCAGTCAGAGAAATAATCTTCTACATTCAGCTTACTGAATGTATATGGGATACGGTTCGTATCAATTTTAGAATAGAACGTCAGCTCATTGATCAGATGATCCATCTCATTGGTCTTATTGTAAATCGTCCTGACATAGCGGTCCATCTTCTCCGGTGTATCTGCCACACCATCCATGATTCCTTCTACATATCCCTTCACCGCTGTGATCGGAGTCTTGAGGTCATGGGAAATGTTGCTGATCAATTCTTTATTTTCCTTATCCATGGCGATTTTTTCTTCTGCTGATTCTTTCAGTCTGCGGCGCATCTCTTCGAAATCCCGGCAAAGCTCCGAAAATTCATCTGTTCCCTCGACATCCAGAACAAAATCCAGATTTCCTTCTTTGATATTCTGCGTCGCCTTTCGCAGTTTGACCAGCGGTGCCGCCACACTTCTGTAGATCCACAGCCCCACAGAAACGCCTGTGAAGATAAGAATGATAAAAGCAGTAAAAAAAAGATCCTTCGTCATGATCTGGATTCTTGCCTGACTGCTTCCCGTATCGGAAATTGTAATATCATAGGATGTTTCCTGTGCAGATTCACTATTGGCTGCATTCCTGTGCTGTGTCTCACTGATTCCAAACAGGGCAGCAGCAAATAAAAGAAGCGGTACCAATATTACCATCATGAATCCCACAATGATTCTGTTTTTCAGTTTCATGAAATTCCCTCGTTTCTGTAAAACTTATAATTGCTTCTTAAGCAAAAAATGAACGCACAATATCGAAGTTCTTCTTCGCTATATATGCGTTCATTATATCATATCACTATATTCTTATCTCTAAATTTTCTATAAAATCCATGAAACCGTCGTGTATTTTACAGATATTTCTTAAGATCTTCGACTTTGTCCAGTTTTTCCCATGGAAGATCTACATCTGTACGTCCGAAATGTCCGTAAGCAGCAGTCTGTTTGTAGATTGGTCTTCTCAGATCAAGCATACGAATGATTCCTGCCGGACGAAGATCGAAGTTTTCACGAATGATTTCTACAAGTTCTGTCTCGGAAAGTTTGCCTGTTCCAAATGTGTTCACATTGATGGAAGTAGGTTTTGCTACACCGATTGCATAAGAAAGCTGGATTTCACATTTGTCAGCCAGTCCTGCTGCAACAATATTCTTTGCAACATAACGTGCTGCATAAGCTGCGGAACGGTCAACTTTTGTGCAGTCTTTACCGGAGAAAGCACCGCCACCGTGACGTCCTGCTCCACCGTAAGTATCAACGATGATCTTACGACCTGTAAGTCCACTATCACCATGAGGTCCACCGATTACAAAACGTCCTGTAGGATTGATGAAATATTTTGTCTCATCATCAACCATATCAGCAGGGATGATTTCATCGAATACATATTTTTTGATATCTTCATGAATCTGTTCCTGTGTAACTTCCGGATCATGCTGTGTAGAACATACAACTGCATCGATACGGATCGGTTTTCCTTCTTCGTTATATTCAACAGTTACCTGTGTTTTTCCGTCTGGTCTTAAGTATGGCAGAGTTCCGTCTTTGCGTACTTTTGTCAGCTGGCGTGCAAGTTTGTGTGCCATGTTGATCGGATATGGCATATATTCTTCTGTTTCATTGGAAGCATATCCAAACATCATACCCTGGTCTCCGGCACCGATTGCATCGATCTCGTCTTCACCCATTTTTGCTTCCAGAGCTTTATCAACTCCCATTGCGATGTCTGTGGACTGCTCATCGATTGCTGTGATAACTGCACATGTTTCTGCATCAAAGCCGTATTTTCCACGTGTATAGCCGATTTCTCTTACGGTATCTCTTACGATTTTCTGGATGTCAACATAAGCACTTGTTGTGATCTCACCCATTACAAGTACAAGACCTGTTGTTGTTGCTGTCTCGCATGCAACACGTCCCATCGGATCTTCTTTCATGATTGCGTCAAGAATCGCATCAGAAATGGCATCACACATTTTGTCCGGATGGCCTTCTGTTACTGATTCAGAAGTAAATAAAATTTTTTCTTTCTCCATTGTTAACCTCTTTCTGTAAATAATCAGTTAAATGTTCTACGAATTACTCCATTGCTCCGCAATTCTCGTAATTCTGCAATCAACAACAAATAAGACAGCCCCAACAATAGGACTGTCTTGAAATTTATTTCAATCCTCTTATTGTTCGATCACTCGCTCAGGTTGGCACCTTCCTTATACATAAAGGGGTTGCCGTGGCTTCATAGATCCTTTGTACCTCCACCACTCTGAATAAAAGGCCGTTTTATTTAGTTATTCTTAGTTGATATTGCAGTACATACAATATACTCATTTTATATAATTGTCAAGTATAAGAACTGACAATTTTTATCATCCTACGCGAAGACGGAATTTCTGGATTTCTTTCTCGCTGGAAACTTTCTCAATCTCAGCACCGAGACTTCTCAGTTTCTCTTCGAAATTCTCATATCCACGCTGGATATAAACGATATCATCAACAACAGTGATTCCGTCTGCTGCCAGACCTGCAATGACAAGTGCTGCTCCTGCACGGAGGTCCGGTGCACTTACTCTTGCACCCGTCAGTTTCTTGACACCGTCGATGATTGCTGAATTACCTTCGACTTTAATGCATGCTCCCATTCTGGAAAGCTCGTCCGCATATTTGAAACGGTTTTCAAAAATGCTCTCCGTAACAATACTGGTTCCTTCTGCAAGTGCCAGAGTTACTGCGATCTGCGGCTGCATATCTGTCGGATATCCCGGATAAGGAAGTGTCTTCACATGTGTGCGGTGAAGTCTCTTGCCTGCACGTACACGTACAGCATCATCAAATTCTTCAACCTCACAGCCGATTTCTTCCAGTTTGGCTGTAGTTGCTTCCAGATGTTTCGGGATAACATTCTTAACGGTAACATCACCACCGGTTGCTGCAGCTGCGAACATAAATGTTCCGGCTTCAATCTGATCCGGGATGATGGAATATTCAGTACGGTGAAGTTTCTCAACACCTTTGATACGGATAACATCTGTACCTGCACCTTTGATGTTGGCGCCCATGCTGTTCAGGAAGTTCGCAACATCAACGACATGCGGCTCTCTTGCTGCATTCTCAATGATCGTACGTCCTGACGCCATAGATGCTGCCATCATGATATTGATCGTAGCTCCTACAGAAACTACATCTAAGAAGATATGACTTCCGTGAAGATTCTCTGTCTCGGCAACGATCGCACCGTGAAGAATATTCACAGATGCACCAAGTGCACGGAATCCTTTGAGATGCTGGTCGATCGGACGGCTTCCGATGTTGCATCCGCCAGGAAGTGGTACTTCTGCATGCTTGTATTTACCAAGTAATGCACCCAGAAGATAATAGGATGCACGGATTTTTTTAATATATTCATAATCAACACTGATGTCGTTGATCGTAGAACCATTGATTTTTACTGTAGATCTGTTAATTCGCTCTACCTGTGCGCCAATACCGGCGATTGCTTCCAATAAAACATTAATGTCTCTTACATCAGGCAGGTTCTCGATAAGGATTGTTTCATCCGTCATAATTGCTGCAGAAAGAATTGCAAGTGCAGCATTTTTGGCGCCACCAATTTCTACTTCTCCCACTAACGGGTTGCCGCCTTTAATTACATACTGTTCCATAAAGCACCTCTATAATTATTTTCACTCCGTAAGCCGAAGCAAATATCAGAAATTTATTATCAGACTTTTAAATACTTTTAATACTTTGTTAAAAAGCTCAGTTTCGTATTATAACACAAATTTCACATTTGTAAATAAAAATTTCCTCTGTACGCTTCTGCTCCCCTGCTTTTCAATGGTTACTCTTACTTTTCTTTCAGTGTTTTCAAAAGAATCTCCAGACTTGCTTCCAGATCTTTCCCCTCTTCATCTATCACAATATCTGCGTACTTTTCGTACAATGGAGTTCTTTCTTCATACAGATCCGTAAGATTCTGTCCTTCTCTCAGCAAAACGCCTCTGCCCTTCAGATTTCCGAGTCGCTTTGAAAGAGCATTTAAAGACAATTTCAAATACACAACGGTTCCTATGGATTTCAGATGTTCCATGGCTTCTTCGCAGTAAACAACGCTTCCACCTGTTGCAATGACCGTATTCTCTGCCTCTATTGATGCATTGACACGATTCTCAACATCTTTAAATCCTTTATATCCTTCTTCTTCTATGATTTCGGACAGGCGTCTCTTTTCCTGTTTCTGAATCAGAAGATCGGAATCAAGGAACTGATAGCCCAATACCTTCGCCAGTACAACCCCTATTGTACTTTTTCCTGCTCCCGGCATTCCTATCAACGTTATATTATTCATAAAATTTCTTTTCTCCTGTCTCTTATGAATTGCTTAAAGAATATTTTACCATAAACAGCAGTATTCTGCAATCTCTTTTAAATCAAGGCTTGGCGGTCTTTTTCGTTTTTGGGGGAACAGCTTTTTTACGTTTTTTTACACTGTATCCAAAAGTTCCCAGCTTCTTTCCTGTGCCAAGATATTCTCCATGAGAATAGACCAGCGGTCTGGCTCTGTTCAGGTCAAAACGATTATTTTCGTCCATATAGCGTTCGTCTGCATGAACTGCAACAACCTCTGCCAGAAACATATGATGTGAACCAAGCTCTCTGATTTCTTTTACTCTGCATTCGATTGACACCGGAGCCTCTTTTATCATCGGTGCTTTTACGATATCCGCCTTTTCTCTCGTAAGTCCGGTCTCTTTGAATTTATCTACATCACGTCCGGATCTGACTCCACAGTAATCCGTTGCTGCAGCAAGTTCTTCTGTTGTCAGATTGATCACGAATTCTCCGGTTTCTTTTATCATGTGATAGGAAAAACGCTCCGGTCTTACTGAAATATAAGCCATCGGAGGATTGGTACAGATGGTACCGGTCCATGCAACCGTTATAATATCATCCTGCCCTTTCCCATCTGTAACGCTCACCATAACTGCCGGGATCGGGTATATCATATTGCCTGGTTTCCATGTTTGTTTCGCCATTTGTTTTCCTCCGATTTATACGTAATCGCTGCCAATCATCTGTGCGGCCTCCATAAGTGGCGGAATCAGCTGTTTCTTACGTGATACGACACCTTTCAGATAAATCGTTCCCTCCTTAGGTTCAATCTTAAATGCGTTGACAGCCATTTCCTCACTTCCCTCGCCATAGAACAGAAGCTCTGTAGACTGCTCCATAATATCTGTCAGCATAAAGTATACTCTTGATACACCGTGACGTCCGCATTCGCTGACCATAAACGGAATCAGACGCTCTTTGATCTCGCGCAGTTCATCTGCATCCATGGAGCTGATCTGACCTACACCGAAGCAGATATCTCCCTCTGCAATAAACTTCTTGTAATCCTGATAGAAGATTTCCTCCGGAGATTTGTCTTTCAGATTGCTTCCTGCCTTAAACATTTCTCTTGCAAATTCTTCAATGGAAATGTCTGCAATAAGTGCAAGTGCACCTGCAGCCATTTTGTCCTGCAGTGTACAGGTCGGAGAACGGAACATCAGTGTATCAGAAATGATCGCAGCGCAGAGAAGTCCGGCGATTTTAGGCGGAATCTCCAGTTTCTGTTCTCCATACATCTGATACATGATCGTGCCTGTACAGCCAACCGGCTGATTGCGGAAACTGATCGGCTGCATTGTCTGCAGTGTGCCCAGTTTGTGATGATCAATGATCTCCATAATATCAGCCTTATCAATATTATCTACAGCCTGGTCTTTTTCATTATGATCTACCAGAACCACTTTTTTCCTGTGCATGTCCAGGAAATTACGTCTGGAAATCGTACCAATACATTTGCCTTTTTTGTTGATGACCGGGAATGCACGATGACGATGTTTGATCATTACTTCCTGAATATCATCTGTAAAATCTTCTGTGTTAAATGTAACCAGATTATCTGTTTTCATGATATATTTAACAGGAATACTCTGATTGATCAGACGTGAGATCGTAAAGGTATCATACGGAGAAGAAATAATGACTATATCTTTCTCATGTGCCAGTTTCAGTACCTTTTCGGTAACTTCAATCCCCATTCCAACGATGATACAGCTTACATTCTGCTCAATCGCCTGCAGATGGTCTTCTTCACGATTACCCATGATGACCATATCATTTTCTTCTACATATTCTTTCATCTTGTCCGGATTGGCAGTTGCTACCATAATCTTTCCCTGGATAAAATATCCATGTGCGTTACCTTCGATCACTTTTCCTCCGATTGTCTCAGCGATTCGCTGATACTGCGTTCTCGCTCTGGAAAGAAGATAGCTGTCTGTTGTATCCATATATGTTTTTGCAATATCACCAATTGTGATCAGGCCTTCCAATGTGCCGTCTTTTTCACGAATCGGCAGAGAAACGATGCTGTTTTCCTGCATCAGATCCCATGCATTTTTCAGTGACATGCTCTTATTTGCTTCCGGACTCAGGCGGATATCCATATCCTTTACCTGTGTTCCTATATTGCTTAAGTATCCTGGTGGATGTACTCCAAAACGATTCAGTACATATTCTGTTTCTTCATTGATCTGTCCTGCACGTTTTGGAATATATCTGCTTTCCTGCGTAGTTCTGTTTTTGATATCACAATAGGCGATTGCAGAACAGATGGAATCTGTATCCGGATTTTTGTGTCCGATAACAAAAATTTTTTCCTGATTTTTCATAAAAATAAAATCCTCTTATTAATTAATCTAATTTAATGTTTGCAAAAAGTGATCCCAGAGAAGTCGTTGCCTGCTCTCCTGCATCCGGCACTTCGTAAACCTCTTCTTCGATTTCCTTTGCCATCATATCTGTTGCTTCTTTGATGCTGAGACTGAGTTTGCCATCTTTGATCGCAGTAACTTTGACCTTTACCGTATCTCCCACTGCCAGAACCTCTGATGGTTTCTTGATCCTTTTTTCACAGATCTGTGAAATGTGAACCAGGCCGGAAAGTCCATTTCCAAGATTTACAAATGCCCCATATGGCTGAAGACTCTCTACAGTTCCTTCTGTTACAAGACCAATCTCCAGGTTTGAAACTTTATTTTTTCTTTCTTCTTCCGCTTTTGCTCTGAGAATTTCTTTGGCAGAAAGAATCAGTTTCTTACTTTCTTTGTCTACATCCAGCACCTGTACCTGAATCGGTTTATTCAAATATTCTTCTGTGTCCTCCACATAATTCAGTGCAAGTTTGGATGCTGGAATAAATCCCCTTACACCTTCCACATACGCAATAACACCGGCATTTGTGATTCCTTTTACTACAACATCCAGCACTTCACCGGATTCTTTCAGTTCTTTTAATTTATCCCATGCCAGCACGTCTACTGCCTCAACTCTGGAAAGAAGAATATTTCCCTGTCCATCGTCTTTTCTTACAACTGTTGCAGAGACTTCATCTCCTTCATGTACTTCATCCTTCAGGCTGAATCCCGGTTCTCTGCTGTAGTTTTCTGCCGGAATCACGCCCTCTGCATAATATTTCAGATCAAGGATTACTTCTTTTTCATCTACACTGATTACAGTCCCTGTAAGAATATCGCCTTCTTCTATTGTTTTCATAGACTCTTCCAGTTCTTTTTCATAATCTTTCATTGATTCAGCCATGATTTTCCGTTCTCCTTTACTTATACTTGTTATTCTTTATTTATTATCTGTATTATAGCATGCCACATGTTTTCGCAATGCATTTCCTTCAATACATTCTTTTGTACCCTGATATCAATTATATTATAACCTGTAAAATAAAAAAAGCCCCCAAAATAGGGGCTTATAAACGAGGAGTGCCCCGGCAGTGGTTTACCGGGGCGATTATTATGAAAAAATTTATGTGTAATGAAGAACATTACAACGTCTGTTTTGTGTAGCTCTTTCGAACTATCCTTATAGTACCAGTCAATTATGAACATAGTATGAACAAATCATGAACCTTTCGTGTATTTGCACAATTTTTTCGTTTTTCATCCTTGTTTTTTATAAAAATGTAACATATGGTTTTTTTATGTTATTTTACTTGTTGTGTATTTTATACATTGTCATATAACAGAACTCTTCTTAGTTCAGAAATTCTTTTACAAGATCGACAAGTTTGCCAAGAATTCCCTTCACATCTTCTTTCGTAATTCCAAGGCTTTCCAGTTTGTCATACACTTTGTTTACCTGAGATCTCAGTTCATTCTCATCCAGATCCATGTTTTTGAATTTATTGTACAACTGAATTAATGTGGATTTGTCAGAATCAGAAAGAGTTACCCCTAATTCTCCAGCTGCAACATCCAGTGCACTGCTGATCTGATCATCTGTTACATTTACTGTTCCCAGAGTTTCTTTGGCAGAGATAATAAGATCTACCACTTTATCCGGATCTGATAACAGGTCATCTACTCCACTCTGCTCCAGAAGTTCTACTGCCTGATCTACAGCAGCATCTGTTGTCTGATCTGCATAAACCATGGCAGGTGCAGTACATGTAAGAGCTCCTGCAAGAATAAATGCGCTTAATTTGTTTATTTTCATCATTTTAATTACCTCCTGAATAAATACAATTACAGTTTCTATCAATGATACGAACTGCATTATAACACACTCTGAAAAAAAAGCTGTAAAATATTCTTAATTCATAGAACTTTCGACAATCGTTCACTTTTTTTTCATAAGTTAAACATGATTCCATCACAATTTCTGGATATACTAAGACCATAAAAATAATACAGCCAACATTATTTTTATAAAATTTTCTTTTTCATATGTTGATTGCCGAAAAGCAATCAACTCTCCTTCCTTTTAAATTTAATAAATATTACTATAAAAGGCATCCGACCAGCCACCGGATGCCTTTTATAGTTGTTATTTTTATTATTTCATATCTACAAAAATATCTGCCAGTGCAGCAAACTGTTCCAGGGTAAGAGCCTCACCTCGGATATTCAGTGGAAGTCCACATTCCGTGATTGCCTGCTCAACCTGTTCTTTGGTAAACTGCAGTTCCTGTGAATTTTTTAATCCGTTTGCCAGTGTCTTTCTTCTCTGGTTAAAAGAAGCGCGGATAATACGGAACATCAGCTTTTCATCCTTTGCCTGTACCGGCGGATTCTGATGTCTGGTCAGCCGGATCACTGCACTGCCAACCTTCGGTCTCGGCATAAAACAGTTCGGCGGAACATTTGCCACGATCTCCGGTTTTGCATAATACTGTACTGCCAGTGATAAAGCGCCATAATCCTTGGATCCGGGACCTGTCTGCATTCTGTCTGCAACTTCTTTCTGAACCATTACCGTAATGGAATCTACAGGCACATGACTTTCAAACAGTCCCATGATGATCGGTGTTGTTATATAATACGGCAGATTTGCCACAACTTTGATCGGACGTCCCTGATTCTTTTCATCTGCAATCTTCCGGATATCTGTCTTCAGGATATCACCATGTATCACAGATACATTATCCCACTCTTTCAGCGTATCCTGAAGAATCGGGATCAACGCGTCATCAATCTCAACTGCAGTAACCTCTCTGGCCGCATCTGCCAGATACTGAGTCATCGTTCCGATTCCTGGTCCGATTTCCAGTACAAAATCATCTTTTGTAATTTCAGATGCCTCAATGATCCTGTCCAGAACACGGGTATCGATCAGAAAATTCTGACCAAACCTTTTCTGGAACACAAATCCGTACTTTTGAAGAACTTCAATGGTATATTTCGGGTTTCCAAGATAAGGTCTGGTCATAATTTCCTCCTGTTGCTTATGCTCATTTTAATTTTTCAGCTGAAATCTTTCTCGTAAAGTACCAAGTATCCGTCAGGATTGACTTTCTTCTTGCCTATCAGCTTGCGAAGTCCGCCTTTGGATTTTGCAATGGCATTATCAATGATTTCTTTGACAGCGCCTACATTCATCGGCTGATCTTCTTTCTGGCTTGTACTGATCAGATTATACAGTGCAAGCATACCCATCTGATCAATAGTATATCCATTTTCTCTTGTGTACACTTTTGCAAAGTTAACAAGCTCATCATTGGTAAATACCGGAATATTGATCATAGATGTAAATTTGGATGTAAATTTCGGGAATCTCGCAATCAGTTTACGCATACCGATCTTTTCATCTTCGATGATAACGATCAGACCGTCTGTACGGAATTCCATTGCTTTGTTCAGCTGATTTACTGTTTCTTTGGTAAGCTGATTTGCGTTTTCGATAACCAGGAATCCTCCTGCCATCTTGCTGACGATCTCTGCAATATTCTTGCCATTGATCTGATCTGCAAATACATAGGCAACTTTGGATGCATCCAGATTCAGCTCTTTGCAGATTGCAGGAATCAGACTTGAGATCAGGCGGGTTTTTCCGGTTTCACGACCACCCATAACAATCACGTTACCTGTTCTGGATGTTTTATCTGCAGCACCCATCTGTACATCACAAAGCGTATCAAGGATCTGTTCTTTCAGTCCAGGTACTTTTGCAAAGTATGTAAAGAGCTTCTCTTCATCCTCTGTAAGTACTTTTTCCCTCGGAATGATATCTTCTGCATTTTTCTTAGGCTGCATAGAATCGATCAGCTGTTCCATTTCTTCTTCTTCTGAAACCGGTTTTTTTGCTTTTTTCGCAGGTTTGGATTTCTTAACTTCTCTGACAGGAATCTCCATTGTCTCTGCATTATCAATATCATTGAGGAAATCCATTCCTTTCAGCAGATCGTCCTCATCTTCATAACCGTCTTCTTCTCCGAAATCTTCATCATCTTCCATCAGAGAATCAAATTCATCTGTTTCCGGTTCTTCCTGATCATTCTCATCGGATTCCGTTTCATCCTGTTCCGGCTCGGCTGCTTTTCCTGCCGGACCATTCATAAATTCATCCTCTGCACTCTGAAGATCTTCTTCGGACATATATTCTTCATCGTCCTCCGGAACAGTTTCCTGAACCTCTTCAGCTGGTTTCTTTGCCGGAATCGGTCCTTTCGGAATTTCAATTCCCTGGGCAGACGCAGCTGCAAGGATCGTATCTTCAAGATTAAATTCAAAATCATCTGAAGATGCATTTTCTGCACCTGGCAGGCAAATATCCGGTGCTTTTGGAATTTCTATTTCTTCAGGATTATCCAAATTCATATTCTTCATGGATTCCGGAATTTCAAGCTCCGGCATTTTCATTTCAACCGGCTGTTTTTCTATATTCTCAGCCGCTTTATCTTCCTTCTCAGCTTCAACATTTTCAGCAGGCTCAGCTGCTTCCAGAGTATCCTCTGATTCCAGTATCTCCGTATTTTCTCCGGCAGTCGGTTCTTCCGGACCGCTCTTGATTTCCTCTTCGGTAACCTGCTCGATCATTTCTTCCATATTGCTGAAAACAGACTGTCCTGGATTCTTAGGCGGATGGATCATTGCATCTTCCGGCTCAAGTTCCGGAACATTCACATCAGTCTCATCAGAAGAAATGTCTTTGATAAGTTCCTCCTGGACTTCTTCCGGAGCTTCCTGTTCTTCTTTCATGAAATCTTCTTCAGTTTCTTTCTTTTTGTTTCCACTGAAGATATCTCTGATACCTTTCGAAATTTTTTCCTGAAGACTTTCTGCACTGTTGACATCTCTCTCATCGATTGCTACGCTCTCGATCACAGGTCCGTCCTCTTCTGCAGTTTTCACTTCCTGCGCAGGCTTTTCTTCATTGATAGAATCCGCATCTTCTACAGGTGTAAGTTTTGGAATAAACTGACTGTCATATTTTTCTTTTTCTTCTCCCGTCAGCATTCCCATTCTGTTCTTGAGATCCAGTGCCTTCATAACGTATTTTCCGTCACTGAACCAGAGAACCATTTCATCACAAAGACTCAGACACTTCTGAGTATCTCCATTCTGATAATACAGTTTTGCCAGTTCATAGGACCAGCGCTCTGTAAATTCTTTCTCTTTGTATTCTTCCAGGATTCTGATCTGTTCATCCAGAGAAACCTGTTTTTCCTTGCAGATTTTGTACTTGAGGATATATCTGGTGTTATCATTTGGTGCAACCTCCAGAAATTCCTCATAAAATTCTTCTGCTTCGCTGATATCCTTCATCTTGAGGGATACTTCAATTAATCGATATAAAATATTTTTGCCAATCGGTGCTCTGTGATAAGCCAGAAGGAAGATTTCCTTACTGTCTTCGTATCTTTTATTTGCTGCATAGATTTCTCCAACAACGCATAAGGTACGAACATTCTTAACACGACGCCAGTCAATACTGTCTACCACTTCCATAGCATCCTTGTAATTTTTCTTTTCTACAAGGCGATTTATTTCTTCAAGTTTGATCCGAAATTCCTCTTTATCCAATGCATTCACCAACTTTCCAATATTAAAAACAGTGTAACATATGCCATAATGCTTGTCAAAATGTGATAACCACAAAAATGCTTTAATTTACAGGGTTAAACACTTCTCCTTTTACTACTTTGAAAACTTTGTTGATATGAAACTGGTGGCTCACAAAATCATCCAGTCCCGTACAAGTGATCAGTGTCTGTATATCATGAATGCTGTCCAGCAGATATGTCTGTCTGTTGCTGTCCAACTCTGAAAGTACATCATCCAGAAGAAGTATCGGCGTATCTTTGATTTTTTCTTTTACCAGATAGATTTCTGAAAGTTTCAAAGACAGGGCCGCTGTTCTCTGCTGTCCCTGTGAACCAAATTTTCGGATATCGATCCCGTTTACCATAAAACACAGATCATCTCTGTGTGGACCGGCAGATGTCATTTTCATCCGCATATCACGTTCTCTGTTTTTTTTCAAAGTTTCTTCAAAGCATTCTGACTCTGTACTCGGTTCATAAATGACCTCAAGATGTTCTTCTCCACCCGTCAGATTACGGTGGATATCCTGAATCACATCATTCAGGTCTCTGACAAAATCCCGCCTTTTTTCAATGATCTTTTTTCCGTACTGCAACATCTGAATATCCCAGATCTCCAGTGTTTCCCGCAAAGAAGGATTTTGGTAAAGATCTTTCAGAAGACGGTTTCTCTGATTTACGATATGATTATATCCTGCCAGATCCGTCAGATATATCTGGTCAAGCTGGCATAATTCCAGATCCATAAATCTTCTTCTCTCACCAGGTCCGTTTTTGATGATATTCAGATCCTCCGGTGAGAAAAAAACAAGATTTACGATTCCAAATAATTCCCTGGCTTTTTTGATCGGCAATCCATTGATTGCCACGCCTTTTGCCTTATTTTTACGAAGATGCATGTCGATCTTATAAGAAAGCTCATCCTTTTTTACCATCATTCGAATATGCGATTCTTCCTCTCCAAAACGAATGATTTCTTTGTCTTTACTTCCTTTATGTGATTTCGTTGTCCCGCAAATATACACAGATTCCAGAATATTGGTTTTGCCCTGTGCATTATCTCCGTAAAAAATATTGGTTCCTTTATCAAAATCCAGCTGCAGATCCTGATAATTTCTGAAATTCTTAAGTTCTATCGATTCTATATACATAATTATCTGATGACTTTGATTTCCTGATCTTCAAAAGTGATCACATCACCTTCATAAACCTTACGGCCTCTTCGCTGGTCAACTTCACCATTTACCTGAACAAGACCATCCTGAATCGCATACTTTGCTTCCACTCCGTCTTCTACGACTCCGGCAAGTTTCAAAGCCTGTCCGAGTTTTATAAATTCATCTCTGATTTTGATTTCCAAATCATTCACCTCTTATCTGGACTGATTCTATTTTTATCTATTCTGATTCTGACTGATATTTACCGGCAGGATCAGATATGTGTAGTTTTCTTCATCATCTCTGATAAAACATGGTGCTTTCGGGTTCATCAGATACATATGAATTACTTCATCATCTATAACTTTCAAAGCATCGATCAGGAATTTCGGGTTGAATCCGATGAGAATATCTTTACCATCTTTTTCAATATCAATCTCTTCATTCATGGAACCCATAGCAGAATCGATTTTCAGTTCCATGCTGTTGTCTTTGATCTCAATTACGATTGGTTTCTTATCACCTTCTCGTACCAGAAGTGTTGCTCGGTCAATACAGTCAAGGAATTCTTTTTTGTTTACGCTGACTTTTGTATCGTAATCACTGGAAAGCATCTGATCAATGCGGAAATATTCTCCTTCGATCAGTCTGGAAACAACCATGGTCTGGTCAAATTCAAACAGAATATGATTTTTTGTAAAATAGATACTTACCTGATCATCAATTTCACCGGACAGGATCTTGCTTATCTCACTTAATGTTTTGCCTGGAACAACGATCTTGCGATCTGAATATTCTTTTTTCAGAGGCATCTTCCGGATAGAGATACGATGACCATCCAGAGAAACAATTTTCAGACAATTATCTTTTATTTCAAATAATTCTCCAGTCATCAGGCGGTTATTTTCATTAACTGCAATGGAAAAGATTGTCTGACGAATCATTTCTTTCAAAGTAAACTGAGAAAGAGTCAGTGATTCATCTTTTTCAATAACCGGAAGATATGCAAAATCTTCGCCTGCTTTGCCCGGAATTGTAAATTTGGCTTTTTCACAGGTGATCGTAGCTACGAAATTGCTGTCTGTGGTAATGGTTACATCATTATCCGGAAGTCTTCGAATAATTTCATAGAAGATTTTTGCATCAAGAGCAACCATACCTTTTTCTTCAATATGGCCCTCAACGATTGTTTCAATACCAAGTTCCATGTCATTGGTAGTAAATTTGATCTGGTTTGTTGTTGCATCCATAAGAATACATTCAAGAATTGGCATTGTTGTTTTGGATGGTACAGCTTTTAAAGATATATTTACGCTTTTTAAAAGATTACTTTTGGAACAGATGATTTTCATGATGTGTATAACTCCTTTCCTGTTTCAGAATTGGCTTTATAAATAAAAATATATAAAGAAATCCGCCGTAGCCGCCTTAGGGGGGTGTGAATATGTGAAAAACTCACTTCCGCCCAGTGAATAAAAGGGTTTCGGGTATGGATAACTTCGTGTAAAAGCATTGGTTTAGAGTGTGAATAACCTGTGTATAACCACATCAACGATTT
>ENA-OROP01000271-OROP01000271.1-human-gut-metagenome-genome-assembly--contig:-NODE-271-length-62158-cov-6.424472_pt1 | contig 62158 bp, 52 predicted proteins | sample MGYA00242132_ERZ509056 | MGnify/ENA primary metagenome ERZ509056 (study PRJEB26280, sample SAMEA2338768) | human gut metagenome | biome: human gut; feature: human-associated habitat; material: faeces...
AGAAACCTATTCAGGCTTCTCGGAAATAAAAGTCTAACTTTTTGGGGTCACTACAGATCGAGGGTCTTTTATGGAGTTTTATATGAAACAATGGTATAAGATTCATAAATACACGGGTTATATAGGGGGCATTGTATTTTTCTTACTCTGCTTTTCCGGGTTAGTTATTATGCTTAGAGGCTTTTCTTTTTCGAATATTGAAAAAGAAATGTACTCTGCCCATGAGAGTTCCATGTGGAATAACAGCCAAAATCAGATTAATACAATATTGGCGGAACATCCTAATTACACGTTGCGATCCATGGCAATTCGACCGGAGACCTCTTTGATGTCTTTTTGTTTTACTGAAAAGAATAATAAGGAGATTATTCGTTATCATTACTATATTCGAGATGGTCAGTTTATTCCGGCAAATAATCAGATGGTACCACGCCATGTTGATATGGACTATACGGCTGTAATTGTAAGAACCTTAGCCAGATTTCACAGTAATCTTTTATTGGGAGATACGGGGCGTGTTTTATTATTGCTGTTTAGTTTGGTTAGTTTAGTAACGTGTTTTGCAGGCTATAAAATTTATAGAAAAATTAATCTTTCACCTAAACGAGGAATGTATTCGCTACATACATTCCTAGGAATTGTAGTTTCGCCTTATTGCATTATTTTATTCGTTTCAGGCATTTTGTTGATAGGTCATTCTTATTTTTCACGGGTGTATTATGCTGATAGTGCGGCAGGGGCAGAAGTGTATTTTGCGTCACAGCAAAATACGGGATCTGTTTATACGTATTCGGACATTTTTGACTTAGTAAGTAATAAGTATCCGGATAAGGAGATTTTATCGTTAGATATTCCATCCGAAAAGGATTTGTCTAAGTCGGCTACAAGTACTTATCATTTGCGTTTGATTGATAAAACTGAATTACAAAATACATATCAGGGATACTTTGTGGCTGATGATTTATGGGTGTGGGCTTATAAGAGTCCGGAGTTTATTTCTTACATAACTTCTCCACCATGGTATATGAGTGTTTTGGCAGTAGGGGTTGATTTACATTTTAAGAATCATGGGCATCCGGCGTTAGAAATCATATGGCTTATTTATTTAGGCTTGAGTTGTGCTTTATTGCTGTTATTATTCATAAAACCGCTTAGACGTGTACAGATTGTTATGAACAATCGTTATTCGTTTGGTTGGGGAACTTTTATTTTAAACTGTGGTTATTTATTTTTACCTCTATTTGGGCAAATAGGTGTGTATATAGGTATTGTGTGTGGCCTTTTGAGTTATGTCCTTATAGGGTTAAATATAAAAAATATGATTTATAAGAAGGGATGAGATTAAAGCTATTTTCGAATAAGGTGTTGTCAGTGAAGAGATTTCATAAGTAGCTATTTTTTAGAACTAAATAATATATAATTTAAGAAAAATGAGTTGTTTATGAAATTTGTGTTGTGATTAAGTATTTTGGAATTTAGGTGTTTAGAATTTTAGGAGGTTTTCTATGCGCAAACGTCAACGCTTGGTAATTATGGTAGCAATGTATCTTGTAGGGATGGCAGGAAGTTATCATACGGTTGAGGCTGCTTTTGATGAAAATTTAACTGAGTACAGTTTAGGGACTGTGGTTGTTACGGCTGATGAGACAAAGAACAAATTTGGTGATACGGTAACGGAACAGTCATATTATCGTACCGGCGGTGATGTAAAAGTAATCACTAGTGAAGAAATTGAAAAGCGCCATTATGCTGATTTAACCGAGGCTATTAAACGTGTTCCGGGCGTTACATTTCAGAATCCGGGATACCGTGGCGGTGAATATGGCTATCAATTTTATAATAACGGGGTATCCATTAATGGTGATACGCGTGTAGTTATATTAGTTGACGGTCGACGTGTTGATAATGCTGCCAGTGCGAGAATATCCAGTTCAAGCGCTTCCGGAAGTAAATCTACCGGGGTAAATATAGACCAATTAGTTAATATTAATAGTGTGGATAAAATAGAAGTCATCAAAGGTCCGGGAGCCTCTGTATATGGTTCGGACGCTTTAGGCGGTGTTATTAATATTATTACCAAAAAAGGTGGTAATGAAAATCTAGGCACAATTGATGTATCTACCGGGTCTTGGAATCGTCATAATTACTCGTTCTCTTATAGTGGCAGTACCGATGCCGAAAATCCGTTGCGTTACTATGTAGCGGGCATGCGCTCCATGTCACAGGATACAAAATATCGTGATTCCGGAACTGGGGAAACGGCAACGTTAGGTGGCTCTAAATGGCGTGAAGATGGTGTAAATCTCCGCTTAGATAAAGATTTAAACGAAAAACAAAGTATTAAATTCTCTTATACCTATAAAGCAGGTAAGGATGGCTATCCAATTTCAACGCCTAGTCGTAAATACTGGAATTTAAATGATTGGAATCGCATTATTTTTAATGCAGCAGTCGGTCAACTTGGTGAAGGCAATGTACTCGTTGGCAATTCAACATTAGCCGGTGATGTTAAGAATCCCGGATACCACAATTTATATGCATTAGATGGTGCCGGTTATAATTCTTACAGTAAATTTAAACGTAATGACTATGAATTTATGTTTATGTTTGACCGTGATGAAGAAAACGGTCTAGAAAGCTTTGTTCGCCTCTATAATCAAGAATATCGTTATGAAGGTCGAGACTTGTATTATTGGCGTAAACCCGGTGTTACGGCAGCTGATTTAAGAGATGCTTATCGTTTGGCATTTCCGGGCGGTGCATCAGATGAACAGTTGCGTGATTGGATTAGTCAAAACTTAGCGCCATTTCCAGGCAATAAGGAAGCGTTGGATAAATGGGTTGAAGAAACAGGCGGTAAAGCCGGCGAACCGCGTAGTTGGAATGAAGAAAAAAATCGTGGTATTCAATTGCAGTATGCTAAAGCATTCGGTAAGCATGAGATGATTGGCAGTGTTACTTATGATAATGCCAAGAATTATTCTAAACGCATCGAAAGAGATAATTCTCTAACAACCTCACGTGTAGAGCGTAAATCTATTTATGGTTATGTTCAGGATAAAATCCATGTGAATGATAACTTTGATATTACACCGGCATTACGATTTGCTCACTATAGTGATTATAAAAGAGAGTCGGCTAACGGCAGTACCAATATGAAAGGTAACACGAATGCTATTACGCCGGCGTTGAATTTAGAGTATCTTTTTAACGATAACAGTACTTTGTATTTTGGTTGCACTAATATACTCAGACCATTGCGTAGTGGTGACTATACTGCAACCAGTGGTATCTATAAAACTGCACTTGAAAATGAAAAAGGCAACGCTTGGACTGTTGGTTATAGTAAGACCTTTAATGAAAAAACAACCGTAGGGGTTAACTATGATTACACCGATATGTCCAATGCCATCGCCAAACTTCCGATTTATGATGAAGCGAATGATAAATTCACCAGTACGGCAGTAAATGCTAAAGAAGTAAAACAATCTTTTAATATCACCGTAGATCATCAGGTTAATGATAATTTACGAATCGGTTTGGCTTATTCCTATATGAAGGATCGTTGGGATGCTAAAAGCGGTTACACGTTAGATCCATCCTGGGGCTATAATAACTCTACCGATATCAATTTGGGAATTAATAATTTACGACCAAAGAATCATTATACGATGAATGTTTCTTATGAGCGTGGAAAATTATATACCGGGTTATTGGCTAACTGGTATACCGGTGCCAGTCGTACAGCATTTAGCTCTAATAGTTTCTTAATTCTTGATTGGAACTTAAATTATAGCTTTAACGAGGATATTACTGCTTATGTAACTGTCACTAACTTAACCAATAAAGCATACGAAACATCGTATAATGCATGGAATGGTATCGGTAGTTCAGCTATGCCGGCTCGTCAAATTATGGTTGGTACAAGATATACTTTCTAAAGTTTTACGGTAATAGCAGGAATAGTGAAAGTTACTACTCCTGCTATTAGCCGGTGCAATGTGAAATGGAGTTGGTTGTTTGCTACGGTTGCGTACGAAATATACATTGTGCTTACTATTAATTTTCATATGCATTATCAGCAGTGCCTGTAGAACAAACTCACAATCTGAAACTGCATTTGAAAGAGGTATTAATCGAGACAGCATTACGTATGACTCTAAAATAATAGAAGAAGGGTATCCAAGAGAGATTAAGCAATTGATGTCCGATGGAACCGAGCAAACTATTAGATATACTCGAGCTCCGCACAGGATTATAGCGGTTTGGCAAAACTCAATTGAAACATTATTGGCCTTAGGAGTAGGTAAAGATATTATAGCCGCTATAGGTGTTCCAGATGCGGAATATATATCACCTGAATATCGTGAGGCCTATAATCAAATACCTTATAAAAGTATGCAGATGCCTGATAAAGAAAGTGTTTTATATAATGAACCCGACTTTATCTTGGGATGGTATTCGACCTTTGGCAGAAGTGTATTCGGGAATACTGCGTTTTATCAAGATAGGCAAATCGGTACTTATATAGCTCAAAGCTCTTATGGACGTAAGCTTAATAAAAACCATACTTTATCGGAAGAGTACGAGTATATACTTCAGATTGGTGAAATCGTTAATAGAGAAGAGAGAGCCAAACAATTAGTTCAGAGTTTGGAGCAACAGGTTAATCAAGGTCGTGAACTGGGACTTTCACAAGGTAAAAAGCCCCTGGCTCTTATTGTAGAGTTGGAAGGCAAAGACTTGCGCTTATACAATGAAACTACATTAGCCGGTAATATCATTGAACAAGTAGGCGGGGAACTTTTATTGCCACAAGAGGAGCGTACCGGTTATGAGGAACTGATAACTTTGAATCCGGATGTATTATTTGTTGTAATTGTAGAGTCGGAGTATAAGAATGCCGATAAAATAGTTGCTCGTTTATACAATAATCCTGCTTTACAAAGTTTAACCAGTGTCAAAAAACATTCGATTAAAATTTTACCGTTGTATGCCGTTTATTCTCCGGGAATACGGGTTAAAGACGGCATTCAAATTATTGTAGATGGATTGTATCCGGAATTGGCAAAGGAGGGGCCGCATGAAAAATTGGTTACAGGCAACTAAATACACAACGGCCGCTTTAACTTTGGGGATAATACTGGCGTTAGCAATGTTTTTAGCTCTCACCATAGGAAACGTGAGATTACCGAATTCAGTTATTTGGGAGACGTTGGTTAACGGGTGGAATAGTTCATTGCCTATAGAGGCCCCGGGACAAGGGGGAATTCATGATATTGTTTGGTTGTTGCGTTTCCCAAGAATTTTAATGGCGGCTCTAGTCGGTGCCGGCTTAGCCGTTAGCGGTGTAGTCATGCAGGCTATTGTCCGAAATCCTTTAGCGGACCCCTATATTTTAGGAATTTCTTCGGGAGCTTCATTGGGAGCGACCGTGGCTATTTTGTTTGGCCTTTCGTTTACTTTTGGTGATAATTCTGTTGGCATTATGGCTTTTATGGGTGCTTTCGCCATTTCGTTAGGCGTAATATTCATCGCCAATATGGGTGGCCGTGCAAATTCCACTAAATTGTTGTTGGCAGGCTTAGCTTTGAGCGCAGTGTGCTCTTCTTTTACAAGCTTAGTTGTATATTTTGCAAATAATAAAGAGGCTATGCAATCGATAGCATTTTGGATGATGGGAAGCATGGCCGGAGCAACGTGGGGCGTATTAAAAGTATTATCTGTCGTGATGGCTTGCTCTATATTGTTTCTGTGGTTACAAAGTCGAATGCTTAATTTAATGTTGGTTGGCGATGAAGCGGCTATCACTTTGGGTTATGATCTTAACAAATATAGACAGATTCATTTGTTAGTGAGTTCGCTAATTGTCGGATTTGCTGTATATTCAGCCGGTATTATAGGTTTTGTAGGACTTTTAGTGCCGCATGTGGTTCGTTTATTTGTCGGAACCGGTCATATTAAGCTGATTCCTTTTTCGGCATTGGTCGGAGCTATATTCTTGGTTATAGCGGATGCTTTATGTAGGATTTTATTGCCGCATGCAGAATTGCCGATTGGGATTCTTATTTCTGTCATTGGGGCACCGTTCTTTGTATTTTTAATAGTTAAAAGAACCTATTCATTTGGGAATTAAGGTGAAGGTATGGAAATTAGTACTCAAAACATTCAGTTGTCCGTCGGTAAGAAGAATATTTTACGAGGAATTAATATTGAATTATATAATAATGAAATCCTCGGAATTATCGGTCCTAACGGCAGCGGTAAGAGCACCTTTCTCAAGTGTGTGTATCGAACGTTAAAACCGGATGAAGGTAAAATTACGATTGACGGTAAATTAATAGATGAATTATCCTATCGGGATACAGCTTCAAAAATGGCCGTAGTGGCACAACATAACATATATAATTTTGATTTTAAAGTAATTGATATTGTTTTGATGGGGCGTGCTCCCTATAAAAAACTGTTGTCGCGTGATACTAAAGATGATTTTGAATTGGCTAGAGTAGCTTTGGCAAAAGTAGGCCTGCTCGAAAAGGCGGAACAAAGCTTTAATACGTTATCAGGTGGTGAACAACAGCGGACTATTCTAGCGAGAGCATTGGCACAAGATACTGAGTGTCTAATTTTGGATGAGCCCACCAATCATTTGGATATTCGCTATCAATTGGAAATAATGGAGCTTATTCAGAAATTACAGCGTACTACTTTGATGGCAGTTCATGATTTGAATATAGCGGCTAAATTTTGTCATCGTTTGATAGCTCTTAAAGATGGGCATGTGGTAGGTCAAGGAACTCCCAAGGAATTATTGACAGTTGATTTTATAAAAACGCTATATGGTGTTGAATCATCAGTTCATTATTTTGCAGATAATACATATCCTCATGTAGTATTTGAGAGTACTATATAGTATTAAATTATCTTAAAAACTAAATAATGACACTTTTTTATTTAATTTAATTCAAAGAAGATGTGGACAGTTGACAGCTATTATGTAGTTTTATATACTAAAATCATATAATTAATAAAGTACATTATATAGGTGTCAGATGACTTAATAGGGAAATCGGTATAAGCCGATGCGGTCCCGCCACTGTAGGAGGAGCAAACCTCACATTGCCACTGGATTTTTCTGGGAAGGCGAGGTAAGCGATGAATCTAAGCCAGGAGAACTGCCTATAGGAGAATCATCGTTTTAACCTACGAGCGATGGGAAGAGGATTAGCGATAATATAAACATTCGTTTTTTTTTATAGTTTTTGTGAGATGTGTTTATCAAGGAGGATTTAAAATCGTGGAAATTTTAGCATTATTTCATAAGGGTGGCTTAGTTATGTATCCTATTTTACTGGCTTCAATTATAGCCGTAACAATAGGTGTAAATCGTTATTTATGTTACAAGGCGGCATCATCTAATATTGATTTATTAAAAGAACAATTACCGAATTTACTGCGTACTCGTCAATTAGAAGAAGCTAAAGCGCTTTGTGATGAAGCAGGGGGCGTAGCCGGTAATATTGTTAAAACGGCTATTGTTGAGCGTACTGAAGATTTAAAAGCTGCTGATGTGGTAGAAAGTATTGCTACGCACGAAGTGTTCCAATTAAAGAAATATCTGAATTATTTAGAAACTATTGTTACCTTATCGCCGTTATTAGGTCTATTGGGTACTGTTGTCGGTATGATTGGTTCTTTTAGTGTGCTTTCTATCGAATCCGGTGAGCCGTTTGCTATTACCGGCGGTGTCGGTGAAGCCTTGATTGCGACTGCTACAGGTTTATTGGTAGCTATTTTGGCTTTGGTAATTCATACATATTTGGCTCAGCGTGTTAATGTATTGATTGCCGATATTGAGTATGTTGCTTCTTTATATGTAATTAATACGAATGCAGGTGTACGTCATGAAGCTTAAGTCAATGAAAATAGAACATCAACCTAAATTGATGATTATACCTATGATTGATATTATCTTCTTTTTATTGGTATTTTTCATGATGAGTATGTTGACGATGGTTGTTCAAAAGAGTGTTCCTATTCAATTGCCGCAAGCTGCAACATCTAAAGTAAACTTAGATAAAGTATTGCCAATAACGGTAACGGCGGACGGAGCCATTTATTTGGAACAGGAACGAATTCCGGAAGGTCAGTTGAAAGCACGCTTGGAAGCTGAAAAAAGTAAAAATCCGGAGCTGGCCATTATTGTTCGCGGTGATGCGGGTGTTAATTATGGACGTGTAGTAAGTGTTATTGATACAGCTAAAAAATCAGGGATTCAAAAAGTATCTATAGCCGCTGAAGAAAGATAGGAGAGAATTCAATGAATAGTCGAAATATGTGGACTAAGCCTTGGGTCGCCTCACTCATTTTTCATGCCGTTGTATTAACCGTTATTCCTTTTTTGCCATGGCCGGCCATCCCTAAAGCGGATGATATGTCATCGATTATTGAGATTGATTATGTAGAAATTAAACATCCTAATCCTAAGGGCAATCCTAATAGTGGTGGCGACGGTGGTGACGGTAGTGGGAATTTTGGAGCTAATTTACCGGCAGTAACGCCTATAACGGCATTACCTGAATATTCTGAGCCATTAACCAGTAATAATGAAAATAGTATTGTTACTAAACATCAGGAAACGACTCAGCAAGGGGTGATAAATGCGGGCTTGGACTCAGCTCTTAATAGTGGCGGCAGTGGTTCAGGTAGCGGTGGTCTTGCCGGTTTTGGTACCGGAACAGAGCCCGGTATTCAGGGTGATGCTAATGGTACTGACGTTGATACTACTTTTTACAGACCGGTACCAACCTATACGCCTAAACCAAAATATCCAAGAGCGGCACGTAACCAAAATGTGCGTGGCAGTGTTGGCGTAGGATTGACTATAGGCGCTGACGGAAGTGTTGAGTCAGTGTGGGTAAATGATTCATCAGGCAGTGATATTTTGGATCAGGCTGCCTTGGATGCAGTAAGTAGTTGGCGGTTTGAACCGGCCAGAAGAGGCAGTGAGCCAATAAGTACAACTACCAGTGTTAATGTGGAATTCCAGTTACGATAAAAAATTAGGGAATTTATCGCAACTCGAATATATTTTTATGTGTTTAATCATGAAGTTAGACACATCAGGTGTTTTGTTTTTGGTATTGGTGTTAAGAGGTTATTATGACAAAAAAGAGTGTACTAAACAAATCTGTGTTAAGAAAATTAATTTTACTAAGTGTTGTATCAAATTGTTTGTATACGGGTGTTGTTTTAGGTGCTGATGTAACTTCTGATTCATATACATTGGATCCGATTGTAGTTACAGCTCAACGTACAGAAACAAGAGAATTGGAAACTCCGGCGGCAACAACAGTATTGACTAAAGAAGATATTAAAAATACAGGGGCTAAGACTGTATTTGATGCTATTTCGTTTACAACAGGGATTACGAATTTCTCTTATGGGGCAGGCGGACTTGATTATGGTTCTATGGATAGCCGAGTAAATATTCGAGGGTTAGAACGTGGTGCGCTTATTCTGATTAATGGCGCTCCTATTAATTTGAACGGTAAAAATAGCTTAAGTGGCTTATTACCGGAAAATGTGGAAAAAGTTGAAATTGTAAAAGGTGCGTCTTCCACATTATATGGTGCTGAGGCTATGGGTGGGGTTATCAATATTATAACTTCAACACCTGAAACGGATTATGTTAAAGCTAAGGTTGGGGTAGGTAATTTAGGATTTAAGCAATATTTGGTCTCGGCCGGCAATAAAGATTTTAATATTGCCGTAGGTAAAGAGTTTTTCGGAGCTGTTGACAGAACGAGTCCAAATCGTAAGGATTTAGACGGCAAGCGTAAATATGAATATTATAATGAACGCGGCAAAGGTGATTTATTTAATATTGCTTTAAATGCTAAGTTGAGTGAACGCTTGGACTTAAGTTATATGCGCAGTGAGTCCAACTCCACGTATGGTCAAATTGTGGTTCCGGGGACGTTAACAAAAACGAAGACTACAGAGGCTAAAGAAAGCAAGCGCTATCACTATAATGATAAAAAGAATAATGTATCATTGACTTATGATTATGACAATACTAAAGCCCTAGTTTTTTATACAGATCGTGATTTATATGGGGAAAGCAAAAATTTGGCGGCTAATAAGTGGACTGAAAATGCAAGTAATTATCTAGCTCGTAAGTATGGCGTTGACATTCAACATGAATGGAGTTTACGCGATAATAAGGACTCTTTTATCGGGGGTTTATTAGTTAGCCGTGATACTTATAAGGGTACCGCAGCGGCTACTTCAAATGTAAAAGCCGGACGAAATAATATAGCGTTGTATGGTAGTTATTCTTATGAGATTAATCCTAAATTAACTACTATTCTAGGCGCCCGTTTTCAAAAAATTGCTGACCCGGTAAATGATCAAAATGTATTTATGCCTCAATGGCAGATGCTGTATAAATTGGACGAGCATTCATCTATTTACTCGAATGTCGGTAAAGCATTCACGATGCCAAATTTATCTGATACTTTTAAATACGTAAATGGCGGTTATCAGGCGATTAGCGGGCCAAACTTAAAACCGGAAGAAGGCTGGAACTACGAAGTTGGTTATAAACATGTAACTGAAAAAGATTCATGGAAAGTAGCCTTATTCTATATGGACTTTAAAAACTTCTTCGATTGGGCACCGGACCCTGATACCGGTAAGAATACGGTTCGAATTAATGGCGGCAAATTCCAAAATACCGGCATAGAATTAGATTACAAGCATTTATTGTCCGATAAATTAACTTTGTCTTTAGGGACAACTTATTCTAATCCTAAAAAACAGGAAATCGGTGTATCTACATGGAATCAAGCGTATCCAAAACTTCAATTTAATGCGGGGTTAAATTATACCGATGACAAGTTGGATGCAGGAATTGCGTTGAATTGGTTAACTAAACGCTTGAAAAACAGAGATGGAGGAACTAATCCGGATTTAATTAATTTAAATGCTTATGTTTCGTATGCATTCAGTAAAAATGATACTGTTCAAATCAATCTTAATAATATTTTAGATAGACATAATGTAATTACTAATGGTGCATGGGAATACTGGGATAATCCATTTAATTATACTGTTAGTTATCAACATACATTCTAGTTTTTTATATGAATACAAGTTACTTTTTTGTGTTTAGGGTGTGAAGTAATTTGTTTAACAAGTATGTATGGGTTTGAGATACTTGTTTTTTTAGAGGTTTTTGGAAGGTAGTAATATGTACATCGGTAAGAAGAGAGTTTTTTATTTAACAATGGGCATTTTATGCTATATGTCTAATATGGCATTTGCAGAAACAGTGGATACTAATGTAAATAAAGTTGACGGTGAAATCAATACACACGTTGTAACTGTTACCGCTAAACGTTTGGAAGCTACTGATTTAGCTACGCCTGCTATTGTTGATGTATATACACAAGAAGATATTCAAAGGACAGGAGCGGCCAACGCATATGATGTATTGCAGAATACTTTAGGCGTTATTTCTCAATCGCAAGGGTTTAATGGCACATCTATGGGGACGATGACCAGTAAAATAATGATTCGTGGCGTAGAAAAAGGGACTTTAGTATTATTAGACGGTGTGCCGTTGAATCAGGATGGTAAATACAATTTGGATGACATTCCTACCGATATTATTGATAGCATTGAAGTTGTAAAAGGTGGCGGTACTGTTTTATATGGTAGCGAAGCCACCGGTGGTGTAATTAACATTCGTACAAAAGGTCATGTTAATAACCAAGTATCGGTAGGTGTAGGCAATTTTGGTAAACAAAGAGGATCATTAACATTTGGTGATGATAGTTTTTCTATTATGATGAGTGCCGAACATAGAGGTTTTGCTGCAGAAATGGCAGGTAATTCGTATTCAACCGGTCGTAACAAAACTCATTATGATTATGATAATGGGAATAAGCGCTCTTTGCTTTGGAAATATAAAATTACCGACGGAGTAACTTTTTCACAATATTACAATACGAACAAGAATCGTTATTTAGTATATAACGATAATAACATGTATAAAGGTAAACTTTGGAAAGTTAATGATTATGAGGATAGAGATAACTTATTTACCTTAAACTATGACAAAGATACTTGGAAGGGTTATATTTCCTATGGCACTCAGGAAAAGACTTCCTATCAAACCGGGGTAAGCACTAGAGGCGTTAAGGCGGCTAAAGACTTATACTCTTGGCGGAAAGGTCATAATACGAATATTAGCTTACAAAAGGAATTTTTAACAGATAAAGCCGTATTCCTTATTGGTGGTGATGTAAAATTCGAAGATATGGACTTGCGTGGCACAGCGACTACGGGCTCATCCGGCATGTCTCAAAGTACTGCGGTTAAAACAGGAAGTACTCAGAAGCGAAATACGTACTCCTTATTCGCCTCGGTGGATTATGCGGCATCTGAAAAAGACAATGTAATAGTGAGTGCACGACAAACATGGGCTAATAATATTAAAGCTGAGCAAACTGTAAACGGAGTAAGTACGGAAACTAAAAATGACAGCATGAGTAAATTTACTCCGGAAATTCAATATATTCACCAAATTGATCAAAATACATCGGTGTACGGCAAAGTAGGCAAATCTTTCCGATTGCCGGCGTTAACACAGATTTTCGGTATCGGTAATATATATCCGAAATTAGATTTAAAACCTGAATCGGGAACACATTACGAAATAGGTTATAAGAAAATTACAGGTAAAGCCACCTATAAAGTAGCTCTGTTCCACTATGATATAAAAGATGCGATTGAAGCTAAAGTAATTGAGACACATGGTTTAATCGATGTAGAGTATAACAACCAAGATCAGCGCAGTACAGGTATTGAATTATCTACTGTATTACAGCACAATAAGGAATTCTCAAGCAACTGGGGTATAATGTTCCAAAATCCAAAGACTCGTTCCGGTAAGATTTACGGCGATTCGGATTGGCATTCGATTTATAACAAATATCAGATTACAAGTGGCTTGCATTATCAAAAGGATAAATGGAGCGCTGATTTGATGACAAACTTTGTGGGGAACAGAACGTCAGCCGATAAATATCAACGTCACATTAAACCTCAATTCTTTACAGATTTACATGTAGCATATGAGCCTAATGCTAATCAAAGAATCTCGTTACATATAAACAATCTTTTCGATAGAAAAGACATTTTGACAAACAGTACATCTAATTTCTACTCTTTAGGCAGAAACTATATGGTTGACTATTCCTACAAGTTTTAATTAAATAAGCAGCACAATTATAAATGTTGATTGTGCTGCTTAATATATACTTAAATATTTGATCGGATAACATTCTTTAGTGAATGACAGGTCAAAATAGTATATTTGGAGGAACATTATGGAGCATATAATTCATTTATTTAATGCCGGTGGTTTAGTTATGTATCCATTGCTTATATTTTTAATTGCGTCATGGACTATTGGTATTGAAAGAATACGCTTATATCGTCAATTTAGTCAGACTCTCAGTCAGTTAAAAACAGTAACCGAATACGACCAAGAAAATAAAGCATGGTCAGCTTTATTAAATCAACTTGAGTCCTTAGACAATAATATGGTGGGACATTTGGTTATGTCTATGAAAGCAGCTCGAAATTATCTCAATTTAACTAATCGTTTAGAGGATACAGTCACTATTGTTGATATGGACTTAAAGCGAGGTCTTAATTGGTTATCCATGATGGTAACTATGGCTCCTTTATTAGGCTTATTAGGTACTGTAGTGGGTATGATTCGCTCTTTTGCTGCGGTTGGCGGTGATATTGGCGCACCTACGGTTATTACCGGTGGTGTATCTGAAGCGTTAATAGCCACAGCAACAGGTTTGACAGTAGCCATTATTGCTTTATTTTTTCATAGCTATTGTGCTTATAAAGTGAATACTTTTATAGCTAGACTGGAACAAAGTTTTGGTAATATTTTGGATGTGTATAACAGGAGCCATTCATTATGAAACGACGGTCCAAAGGTATAGATAAAGAACCGGATATTATGATTATACCGATGATAGATATAGTTTTCTTTTTATTGGTATTTTTCATGATGAGCACTTTATATATGAATACTGAACAACAAATTCCGCTAAGTTTGCCAAAAGCATCTAGTTCCAGTGCTAAAACAATAGAACCGATTACTATTTCTTTAACGAGTACTCATAAAATGTATCTTAATGAGCGCGAAATTAATCCAAATGATCTGCCAAATGAAATAAAAGCGATTGTAAATAAAATGCCGGAACAAGCATTTGTTGTGAGAGCATCGAAAGATGTAGTATATAACGATGTTATTGAAATACTAGACGATTTAAAAGTTAACGGGGCACGATTTGTTAGTGTAGCAACAGAACGGAAGTGACTCTATGATAGGACAAAATTATAGAACGCCGTTATTATTATCCATAGCGATAAATGCCGTTTTCATAACATCGGTAGCGATAGCACTTCAAACTATGTCAAACTATGAGACAAAGTACAATGATTTAGTCGTTAATATAGACATGAGCAAATATGAAGTCAGTACGGAACAGCCTAAAGCGAATCAACCTAATAAGCCTGTAGAGGATATGCTGAATGGTGGTAAAGCCGGCACAATATTGCCTGATTTATCAGGCAAACCAACGGAAGGTTTAAAAGATTTGAATCCGTATTTAGGCGGACATGAGGACGCAGGTGTTAATGTCAGAGGCGATGTAGGCAGTCAAGTCGGCAATCCGGGCATTACAGATACGCTGGGCGAAGGTGGCAGTAATCAATTCGGTACCGGTACAGGTACTGAAGGTTATGGTACTGCCGATGGAACACCGGCTGAAGAACCGGCACAAAGCGGTGGCAGTTTTGATGCCGGGGGATACTATGCTCGGGTTGAGGCTAATAAGGTTATGCCGGCACAAGCTGCTCGTCGAAATTTGACCGGGACAGTTAGTTTTATAGTTACTTTTGATGAGAATGGTAATTTTATTGATGCCACAATGACAAGCTCAAGTGGCTATGCCATATTAGATAATGCAGCCGGTCGCTTAGTTTCTCAAAGTGGTGGTATAGAGAATACAACCGGTAAATCAATATCTCTATCTATCGATGTGGTTTACAACTTTAATTAGGAAATAGTTTAAGAGGTTACATAATCTATTTTTTTATATATAGGATAATGATAATATGGCGTGCATTAATTGCAATATGAACAATAAAATACATTCGCAATCAGTTCAGTTGCTTATTTTGGCTTTAACCGGTCAGTGTAATTTAAACTGTTCATATTGCTATGCATCCAATCAGATTCAACAATCTATGCCGTGGAGTATAGCTGAGCAGGCCCTACAGTATATAACAGAATATTCGGGTACGCCTACTATTCAATTTACCGGCGGGGAACCTTTATTGGCGTGGGACTTGTTGGTTAAATGTGTTGAATGGTTAGAATATCATAAATTTAAAGCTAAATTACAGATACAGACGAATGCGACGCTGTTAGATGAACAAAAAATAGATTTTATAAAGAAATATCAAATTGGCATAGGTGTCAGCTTGGATGGTTTTGCCGACAGCAATGCTATAAATAGACCCTATAAGGATTTTAGTGACTCTACAACGGATACAATTAAAGGGATTCAACTTTTAAGTAGTGCAGGTATTGAAATAGGAATTACGACAGTAGTTAATACAATTACTGTGGAGCGATTGGACAAGGTTATAGATTTGGCCTTTTATTTGGGAAATGTGCGTCAAGTCGGATTTAATTTGGTGCGTCCGCAAGGTCGCGGTAAAGAAGAATTGCTCATTAATGAAGAAATGTTGGAAGCCGGTATTCATAAAATGCTAAGTAGGCTGGAGTATTGGCAAAACATAACCAATCGTTCACTTATAATATCTCAACTTGATAAAATTAGTAAATTACAAAAGGGCTATACTCCGTTTTCGCATTGTTATGCACTTCATAAGTCCGGGATGTATGTAAGTCCGGATGGTATGATGTATGCTTGCGCCTCTTTAGCCGGTCGCGAAGAATATTGCCTCGGACATGTTTCCGGCGGTGTAGACCGCAAAAGGGAGACCATATTATTGACACATTTAGAGCCGGTTGTTGATATATGTACTAATTGTAATTTTATTAATTACTGTGGTGGTGCCTGTTATAGTCGAGTTCAATTAGGTCAGACTATAAATCCTTTAGAATGTACTATGAAAAAAATCTTTATTAAATATTATCAGAATAAACAAATGATGAGGGTATAATCTCATGGATTATTGGAAAATAAATCGAAGGATTATTATTGCCGGTTTGCTTAGCATATTATGCTTAATCGGATTGTCCGGGTGTGGAGTTCATCCGGCTATAGATACTACATCCGATAATTATACTAAAACGGTTAAAAGTGCGGATGGTGTAACTGTGAAAATTCCTGACTATCCACAGCGTATTGTAACACTAACATCAGCGTATGATACAGTTTTGTTGGGACTTATTGATACGTCACGAATAGCAGCAATCAGTTCGCTGGTGAAGTATGAAGGCTATTCTATGGAATGGCAAAAGGCAAAACAAGTAAAAACACAATTATACAGCTATCCTTTTGAGAAAATTGTAAAGTTAAAACCGGATTTGGTATTGGCACCGGAATATACATCTAAAGATGTAATCGACGCCTTACGTGGCATGGGGATTCCTACAGTAGTTGTTAACTCCGGAAAAACGGTAGAAAGTACTATTAAGAATATAGAAACAATGGCATATCTTGTGGGAGAGCCTGAAAAAGGGGATTATTACAGCCGTAAGATTAGAGCTGAGATTGATTGGTTACAGAATCAAGTAAATAACATACCTGACGATAAACGTCGAAGCGTTCTCTTTGTATCATCCATGGACGGTTATACCGGAACAGGAAGTTTTTTCGATGATATGAGTCACTATATGGGGATTCGTAATGCTCCTTCTTATCGTGGCTATCCGCCACGTATTTCATTTACTGATGAGCGAGTTATCGATATGAATCCCGATTACTTACTGATACCGGCTTATCAAACTATGGATAAAGGTTTGGAAGAAAGGTTTTTACATACACCGGCTTTTCAGTCGATGAAGGCTATGCGCAATAATCATGTAATGCCTGTTCGGGCCGCGTATCTGTATACGAGTAATCAGCATATCGGTGAAGCGATGATTGAAATAGTGAAAATCGTTTATCCTGAGTATATTCAAGCGGATTCGATTCCAAAAAAATTTTAGTTATTAAAGGATGTAATTTGAATAATTAATTTGGTGAGCGGTATGGAAAGAAAAAAGAAACAAGTTATCAGTATTTTAATATTGATAGTACTTCTGTTAGGGATAATTATTATAGCTCTTCATTTGGGTACCATTAAGGTGCCCGTGTTGGGCGGTTTGCAGAGTATTTGGCAAGGTTTGGGGATACCTGTAACGGTAACCAATCCATTAGAGCCGGAGCAGGAAGCGGTGCTGTGGTACATTCGCATGCCACGTATTTTAATAGGGCTTATGGTTGGAGCCTCTTTAGCATTGGCCGGTGCCGTTATGCAGGGAATTTTCTCTAATCCCTTGGCTGATCCGGGGATTATGGGTGTTTCGGCAGGGGCCTCACTAGGTGCTGTTATTGCTATTTCCTTAGGGCTCACTTCAATGGGGATGTTCTATATGCCGATGTTTGCCTTTGTTGGTGCGTTTATGGCTGTTAGTATTACTATTTTATTAACTATGCGAGGCGGTCGCGTGGAGACCGCTACATTATTATTGGCCGGTGTTGCCATTAGTATGTTGTTGGGGGCTTTTACATCCGGTATTTTGACACTGATGAATGAATATCGGTTGCGTGAATTTTTGTTTTGGATGGTAGGCGGTCTCGATTTCAGACGTTGGGAACATGTTTTTCTCGCTATTGGACCGTTTCTTATTGGGACGACAATTCTAATTACATTGGGACGTCAATTGAATGTGTTGGTATTAGGTGATACGGAAGCAAAGGCATTGGGCGTTCCGGTTATGCTATATCGGTTAATTTTCTTGTTTTTAGCATCATTTATTACAGCTACCGCGGTATGTGTTAGTGGTGCTATCGGTTTTGTAGGGCTTATTATTCCTCATATTGTTCGAATTTTAGTAGGGCCCGATCATCGTGTATTGTTGCCGGTTTCAGCTTTAGCAGGGGCACTTTTTCTCATATTTTGTGATACGCTCGGCCGTGTATTGGCGGCTCCTAGCGAAATTAGGGTAGGCATTATGACAGCTTTGTTAGGGGCTCCGTATTTCTTGTATCTGTTACGTCGTGTTCGTCAAAAAGGAGGCATTTAAATGGAATTAAGTGTAGAACATCTAAGTGTGTCCTTGAGTAATCAACAGATTTTACATGATATCTCTTTAAAAGCTGAAAGTGGTGAGTTTATCGGTATTATAGGGCCTAATGGTTCGGGTAAAACAACTTTTTTAAAAGCGCTACGCGGTTTATATCCTTTTACGGACGGCTCGGTTATATTAAATGGTGCTTCGATACCCCATCAAAGTGATAAACAAATTGCCCGACAAGTTGCTTACATGCAACAGAGTGTAAATTTGAATTTTGGCTATACAGCTAAGGAAATTGTTATGACCGCACGCTATCCATTTTTAAAGTGGTGGCAAAACGAGTCCGCCAATGATGAAAATGTTGTTGAAGCTGTTATGAAAAACGTTGGTATTTGGCACTTAAGGGATCGTGCAGTGAATGAATTGAGTGGCGGCGAGCGGCAGCGTGTATTTTTGGCAAAGGCGTTAGCACAGGAAACCGAGCTGTTATTACTCGATGAACCAACCGCAGCTTTGGACTTAGTATATGCTGATGAGATTTTCAGGCAGGGGCGCCAATATTGTGAATCAGGTAAAACTATTTTTATTGTTGTTCATGATTTAGAGTTGGCTGCTAAATTTTGTACGCGACTTTTATTGATTTCAGAAGGTCACTTAGTGGCGGATGGGCTGCCTAAAGAGGTATTGACGGCTAAAAATTTGAAAAAAGCTTTTCATCTGTCTGCAGCTGTGTATGAAGATCCATATTTTACACAGCAACGTATTTTTGTGTTCCCGAATGATGCAACTGATATTGAACCGTATCGTCGTGGAAATACATTGCCGCCTGATATGACGGTAGAGTTAAATGAATAGTAGGAGTCGATAACATGAGTGATATTAATGTAATAGAGCAGGGAGCACAATTTAAACAAATTCTATATCCTTTTTCGGCAATTGTAGGGCAGACGGACATGAAACGTGCTTTGATTTTAAATGCTATTTCACCGGCTATCGGCGGTGTTTTGATAAAAGGGGAAAAAGGAACGGCTAAATCAACAGCTGTACGTGCATTAGCGGCTATTCTGCCACCGTTAGAAACTGATGGGGCCGAGTCGATGCAAGTTGTGGAATTACCGATTAATGCTACCGAAGATCGCGTGGTAGGAACAATAGATTTGGAGTATGCCTTAACTGAAGGAAAGAAAAAATTTGAGCCCGGTATATTGGCGAAAGCTCACAATAATATTTTGTATGTAGATGAGATAAATTTGTTGGACGATCATGTGGTGGATGTTCTTTTGGACGCAGCTGCTATGGGGGTCAATACGGTTGAACGAGAAGGTATTAGCTACTCTCATCCGGCGAAATTTATATTAGTAGGCACTATGAATCCCGAAGAAGGTGATATTCGCCCACAATTATTGGATCGTTTTGGTTTATCGGTAGATGTTAAAGGTGAGCGTGAACCCGAATTACGTATGGAAGTTGTAAAACGACGTTTGGCTTTTGAAAGCGATAAAGTTACTTTTGCGGCATCGTACAAAGAAAGCGATCGAGAATTGGCTGAAACTGTTGTTAAAGCTCGATCTCTATTATCGCAAGTTAGTGTTACAGATACGGTATTACGCAAGATTGCCGCTTTATCAATTCGTCTTAATGTTGACGGACATCGTCCGGATATTACGATGCTTCATACGGCCAAAGCGTTGGCTGCATATAATGAGCGAACCGAGATTAATAATGATGACTTGAAAGTGGCGGCACAATTGGTATTGCCGCATCGTATGCGCCGCCGTCCGTTTGAAGAGCAGGGCTTTGATTGGAGTAGTGTTACTGATATTTTGGATTCAGAAGATTAATTTTTTAGTGTGCAAAAGCGCTTAAACAGTGTATAGGTGGGCATTATGGCAGCGACTGTAGAGAGAGCTTTAGCTATGGCTCTTATACAACCAAAAATAAATAGTCTTATAATTTCAGGTCCGACCGGTGTAGGTAAGAGTTATCGTGCCCGTAAATTGTTACAACAATGGAACATTCCGTATCGCACAATTCCTGTGCATATTCAAGCGGAGTCGTTGACCGACCATATAGATTTGGAACAAACTATTCGAGTCGGGCACTATGTAGCCGGCAAAGGTTTGTTTAATCAATCTGTAAAGGTGTTTTTTATCGATGACTTTCATTTGATTCGTGAATCTTTACGGCACTTGCTATTACAACGTATTCGAGAGATGGGTGGTACCTTAATCGGTACCGTTAATACAGCAGAAGGGAGTTTAACTATTTCTGAGTGGGAAACTATAGATCTACATGTAGCGATGGAAAACCCTGGTGAAGCAAAACGGTTGGCTGTATTGCGAGATATCTTAAATTCCGAATATACTGAGTCGATGATGTCGGTAGCGGATTTCAGAAATGCTGAAACCTTGATATCGGAGATAGTGCCGTCCGAGGCTATATTGCAACTCTGTATCAGCTATATAGTAAAATCCGGTGCGGTAGGCAATACCAATGAATTTTTACTGGCGGTTGCGGCAGCGGCATTGGCTGGGCTAGATCAAAAGTCATATATTTTACCGAAACACGTAGAGGAAGCTACTTTATATGTATTGCCTCATCGTATGCGGCAACAAACTGAAGTGGGAAATAGTCAAAATCAGTCACTCGATAGAGATAATAATCAATCAGAAAATAATCATGATAATGGTACGGTCAGTGAGGAGGAAAATACTCCGGATAATAATTCGCAAGAACCGGAGCAAAATAACGATAACGAAGATATTCAGAATACTGAATTAGAGGGTGACAATGAAAATGATGTTAGCCAAGATAATCAGTCACAGTCTGATCTTAGTGACGATTTAGATAGTTTAAATGAATCCTCTGAGAACGAAAGTCAAAATGATTTGGACAATCAGGATGATAGCCTTGAAAACGATGGTGTAAATAATATATGGCCGGAATTAATAGCGGCCATGAATCAAAACTTAATGGGCTTGCGTTTAGATGACAATAAAACAATGGATCGTAAGGCACGAAAAGGTTCAGGCAAGCGCTTACGTACTAAAGCCGGAGATTGCGGCGGTCATTATGTAAGAGCTATCCAATATCCGGAACCGTTAAAAGATTTAGCTTTGGATGCGACTATACGAGCGGCTGCACCGTATCAAAAAATACGGCATTCGGAGTTACAAAATAACAGTTCGTTAGCCATTCAAATCAAGGCACCGGATTATCGACGTAAAGAGCGTGAAAAACAAGTCGGTGGTCATTATCTATTTGTTGTGGATGCCAGTGGTTCTATGGCGGCTCGCAAACGTATGGAGGCCGTGAAAGGTGCTATTTTCAGTTTATTACAGGATGCCTATGAGAAACGTGATAAAGTAGGTCTTATCGTATTTCGCAAGGAGAAAGCGGAATTGGTATTACCTTTTACCGGCAGTATTGAGTTGGCAAGACGTCTATTAGAACATTTACCTACCGGTGGTAAAACACCGCTTGCAGGGGCTTTGGAATTGGCTTATAGAACTTGTGAGCAGGTTTTACGACGTTCACCAACCGAAAAAATAGACGTTTTTATTGTTACGGATGGTCGGGCAACCTATGGTGAAACCGATAATCCGGTAAACGAAGCTTTAGCTTGGGGGAAAGCTTTTATTGATTTACCGGTGGGGATTTTGATATTAGATACAGAGCAAGATTTTATCCGCCTTGGAATTGCGAAAGAACTGATGCAGGCTATGCGTGGAACTTATTATTCTATTGATACCATAACAGCTGATACTGTATTGCAAGTGGTGAAAGGAAGCCGCTAAAATGAAAAAAATTTTATATATTACTAATATGGCTAAGCAAATACACCATGTTCGTGAAGTTGAAGCTAAAGGTCGTATTGAGGCCAAAGAACATTTTAAAATTGACTTATATAACTTAAAACAAGAACCGGAATGGAATGAATCATGGGAACAACGCCTTAAAACATCAGATGTTGTTATTATGAAACATATGGGGACCGGATTAGATACACCGTTTTTACGTCGTTTGGCTAATTGGTTATATCAGAACCATCCTTGCTATGCGTTGTATGCCGATGAAGAACAGGATATGGATAAATTGCGCGCCGGTATGAGTGAAGCTGAAATGATTCGATTGTCAGAATATCAGCAGTTGAGTGGGCTTACCAATTTTGAGAATTCGTTTTTATATGCCGCTTCATTAGCCGGTGAAGCTGTTGAAGTACCGGAGCCGATACCGGTGCTATGGCAAGGTATCCTTGGTGAAAATGGCGTCACGTACGCGACCTATAAAGAGTATTTGGAAGCTGAAGGCGTGGTTGATTGTCCAAGTATCGGTGTATTTTTCTATCGTGAAGAGTGGATTATGAAGGAGTTGTATTATCCTGAATTGTTGCGAAAAACAATTAAGACATACGGTTACAACCCCATTATCTTTTTCGGGCAATACGGCGGTAATCCGCTTATAGGAGCACCTTCGTTGAAAGAGTCATTACGGATTTTATTCTGTGATGGACCTTTACCGTTTGAAGTATTAATTAATACCTGTAAATTTTCACTAATCAGTTTGAATGCAGCAACTCAAGAAGATATTAGTCATTGGGATATTCCGATTTTAATGGGGTATAACATCTATATGGATGAAGCGACTTGGGAGGCCAATGTACAAGGTTTAAGTCCTTTAGACGTGAATTTATCGGTATCTTTACCGGAATTTGATGGTTCCCTTCATGGTGGGGTTGTAGCGGCACAAACTAATATTGATGGTAAATACATATATTGGCCGGTTAAAGAACGAGTGGAATCTATCGTTAAACGAGCTGTAAAATATGAAAAACTTCGTCATTTATTGCCAGCTGAAAGAAAAGTTGCGATTATTCTTCATAATTATCCGCCTAAAAATTCTAATATAGGTTCGGCAGCCGGTTTAGACACACCGGAGTCGGTGCAACGTTTATTGGTAGCTATGAAGAACGAAGGGTATACCATTGACTTAATTCCTGAGTCGGGGGCTGAATTAATAGAATCTGTTTTATCACATACTACTAATGATCGCAGTATGCTGAGTGAGGAACAGGTTGAAGACGCCGAAGGTAAATTAAGTGTGCAGCAATATAAGGAATTTTTTGATTCATTGCCGGATAAATCGAAAGTAAATATGGAAGAAGGCTGGGGACCGGCACCGGGAGAAGTTTTTCGTTATGGTGATGAACTCCTGATTCCGGGATTCAGTAATGGAAATATTTGGGTAACGGTGCAACCGCCACGTGGTTTTGGTGAAGATCCGGGTAAATTGTATCATGATCCTATTTTGGCTCCGACACATCATTATGAAGGATTCTATTATTGGCTCCGCGAGATATTTAAAGCGGACGTGGTGATGCATGTAGGCACTCATGGTTCATTGGAATGGTTGCCCGGGAAAGGCACGGGGTTAAGTTCTTCTTGTTATCCTGAAATGGGCATTCAGGATTTACCCAATGTGTATCCTTATTGGATGACAATTGTCGGTGAAGGGATACAAGCTAAACGGCGAAGTTCAGCCTGCTTAATCGGCCATATATCACCACCTATGTCTAAGGCAGGTCTTTATGATGAATATGAAGAATTAGAAAATCTCTTGGATGAGTACGGGCATTTTGAATTGGAATCGCCGGAAAGTTTAACTTCATTGTATACAGCCATTGTTGAACAAGCTAAAGCATGTCATTTTTGGGAGAGTATTCCAGAAGATAAAATGACTGATGCGGAAAGTGTATTGGCCTATTTGCATGAGTTGCTTACAGACTTAAAACATATGCAAATGCGTACGGGTTTGCATATTCTGGGTAAGGCGCCGACAGGTAAGGATTTACAAGAATTTTTATTAGCTCTTATGCGAGTTCAAAACGGTATTGTACCGGCATTACCGGATACGATTGCCAAAGGTCTGGGCTATGATTGGAATACATTGGAACAGTATGGCGGTCAAAAGGTAGATTCTTTACAAATAGGTGAACAAATCAATTCTAATGAGAATCAAGACTTTTTGTTTACCGGTAAATGTATACTTCGCAACAAAGATATTGTAGATCAAATATGGCATGTGATTCGTGATGTGATTGCACATTTAGCAGAAAATGACTATATCTATTCCGACTCATGGCAACATTTGGAATCAGTTAATACGTTATGGCAACGGTATAGTGTTGAAAAAGACAGTAAGGTAAAGCAAGTTTGTTTGACTGAAATCGGTTCGATTTTATTGGAGGCTTGTCACGAGTACGTGCCGAAATTAAAGCAGACCGAACAGGAAATAGGACATACATTAAAAGCTTTGGCCGGCCATTATATTGAACCGGGGCCGGGCGGTGCCGCAACGAGTGGACGAGCCGACGTCTTACCGTCAGGTCGCAATTTCTTCGGTGTGGATGAAAGAATGTTGCCTACGAAAGTTGCTTATGAATTAGGAAGTACATTAGCTGATCAGGTTATAACCGATTTCATTAAAGAGGAAGGGCATTATCCGGAGTCGATTGGCATAGTTCTATGGGCCGGTAGTAATACGCGAAGCCATGGCCAATGTTTAGGCCAGTTTATGAATTTAATGGGGGTTCGACCAATTTGGCAAGGTGGCGGTGGTCGTGTTATCGGAGTTGAGGCTATACCGCTTGCAGAACTGAAACGACCACGTATTGATGTAACCGGACGAATAAGTGGTCTTATCAGAGACATGATGCCAAATGCCTTAAAATGGCTTGATAAAGCAGTAACTTTGGTTGCTGAATTGGATGAGAGTGAAGAAGATAATTTTATAAAAAAACATATTAATGAGGATGTTTCTTGGCTTGTGTCAGAAGGTGAAGATGAGAAAGCCGCTTATCAAAAAGCCAGATTCCGTTTATTTGGGGATCCACCCGGGGCATATGGGGCCGGTATTGGACAATTAATTGAGCAGAAAAATTGGGAGTCGATTGATGATTTGGCCGATGTTTATGTAACTTGGGGTAGTTATTGTTATGGTGACGGTGCTAAATCAAATCAGGATAAACGCATATTTAGAAGAAGATTAGCTACTATGGAAGTTACCATTAAAAATGAGGATAATCGAGAAGCACATATGTTGAGCTCGGATGATTATAATGCCTATCATGGCGGTTTAATAGCTGCTGTTCGAAGTATTCGCGGTGAAGTCCCACGCTCCTATGTTGGTGATAGTTCGAATCGTGAACAGGTAAAAACACGTAATTTAAAAGAGGAAGTGAATCGTTTAGTTCGTGGTGAGACGTTAAATCCTAAGTTTATAGAAGGTATGCAACAACATGGCTATAAGGGAGCCTCTGATTTGGCAAATGTGGTGGCACACAGTTTTGCTTGGGATGCCACGAGTGCTGTAATCGAGGACTGGGTATATGAAGGCTATGCCAATAAGTATGCTTTAGATAAAGATATGCAAGAATGGATGCAATCAGTGAATCCATGGGCATTGGCCCGAATTGCTGAAACATTATTAGAGGCTATTCAGCGTGGTTTGTGGCAAGCACCAAAAGATATGGAAGATCAATTAAAACAATTGTATTTAGCCATGGAAGGCGAAATTGAAGGACGATAGTCTATGAGTGTTTATAAAAAGTTGTGGTTTTTATTTATCTTTTGTCTGATAGTATTTTCCATTGTAGGTTGTAAGACATTAGATGAAACAAAAACGTTAGAGGGAACACATCAGATAAGAGATTCTACCGGTGCCGTGGTGCAGGTGCCGGATAATCCTACACGCGTTGTTCCTATCGGTGTAAGTACGGAAGATATGGTGATTTCTTTAGTAGGTCCGCAGAAGATTGTGGCTTTAGGTAATTTACCAAATAATTTTCCGGAAGAATCCAAGCAAATAAAAGCAAAGGTAAAATTGAATACGGAAGCCGTTTTGGCATTGCATCCGGATTTACTGATTGTTCCTGACTGGGTGGACCAGGAAATGGTGGTTACTTTACGAGGCCTAAATGTTCCAGTCTATGTATATAAAGGCCCAAGAACTATAGATGGCAGTGAAAAAACTATTTTAGAGTTAGCTGACTTATTAAATCAAAAGAGTAAAGGCGAAGCCATTGTTAACTCAATGCAGCAACGATTGGTAAAGGTTGCTGCATTTACGGAGCAGGTTAAAAGCCGGAAAATTGTCGGATTTTATGGTGTTTTAGGCTTGACCGGCGGTATAGGGAGCACTTTTGACAATATGACACAGCTGATAAATGCAGCTAATGCGGCAGCTTTATTGGGCTTGGACATCAGTGAAAGCGGAACTCGTGAAGATTTAATACGAATTAATCCTGATGTTATTATTGTACCGTCAAATGTTTATAGTTTTGATCAGTATAAAGAAATTGAAGTTACTTCATTATATAGTGATCCTGCCTTGAAAGATGTGAAAGCTGTAAAAAATCATCAAATTTATGTAATTGACGCTCGCTGGATAATGAGTTATTCACAGTTTATGATTAATGGTATTGAGGAATTGGCGCGTGTAACATATGGATACTCCGCAAAATAATAAAGCGTGTTTAAGGTGTTTAGTTTATTACTATTTTTATAATAAGTATTTTTATAGGTATTGAGTTGGAGGGTTTATTATGGGTCGAGTTATTGGTAAAAACAAAAAAATGTTAGCTGCTTATGTTACGTTTGCACTAATGGGTATGTCATTAAGTGGCCAAACCATGGCGGCAGCCGGCACTACTGATGAGGTATATGCATTACCTGATGTTGTAGTAACTGCTACAAGAACGGAAGAACAGGTTACCAAAGTTCCTGCCAGTGTAACTGTTGTAAAAGGCGAAGATTTGGAAGAAAGACATGAATCTAATTTAGGGGAAGCTTTGCGTAACGTACCGGGAGTAGAGTTTAATACATATGGTGGCGGTGTAGGGTATACTAACTCTAATTCTTTCAGAATTAATGGTAGTAATAATGTTTTATATATGGTAGATGGTATTAATATGAATGCTGCCGGTGTTAACGTACCGTTTACTATTTTAAAAAATATGGATGGTATTGATCGTGTGGAAGTGGTTAAAGGGGCTGCTTCTACCTTATATGGGTCCGGTGCTATTGGCGGTGTTGTAAATGTTATTACTCGTGTACCGGAAGAAGGCATGAAAACAACTGCTCGTATTACCGGTGGCAGTTATGATAAAGAACAATATAAATTTATCAACGAAGGTAAAGAAGGCAATGTATATTGGCGTGCATCGTATCAGAAAGATATTGTGGGTAGCTATAAGGATGCTCATGGGGTCGAAGTTCCACAACATTTAAACGGACGTACCGCATCTTTCATGGTGGGTAGTGATATTGATGATAACAATAATGTGATGATTTCTTATGATTCCTATCGTGCCGATGTAAAATATGCCGATTCTGCTAAAAAATTAAATCATATTCGTTATGGTAATGAAGGCAATGATTCGTTCCGTGGCATTTGGAAAAATAAGATTAATGATCGCTTAAGTCATCAGTTATATGTATTAAACAATCACTATGATGGTACTTATGACGGCTATACGACGGATATTAAAACGATTGCAATTGGCGATCAGGTAACGTATCTTTTAGATAAACATACTTTGATTGGTGGTTTTGATTGGCGCCAGGATAAAGTAAATACTATCGGTGACAGCTGGGAAAAAATTACCGGTAAAAAGTTAACGAATACATCGTATTATGTTCAAGATGCTTGGAATTTTGCTCCAAAATGGACATTAACACCTGGCATTCGTGTGGATCATCATTCGGAATTCGGGTCCCATACATCACCTCACATTTCCTTGGGTTATGATGTAAATGAAAAGACTAATGTATATGTGTCGTATAATGAATATTTCTTGGCTCCGACCCCATATCAGTTATTCAGTGATAACTATGGGAACAGAAACTTAAAACCGGAAACCGGTCATGAAGTAGATTTTGGTGTTCATCATCAATTTAGTAATTCCTTAATAGGCAATTTAAACTTCTTTACCCGCCATTCCACTGATAAAATTGATTTCAATCGATCTACCAGTAAGTATGCTAATTTTTCAAATGAAAAAGCACGTGGTTTCAGCTTCGATTTGCGTAAGCAAATTACCGGTAACTTGTCAGCCGGAGCGGCTTATACATATACCCATATTGACGCTACATCCGGACGCTCCGCCAATGCAAACGGCTATGTACCGAAACATGCTATCAATTTAAGTTTAGACTATAACGATGCTAAATGGGATGCTCATTTGGATGTACGTGCCGTAATTAACCGTCCGGGCATTGCTACGACTGCCGATAAAGGTGATTTCTTCCCTAAGAGCACCTATTGGATTACGAATGTAAGTGCCAATTACCGTATTACTGATGACATTACCGTTTTCGGACGCGTTAATAATCTATTTGATGTATATTATGCGGAAATGTCGAATGTTGCCGGTTGGGGCGGCAGTGCTGGAGATTGGTGGGCAATGCCTGGCCGTAACTATCAATTAGGTATGGAATTCACTTTCTAATATAAATATCGAATGCAGTATAGTATTAGTTCTTTTACTATAGTTTAAAGATTACCCCCATTATGCAAGTAATGGGGGCTATATCTATATGTTATTTTTCACCAAAAGGAATCTATTTTATGGAACTGTGGAAATTGCCAACCGGCGACTCGGTATCACGTTATGAACGATCAATCGTAGTTAATTTTACCGAACCGCGCAAGGTATTGAGTACCTCTCTATTTAATGGTGGTTATCATGAGGATTATACTTATGTGTTCAATCATGACTCCAAGCCCAGCCCCGGGGAGACGATGTGCACGTCACTGGAAGATTATTTGCAGCATTTGCATGATGTAACGTTGCGTCTAGGTTTTGAACCCACCAAAGGAACCGGCATTGGTACGGCGGCCTACATGGAGAATGTAGCGATTATTGAGAAGTCTTATAAGGAACTTACGGTGACGGCTATTGTTACCGGTGGTATTGATGTTAATGGCGGACGTGTAGGCGATGAAGCGTCGTATTATAGACCGTTGGAAAAAACTGAAACAACTACAGATGACGATATACGTTTTAAAACAGGACGGCAGCAAGCTCCAAATGGTACAGAAGCAGAGCCATTGGGGACAATTAACATCATTCTTTATATTGACGGCGATTTAGCAGAGCCTTTATTAGCTCGGGCATTGGTAACATGCACCGAAGCGAAAACGGCTGCATTGCAAGAACTTCAAGCCGGCAGCCATTATTCCATGGGCATCGCCACCGGTTCCGGCACGGATCAGACTATAGTAGTCGCTAATAGTGAATCACCGTATTATTACGACAGTGCCGGCAAGCATTCCAAATTGGGTGAATTAATTGGTAAAGCTGTCAAAAAAGCGGTAAAATTAGCATTATACAAGCAGACTCATTTGGGGCCGAAACAGCAACATAATCTATTTAAGCGTTTGCAGCGCTTCGGGCTTTCCCTGAACTATCTGTTTGAAAGCTATATGAGTGAGTATGAGGCTGACGGGCATGAGAAGTTTGAAGTGCTTAATGCATTTGAGAAATATGCGCGCAGTAATGAAACTGTAGTTATGAGTGCTATGTGGTCGCATTTGGTAGATGAATGGCTGTGGGGGCTGTTGACGGATGAAGAATTAAATCTCGGCTTAGTACAGCTGGGTTTGGTACCCGTTGAATCATCTGGCTCTTATCCATCGAATAGCCTTGAATATTTTGAGCCGGCCGGTATTTCAGCTACTCACCAATTTGAAGTGGCGGATGTAATTCGTAACTTAGAGAATCATATTATCAATGAAGTGCGTATTCGATTAGGGGATACTACGAAATAGTGAATTACAAGATAGAATCAACAAAGTTATTTTAGATTCATTATAAAATTGCTAACTCTACATAGCCTTATACATTTGAAAGGCAGTGGTTATTATGAAAAAGATTGCTATATATGGTAAAGGCGGTATCGGCAAATCCACGACGACTGCCAATATATCGGCCGCATTGGCGCAGCAAGGGCGTCAAGTCTGTCAAATCGGTTGTGATCCGAAAAATGACTCTACCCGTTTGCTTCTTCATAAGATTTGTCATCAAACGGTGTTGGACGAAGTATGTCTAAAAGATGATGACGTTACCTTAGAAGACGTTGTGCATACAGGTTTTGCCGGTGTTACTTGTATTGAAGCGGGCGGACCGGAGCCGGGCGTGGGCTGTGCCGGTCGCGGTATCATCGTTGCCTTAGAGAAACTCAACGAATTATCGGTAATGGATGACAAAGATATTGTTATTTATGATGTCCTTGGTGATGTGGTTTGCGGTGGTTTTGCCGTGCCGATTCGTGAAGGCTATGCCGATGAGATCTACATTGTTACGTCCGGCGAAACGATGGCTCTCTATGCGGCCAATAATATCTGTAAAGGGATTGCCCGTTTTGCCAAACGAGGATCCGTACGTTTGGGTGGCCTAATTCTTAATAGTCGTATGGTTCCTAATGAAGAGGCTATAGTTAATGCCTTTGCAGAGCGTTTGGGAACTAAAGTTGTTGCCGTGATTCCCCGTGATAATATTGTACAGAATGCGGAAATTAATCGTCAGACGGTTATTGAATATGCTCCTGATAGCGCGCAAGCTACCGTGTATCGTGAGTTGGCAAGCCACATTTGGGATAGTCAAGCGTCGGATATACCAAAGCCGTTAGCATTCGAAGAATTGGAAGAGTTGGTGTATAGCTATGGCCGTGAATAAGCGACGTTTTATCAAAGACAAAGTCAGTTACAGTTGCAGTATGCCTGGTGTATGGAAAGCAGTAGCGCATTCTGAAGGTTGTGTGGTTGTGTATCATGCACCGAAAGCTTGTGCCCATATTACGGAAGAAATGGAACGTAATCAGTACTTTCGTATGTTGGCACGTCGCGAATATACGAATCCGCCGTATACAGCACCGCTCATCACGTCTAATATTGCCAAGAAGGAATCGATCTTTGGTGGTAGTCAGTTGCTGAAAAAATGCTTAGATTATGTGGTAGCAACCTATAAGCCACGCTATATTGTGGTGACCGATTCCTGTGTAGCCGGTGTTATCGGTGATGATTCGGCGGCTGTTTGCCAAGAAGCAGAACAAGAATATGGCATTCCCGTACTCCATGTGGATTGTCATGGTTTTTTAGATGGTGAATATTATGGTGGATTTATTAGCGCTGCAAAATTATTAATTGACCGTTTCATGGCGAAAAAAGAGTTCCCTAACGTTACATCTGACCAGCCCTATAAAGTGACACTTATCGGCGAAAAAGACGGGCCCGGCTCAATGGCTATCCAACAATTCTGTGCTTTAATTGAAGATTTTGGTTTAGAGATTTATAAAGCATTTCCCGGTTATTGCTCAATTGAAGATATGCAAAAGATCGGTGAGTCGGATTTTACGGTTATTTTAGGCGGTACACAAAAGGCCTATGCTTATTTACGTGAAATTGCCGATTATATGAACGAAAAGCTTGGTATTTCTCATTTTGCCTCTGATTATCCAATCGGTTGGGAAGGTACGAGGCGTTGGCTCGACGATTTTAGCGTATTTTTGCAAAATTTTAAGAGCGACGCTAAGAATCATAAGATTGAGATAGAAGCGATAAAAGCTAATGTGTGGCGCCGTTTTGAAGAAGGTTTTGAACCTTTTAAAAAGACACTTCAAGAGGCTTCTATCGTGCTTTCTTTAGGTTATATAAACCCTAACTACGATTTGAGTTGGGTTCTTGAGTGGATCCATTTAGGTAATTTATCGTTAGCAAAGGTTGTTATTCTGGATAATGTTCCGGAAACCCAACAGGCTATGTATAGAACGATGGTACAGCGTTTTTATCCGGAGACAACGATTGTTTTAGAAACTGCGGATACGGTATTACCGAAAGATGCTTTAATTATAACTACGCAGGAATTGGCCGAGCCTTTTTTACGACAACTAATATTGCCTTGTTTGCCGCCAATCGGCATGGCCGGTTTGGTACAGATGTATCGCAAGCTGTTTATGTTGGCAAGACGGCGCGGTGAGAGGGGGATTGTGCTCTATGGCTGGTAATTCGTGGTTTAATCATAATGAATGTTTACAAAGTTGTGCCCTTGCCGGTGCTGCCGCTATGGCTGCTGGCATTACCGATGCGTATATTGTCGCGAACGGCCCTACCTGGTGCTACTTTTATGCTATGAAGGTTACTGACCGCCCGGGTCTAAACTTGGGTCAACGCTTTCTGTGTACCTATCCATCCAATGGGGCTATCGTGTTTGGTACTGAAAAAGAATTGCTGCAGACGTTGGCAGATTTAACTAAACTGCCAAAAGCACCGGGATTAGTATTAGTTGAAAATAGTTGTGCTTTTAGTCTGATAGGCGATGATTTGTCGAGCATTGTCAGCGAATCTGATTTGACTTGTCCTATACTTACTATGGACTCAGGTGGTACTTTGGGTGACTTTTGGGCTGGCTATCGTAAAGCCTTGCTTGATTTGCTGAAATTGGTGGATTTTCAAAATGTTGAAAAATCTGCTGATACCAAAAAGAATGGCAAAGTCCATAACGAAGAGTGTGGCCAAGAAAATGGCAATGATAGAATGACTAAGTCACAGTATACGGTAAATCTAATCGGTTGTTCCGTCACGTATTATAATGAAATAGACGATTTGGCAGAGTTGGAACGGCTTTTGAAAATAGTGGGGATAGACGTCAATCTGATATTGGCCGTCAATCATAATATGGCTGATTTGAAGTGTTTGTCGCAGGCTGATTTAAATGTAGTCATTCATCCTGAACTCAGTCATGAGGTGGCTGAGTGGTTATTGAAAAAACTAGCCATGCCGTATATTGAACCGGTTTTGCCATATGGCCTGGAAGGGACGCTTACATGGGCACATGAAATAGTGACGGCACTCATGAAACAGGCCCATGCTGCAGGTTCTCAAGCTGATGAATCTGATACATTAACTAAGTCCGACGATAGAGATGAAGCGCAAATTGAAATACGCTTAAAGCCCCTAACAGACCTTATTCAAAGCGAAAAGGCCCGTCAATTTGAACGGACTAAAGAGATTCAACGTTTATGCGGTGAACCTTGGTTTGATTCTGTTTTAGTATCAGCGCCAAGTTCAGTTGTGCGTGGTATGGAACGGGCCCTTAATGATGAATGGCTTGATGCGGGGCAGTTTACTTATGTTGTGCATGACGATAGCAAATCTAATCCGGACTATTATTCCTATGTACAAGGCCATGATTGGCAGGCCGCTTTGCAAACCGGCGAGAATGGTTTATTATTAGGAAGTGATCAAGAGCGACGTTTATGTGTGCCGGATAAGCATATTGCATATCAAACAATCAGTAATCCGGAACCGGCTGAGATTGTACTGGCTGAACGCCCTTTTATGGGGATTAGAGGTCATCGCCATATGCAAGAAATTATTTGGAATTTATATATTCACAGTTTAGAAAATGGATAAGGAGTAAAGAGTCATGGATACTGACAATAAGGCAAAAATACCTGCTTTTGATACTGATATGAAGCATACAGCTACAAATATTGTCGGTGAGCACGGTTTGGATACTCCAATGAATCTGAGTATTGAGGGGGGCCATGAAAAAGCGATAACTGAAGCGATTGTGATGGACGAGTCAATCCACGACAATTTACTCAGCATTAGTGATATGGCGAAACTTCATGGCTTAACGCGTCCAACGCTTTTGTATTACGATTCTATCGGGCTTTTTTCACCGGTTTTTACGGCATCAAATGGTTATCGTTATTATAGCCGTGTGCAGATTCCGCTCTTGCGTGAAATTTGTTTTTTAAAAGCTTTAGGTATCAGTTTGAAAGAGATTCAAGGACATTTAAATAATCGTACACCGGAAGCAGAATTAGAGTTATTGGCCGAACAGGAATTAAAGATTCAGAGAGAAATGCAAGAGTTAGGGCGTAAGCGTTTAGCTTTGCAGCAGCGACTCTATATGTATAAGGAAGCGGTCAACGCCGTGGCGAGACCACAGGGGGAACCGTTTTTGCGACATTATAAAGAACGTACCATTATTTTTAAAACATTTTTAGAAAACGACTCAGGTGATGTGGATCGTCAAAATATCCACTTAACGTCTATGGAGCTTTGGCGCGATTTATATAATCATGAGTTTTTGCCGGCCTATAGCTATGGTTTTTTGATAAAAGAAGAAGCACTTAAAACGGATAACATGCTTAAAGACGGGGGCTGCTATATTCGAGTTCCCGTGGGGAATTTTGAATTTGAGTCAACTGTCTTGAATTTGCCGGAAGGCGATTATATTTGCTGTTATAAGCGGGGGCGCCCAACTGATTTAACTGTTTTAAAACAGCTCTTGGCTTGGATTGCGGAAAAGGGGTATACCGTTTGCGGTGATGTGGTGGATTCCTGTTTCTTGGATACGACGTTTGACGAAGTTCTTCATGACGAAATTTTTACAATACTTCAGATTCCGGTAGTCAAAAAGTAACGATTTTACATTGTTTGCGTATTGATTTTGTGTTGCTTTTATATTGCCTTTGTATTGCCTCTGGTGCACATTTATACTGAATATTTAAAATAGTGATAAGATACTATAGAAAATATCATATAAACTTCATCTAATATTTAGGGAAAATCTATTGACTGTAAAGTTACTTTATAGTTTAGAATAGCGTCTATAGAAAAAGTAGTCCCTATGGTAGGACAGTAGTTGAGATGGAGGGATGCAGTATGATGGCAATTTTAATTTTGATTAATAAAGCAATCGAAGATTGGCTCAAAACTTTCTAATGGGAACAAAGAGAATGATGACAACGCAACTAAACAATCGTTACTTTGTAAAAGTGACAGAGAAAGCATCGTAGTTATTTTAAAAATAACTGTGGTGCTTTTTTGTTTACCTATAACTGACAGTAAGTTGACTATGATTATATTTTATTTGAAATATGAATCAGAGTTATTTTATTGACAATACATGTGTTCGCGGTTATTATTAAATAAAGATAAAAAAGATGGAGGATACCTAATGAAACAGTGTATGGATGCGGACAATTTACATCGCCGCCTCAAGAAAATTATCGGGCAAGTGCAGGCGATAGATAGAATGGTAGACGAAGACGTACCATGTGAGGATATTTTATCCCAAATTAATGCTGCAAAATCTGCTTTAAATCGTTGTGGGCAGGTTATTCTGGAAGGCCATATTCGTCACTGTGTACGCGATGGGTTAGAGCACGGCGATGTGGATAAAACCCTTGATAAATTCACTAAAGCAGTAGAACGTTTTGCCAACATGCAGTAGCAGTAACATGTAGATGTAAGGCGATTGATTCGTCGGTGTATGTTTACGAATAAAATTGAATAGTAAGTCCTTAAGGCGAAGAGAAAATCTTCGTCTTTTTTATTTTCTTATTGACAACCTATACCCCTATAGGTATAATGCAAGTGTAATAACTTATACCCCTATAGGTATAAAAGTTCGAAAATAAGCCCATATAGGTAGCGCATAAAGAGTCTGCCTATGTGGGCATTATAAGCAACAACATATGAATACTTGCTTATATATTATGATATGTTCGTTTATATTTCATTATTATCATATCGGTATCATCAGTCAAACAGGAGGTTTATCATGGAAACGGCTATACGAAAGTTGGAAACCAATGTATTTAGCAAATTAGAGTATTTATTGGAATTAGGCGGTATTAAAAAAGATATAGCGTTTTTGGTATTATCCGGCTTAGCTGTATTAGCCAGCTTGTTTGATTATCAGCCGCTACCGTTTGATATTGCTTGGGTGGCGATTATCCTTTGCGGCTTGCCGATTATTATAGAAGCCATTATCGGCCTTGTAACTGAGTTTGATATAAAAGCTGATGTGTTGGTATCCTTGGCCTTGATCGCGGCTGTGGCGACCGGTGAAATTTTTGCGGCTGCCGAAGTGGCGTTTATTATGCAAATTGGTGCGCTCCTTGAAGATATTACGGTAGCTAAAGCAAGAGCCGGTATTGAAAAGCTCGTTAATTTAACACCTCAAGAGGCACGTGTTTTAACGGCTAGTGGGGCTCAATTTGTTAAAGCTGATGAAGTCCAAGTGGGCGATATTTTGCGCGTGTTACCGGGCGAAACGATTCCGGTGGATGGTGAAATTATCGCCGGTGAAACTTCGATTAACCAGGCCGTACTTACCGGGGAATCTTTACCGGTGGATAAAACGGTAGGTGATATGGTGTCCAGCGGTACGGTGAATCAGTTTGGCAGCTTTGATATGCGTGCCGTAAAGGTTGGTGAAGACAGCTCTATTCAACGTATGATTCGCTTGGTTCAGTCCGCTGATGCAGGCAAAGCGAAGATTGTAGGCCTTGCGGATCGTTGGGCTACTTGGGTTGTAGTGATTGCTTTACTTTCCGCTATCGGCACTTGGGCCGTGACCGGTGAAATCCTGCGCGCCGTTACTATACTCGTTGTATTTTGCCCTTGTGCCTTGGTATTGGCTACGCCGACGGCCATCATGGCGGCTATCGGAAATGCCACTAAACATGGCTTTTTGGTGCGTGAAGGGGATGCGCTGGAACGGTTAGCTAACGTGAAGACTGTTACCTTTGACAAAACCGGTACGTTAACGTTCGGTATGCTTAAGGTCATTGCGGTTGAACTGATTGATTCTCCGGTGGGTTGTACCAGTGATTCGGTCTATCGTTTGGCAGCCAGCTTGGAAGCGTTATCGGAGCATCCGTTGGGCAAAGCTATTGTTAAGTCGTTTAAAGAAGGTTCTAAAACGGATATATTGCCTGTTACTGAATTTAAAATGCTACCGGGTCGTGGCGTTTCCGGTAAAATTGCAAGCCAGTTAATCGTTGCCGGTAATGAACGCATGATGGCGGAAGCGGGTATTGAAATTGCATCTTCTGTGAAAACAAGCGGCGCTAGCTATCTTGATCAAGGCGGCACCATTGTTTATGTGGCAGTTGGTCAATATTTGGTAGGTTACTTGGTATTGGCTGATACGGTGCGTAGCGAAAGCCAGGCAGTTATTGATAAACTAAATCGTATCGGTGTTGAGACGGTTCTCTTGACCGGCGATAATGAAAGTGCGGCCTACACTATCGGCTCTCAATTGGGCATCCGCAGTATTCGTGCGAATTGTTTGCCGGAAGACAAGTTAAACTACATTGAATCTCATGAAAATCAATCTATTTGTATGATTGGTGATGGTATTAATGATGCGCCGGCTCTTAAAAAAGCACAGGTAGGTATTGCTATGGGTGGCGTAGGCAGTGATATTGCGGTTGATGCGGCCGATATTGCCCTCGTTGATGATGAAATTAAAGAATTGCCTCATCTTATGGCCTTGTCTAAACGCATGATGAGCACCATTAAGTGGAATTTGGCGTTTGCCATGATTCTAAACTTTACGGCCATCGGTTTGTCCTTCCCGGGCATTTTAACACCGGTAACGGGTGCGTTGGTACATAACGCGGGCTCCGTATTAGTTATTATTAATTCCGCCTTGCTTTTGACGTGGCGTAGCAGAGCGTAGATATATAATAATATTATAGAGGCACATATGGCTTGATAATCTGATTAAAACCTCCTCATAGTTTATGGGGAGGTTTTTGGCGGTTAATGTATAATTCAAATAGTGATTTGTAAAAAGGAGTTTAATTGAGATATGTCGAAATCGATAAGAGGGAAGTTATTATGTTACTTTTTTATTAGCATAATTAGCGATTACTACTGTTTATTGGGGAAAGGGGATTATTATGAAAAAGATAGTTTCAGTTCTTGTTGGTGTTAGTGTATTTTTGGGGATAAGTGGGATAAATCTTGTGGTTGACACTAATTTTTCACATGTAGAGGCAGCCGTAGTTGCTCAACAAGATTCAAGTCAAAAGATGCCGGCAAAGAGTAAGGTAAAGAGTTCTTTGATTAATATGACGGGGAAATATGATAATGTCAAACCGGGGCGACTTTATGGAACAATGATTTCTAAAGAAGAGAAAGTTATTGCCGGTGTAAGCTTAGGTTCTTCCTTTGAAAGTATTATTAAAAGTCTGGGTAAACCTGATAAAATTGATTATATTGGCAATAGAATATCAGCTGTAACCTATGGTGGGATTTACTTTAGTAATTTTATGGGGAGTGAAGAAATGTACATGATTACTGTGTCAAATCGTGATGCAGTGACAGCTCGTGGAGTGGCCGTAGGAGATACCTTGGAGAAGGTTTATTCTTTATATGGCCAACCAGATACAGTTTCTCAAGATAAAGATAGCTGGTTTTATGGTAGATTCATGCCCATGACTGATAATGTAGCCGGAATACGATTTGTGCATGATGGAAATAGAGTAACTAAAATCATTATTCTATAATTAGGGTTATAGAATGTTATAATTAATTACAATTGCTTAATTACAGTTAAAAAATAGATACAGTTAAGAAAGGAATTTTTATGGAAATTATATATTGGTCAGATTATGCTTGCCCGTTTTGTTTCATTGGACGCAAGCATTTAGAGGCTGCCATTGAGAAAATAAATAAAGAAAAAGATGAAACGTTTACAGTAACAATGAAGGCATTTGAACTGGATCCGAGTGCACCTACAGTAGTGGAAGGGACTGCTACTGAGCGTCTTGCATCAAAATACGGTTTAACGATGGAAGATGCAGCTGATAGAATTAATGGCGTAAATATGATGGGGCAGGCTCTCGGTATCGATTTCAGATACGATTTGGCAAAACCTTCAAATACCTTTGATGCGCATCGTATTACGAAGTTAGCTCAGGCAAAAGGCAATGATGTAGCCGAAGTTTTGACTGAATTATTGTATGAGGCGTATTTTGTAAAACATGAAGTGTTGGCAGACCATGCTGTATTAATGTCAAAAGCCAAAGAAGCCGGCTTGGTTGAAGACGAAGTAAAAGCTGTGTTAGATTCGGATATGTATGCTAATGAGGTTCGTGAGGAAGAAGCGTTAGCTGCTCGTTATGGCATTAACTCCGTGCCGTTCTTTGTAGTAAACGATAAAGTAGCATTACCGGGGGCACTGCCAATTGAAGAATTTGAAAAAGTTCTTCGTGAAATGTTGGAAAAAGAAGTCGAATAGTATGTATTTATAAAGTGAGGAGCTGATTATCATGGGCAAGAATATTTTAATCGTTGTGGATATGCAAAATGATTTTATTACCGGTTCGTTGGGGACGGCTGAAGCGCAAGCGATTGTACCTAAAGTGGCAGCTAAGATTGCCGAGTTTGATGGCGATGTTTTCTATACCATGGATACGCATGATGAAGCGTATTTAAATGAACAGGAAGGGCAGAACTTACCGGTATTGCATTGCCAAGAAGGCACGGAAGGTTGGCAACTAGCTCCTGAGATTATAAATGCAGCGCCGATTGATCCGGAAAAAGTATATTGCAAAAATCAATTTGGTTCGGTTGAATTGGCGGAAGATTTGCAATATTTGAATGAGGAAGAAGAAATCGATTCTATTGAACTCGTTGGTCTTTGTACCGATATTTGCGTCGTATCCAATGCCATTTTGTTAAAAGCTTTTTTGCCGAATGTGCCGATTACGGTATGGGCTGATAGCTGTGCCGGGGTAACGCCTGAGAAACATGAAGCGGCTTTGGAAACGATGCGTAGTTGCCAGATTATAGTTAAATAAAAATAAAAAATAAAAAAAGTCCTAAATCAGACCTTTACAAAAGTCCTAATTCGTACTATAATAACTATTGTAGTTAAGTCTGAATTAGGACTTTTTGGTTTATATTATAGTTGGCAAATATGGAATATAGTTTTTTAATAATCGGGAGGTATTATTTTGGAACAATTACGCAAGCAACAAATACAAGCACTTGGTCGCTATTTTGGTCGCATAGTGGAATTATATGCTGATTGGGCTAAACAAGAAGGTCTTAGCTACAATAAGTTAGCTGTGATTATGACTATTTTTTACGGTGAAAAGGCTACACAGCGTGAAATTTGCTCGGAATGGGCCTTGCCAAAGCAGACCGTATCGACGATTTGTAAAGGTTTTGAGCAAACCGGTCTTATTACGTATACGGCCGGTACTGAAGATAATCGTGAGAAGTATATGGCACTAACCGCTAAGGGGCTCGCGACGTATAGGCCCGTTATGGAGAAGTTACAAGCGGTTGAGTTTTATGCTTTGCAAAAAATGGGCGACGAAAAAGTCGCTTTAATGTTAGCTTGTATGGAACAATTTACTTCGGCATTTGCCGAAGGTGCTAAGGAGGTTACTAAATGATTGGTTATTTATTTTTAGGTGCAGCTATTTTATTGGAGATTTTTTCGACATCCATGTTAAAGCTATCTATGGGATTCACTAAGTTGATTCCATCCGTCGTATTTGTAGTGGGTATGAGTTCCTCATTTTATGTGTTGTCCAAGGCATTAAATTTGATTCCCCTCAGCATTGCCTATGCCATTTGGTCAGGTATCGGGACTGCGTTAACAGCCCTTATCGGTGTATATATTTGGAAAGAAGAGCTTTCTATGACAGCTGTAATTGGTATCGCACTCATTGTAATCGGGGTAATATTATTAAACCTAAAAGGTGCAGCCCATTAATTGGTAGATTCAAAGTTTATAACATAATTCCTTGTATTAGGGGCCCCGAGGTGGGCTCCTTTTATTTTACTGAAAAAGAATCTCATTTAAATCTAAAAGTTCACTAAATCTTCATCTTGTTTTAATGTAGCAGGCATAGAGTAATGATTACAGAGTTGTTAAGAGCAACGAAGTAAATAGAACAAATAACAAGGAAGAAGATGATAGAGTAAGGAAACCTTTGTTGATAACGGTGGTAGCTGTTTTAGTAATTCAACATATGAATTATTAGAATTATTATATGGTCGTTGTTTGAAAAACAAGGGTAGATTTATGATTATCGATGTGCTATAATGAAGTTGTAAGTGATAATAAATACTTTTAAAGAATTAATCAAGCTTAGTGATGTGAATCACGGCTCCATTACAGCATGTAAATTTCTGCGTGGTGTAACATTAATTAAAAAATTAATTGAGAAGAAAGGCTTCAGGTGAGTTTACCATGAACAAAAAAATCGCAAAAGCATTAAACGAACAAGTTATTTTTGAATTTAATTCCGCATATTTATATTTAGCATTATCCTTGTCAATGGCTGATGCACGTTTTAAAGGTTTCTCCGCTTGGTTGCGTTTACAGTACCAAGAAGAAATGGATCATGCATTCAAATTTATTGACTATTTAGAAACTCGTAACGAAACAACTACTTTGGGTGACATCAAAGCTCAGGCCGTTGAAGTTAGCGATCCATTGAAAGTAGCTGAAATGGTTTACAACCATGAACAAGTTATTACCGGTAAAATTAACGAAATTTATGCATTAGCTATCAAAGAAGAAGACTATGCAACTGTTAACTTCTTGAACTGGTTCATTAATGAACAGGTTGAAGAAGAAGCCAGCGCTCGTGACTTGGTTGATGAATTCAAATTTGCCGGTGACAGCCGTGCCAGCCAGTTGTTTGTTGACTCTCGTTTGGGTAATCGTCAATAATTCTAAGTTGATTGTGAGTACAATCTGACTTAGTCTAATATCAATAGTTTTAACTGATAAAAAATTACACAAGCTTAAGTAAGCTAAAAGAGACGCTCTTCGGAGCGTCTTTTTTGTATTCGGATTTTCTTTGTCTTTTTAACAAGTAGCGTTGTTTGACTTTTGTAATTTTTCACTAAAAGGTAAAAATACAGCTTAGTCTGATGGCTTAAAAAGCCTTATAAATACTGATTAAAATAAAAAGTCAAATTTTTTATATTTTTTTGACTTTTTAGCTTGACAAAAGTCAAAAAGTCAACTATTATATAGACAAGGTCAAAAGAACAAAAGGTAAAAAGGTTAAAAGGTGAGACGAAATAAGTTGAACTAAAAGTTAGCCGAAAGTCGACCGAATCATAAACAGAATGAAGGTATTATATGATGCAGAGTGTATTAATAGATATAAAGTTTGGAGAGATGATGTATGGGAATTTTAGCGGATCGAATTGAAAAGTTTATTTTAGCTAAATTATTGGAAGAGCAGGCAAATAGAGAAGACGGTATTGTGTTACGCCGTAACGAATTAGCTGATGAGCTCAATTGTGCGCCGTCGCAAATCAGTTATGTCTTAAGCACCCGTTTTTCCAACGACCGCGGATTTATCGTAGAATCGAGACGTGGTCTGGGTGGTTTTATCAGTATCACTCGTATTCCGGTGAAAGCACTGTTAGAAGCGCCTAAACAAGATACCAATGAAGAAACAGCCACTGACAAACCATTGACCATGGGTATGATAGATAATTCGTTGTTTGAATTGATGCAGCAGAAGTTCTTACGTAAACGAGAGGCAGCTCTTTTACATGAAGCGTTCGCCATCTTGATGGAAGAACCGGATCGCAAAACGCGGGAAGCAAAAGTTCGTCGTTTGTTTGAACAAGTAGTCTCCATGGTGAAGGAGGTATGATGCGTTATGTTATGTGATAATTGTAAAAAAAATGAAGCCACTGTCCATATGACTCGGGTGGTTAACGGTAAGAAAAGTGAACGTCATTTATGTAATGCCTGTGCTAAACAGCAGGGCGAAGATTTCGGCGGTCAAGGTTTTATGAACTTCGGCCCATCCTTATGGGACAATGATTTCTTTACTAATGACTTCTTTACCAATTCATTATATCCTGACAGCTTATTGAATCCTCGCCAGGAAACGCGTTGCAGTCAATGCGGTATGACATTCAGTGATTTTAATCAAACCGGTAAATTCGGATGCGATCATTGCTATGAAGCGTTTGAAGTACAGATTGCACCTTTGGTAAGACGTTTACAAGGTTCGTTAAATTATGAAGGCCGTGTACCGAGTCGCGGTACGGGCGTTTTCAAAACAAAACATCAAATTAAACGGTTGCGTCAGGAACTTGATAAAGCGGTTAAAGCGGAACAGTTTGAAGAAGCCGTTCGCTTGCGTGATGAAATTAAATCGCTGGAACAATCCTTGGGTAACACCGACAAATAGGAGGGACAATTATGTTAGATAAAATTTTAGATGAACCGCTTAGCGGTTGGCTGAAAAGCAGTGATCCTTTAGGCAAGATGGATTCGCATATCGTATTGTCCAGCCGCATTCGGTTGGCTCGTAACTTCAAAGGATTGCAATTTACTAATCGGAATAACGAAGAGTCGCTGAAAAAGGTCGACACCATGATGCGCGGTGTGCTTGGCACTTTAAAAGCCGCCGATGGTCGCGATTATTCCAATATTAGTTTAGATAAATTATCTGATACGGAACGTGAAATTCTTGTTGAAAAGCATTTGATGAGTCCGCAAATGGGACAAAAAGCGATGTATCGCAGCTTAATTGTTGCCAATGACGCGTCTGTGGCCATCATGGTCAACGAAGAAGATCATATTCGTATCCAGGCTATGGAACCGGGCCTTAAGCTTAAAGAAGCGCTGGAACATGCATTTCTTATCGATGATGCCATCGAAAGCAAATGTGACTATGCGTTTAGCGAACGGTACGGCTATTTAACCGCTTGTCCGACTAATGTGGGGACGGGGCTTCGCGCTTCCGTAATGTTACACTTGCCTGCATTAGCCATGACGGGTCGGATTAACCGTTTGGTTCGTAATATTACGCAGCTTGGCTATTCGGTTCGTGGTCTCTATGGCGAAGGTTCGCAGGCATTAGGTAATATTTATCAGATTTCCAACCAAGTAACGATGGGGATTAGTGAAGAAGACACAATTCAACAAATTCAGAAAGTAATTGAAAAATTAGTTCAAGAAGAAGTGAAGGCTCGTGAGGCCATTAAAAGTAACGACTTTGAAGCGTTTGAAGACCGTGTATGGCGTGCGTTTGGTACTTTGCAATACGCACGGCGCTTATCCGGCGAAGAAGCGCTGAGTCTTTTGAGTGATGTTCAATTAGGTATGGATATGGGCGTGTTGCCACAACATTCCGCTGATGTGTTCAGTGAGCTCGTGGTAACTACAAGACCTAACTTTTTAAGTAAATATGCCGGGAAAGAATCGATGACAGCTCCGGAACGCGACAGTTATCGCGCTAAAGTTGTTCGTGACAGATTAGCCCGCTAAGATATGAGGTGATTATATGTTTGAACGTTTTACAGACGGTGCGCAACGTGCTTTAGGCATTGCGCAGGAGAAAGCTAAGGAGTTCGGCCACGACTATGTGGGTACGGAACATTTGCTCCTTGGCTTATTGGAAGAAGATGACAGCGTAGCATCTAAAGCGCTCCATTCTTTGGGCTTGGAAGATAAAGCTACGGAAAAAGCTGTGTTGGATGCGGTAGGCCGCGGTAACAGCCATGGTAATGAATTGTATATTACGCCGCGTACCAAACGTGTATTGCAATTGGCCGTGGAAATTGCCAACCAAATGCAGCATAACTATGTTGGTGCCGAACACTTATTGCTCGGTATTTTGCAAGATGGCGGCGGGGTAGCTGTCAATGTCCTCTATGGTATGGGCATTCGTGCTAATGACGTTGTCAAAGCTATTAACAGTATTTACGGCTCCGAACAAAACGGTGCTGAAGGCGGATCCGGCAACGGTGCGAATGGTGCCGGCGGCAACAGTAATTTGGGTGATTTAAAAGATTTTGCCACCGATTTGAATGAATTGGCAAAACAAGGCAAGATTGACCCGGTTATCGGCCGTGATAATGAAATTAACCGTGTAATTCAGATTTTAAGCCGTCGCACAAAGAATAACCCGGTACTTATCGGTGAACCTGGTGTCGGTAAAACAGCCATTGCCGAAGGCTTGGCACAGCGTATTGTAACGCAGAACGTACCTGAAATTTTACGTAATAAACGTATTATTTCCTTAAGTTTAACAGCTATGGTTGCCGGTGCTAAATACCGTGGTGAATTCGAAGAACGTTTGAAAAAAGCTATCGACGAAGTACAGAAACACGATGATATGATTATTTTCATCGATGAACTTCATACTTTGATTGGTGCCGGTGCTTCCGAAGGCTCCATGGATGCAGCTAACATTTTGAAACCGGCCTTGGCTCGTGGTACGTTCCAAGTAATCGGTGCTACGACCCTCGATGAATATAAGAAACACATCGAAAAAGATGCCGCTTTGGAACGTCGTTTCCAACCTGTATTGGTCGGTGAACCAAGTGAAGAAGAAGCTCTTGAAATTTTGAAAGGCTTGCGTGACCGCTACGAAGCGTTCCACAAAGCTAAGATTACCGACGAAGCTTTAAAAGCTGCCGTTGAATTATCCAGTCGTTACATTTCCGACCGTTTCTTGCCGGATAAAGCTATCGACGTAATGGATGAAGCAGCCTCTAAAGTACGTATGAAAGTATTTACAGCGCCACCTGATGTGAAAGATTTGGAAACTCGTCTGGCCGATGTTCGTAAAGAAAAAGAAGCAGCCGTAACCGGACAAAACTACGAAGAAGCAGCCAAACTTCGTGATGAAGAAAAGAAATTGGTTGATGAAATCGAAGCTAAACAACAAGCTCGCAGCAAAGAAGACGAAGAAAAACTTGTTGTTACCGAAGATGATATCGCTGCCGTTGTTTCTCAATGGAGTGGGGTACCGGTTGCGAAAATTGCTGAAGAAGAATCGCAGCGTCTGCTTCGTTTGGAAGACGAACTTCATGAACGAGTTGTCGGTCAGGATGAAGCTGTAGTAGCTGTTTCTAAAGCCGTACGTCGTGCTCGTGCGGGCCTTAAAGATCCGAAACGTCCTATCGGTTCGTTCTTATTCTTAGGCCCTACCGGTGTCGGCAAAACAGAATTGGCTCGTGCCTTGGCAGCTAACCTCTTCGGTGATGAAAATGCCATGATTCGTCTGGATATGTCCGAATATATGGAAAAACACACCGTATCTCGTTTAGTCGGGGCGCCTCCGGGCTATGTGGGCTATGATGAAGGTGGTCAGTTGACCGATGCCGTACGTCGTAAACCTTACAGTGTCATCTTGTTTGACGAAGTTGAAAAAGCTCATCCGGACTTCTTCAACATCTTATTGCAGGTATTAGACGACGGTCGTTTGACTGATAACCAAGGTCGTACGGTTGATTTCCGTAATACGGTTATTATCATGACGAGTAACTTAGGCTCCAACTTCTTAAAAGAAGATAGCGCCGCTATGGGCTTCTTAGCTGCCAAGAATAAAGAAGATGCTAAGAAGAACGCCGAAAGCTCCTTTGCGGAAGCCAAGAAAAACACGTTGGATGCCGTTAAACGTCATTTCCGCCCTGAATTCTTGAACCGTATCGATGAAATGGTTGTATTCCATCCATTGACCGGTGAAGATTTAGGTAAAATTGTTAACATCTTGCTTAAAGATGTAACAAAACGTTTGGCTGAACGTAATCTTACTTTGGAAGTATCCCCTGAAGCTCTTGACGTTTTGGTTAAAGAAGGTTCCGACTTTGCGTATGGTGCGCGTCCATTGAAACGTGCTATTCAGCGTTTGGTTGAAGACCCTATTTCCGACTTAATCTTAAAAGGTGATGCCCCTGAAGGTTCGGTTATTAAAGCAAATGTGGTGGACGGCGACATCACAATGGTAGTATAATTAACAGGATTTGATTAACAGTTACAGATTTGGTTGATTATAACGCCGATTTACCAATTTATTCATGAAAAATTACTCCTCTGTTTGAAGGATATTGCACTAAAAATCACGAATACTATTTAAATGGTGTTCGTGATTTTTTTTATAAATAATTATGAAAAAAAGGTTCTCAATTTGAAGTTGATTTACGAGTATATAAAGAAAGGGAATCTATGGCAAAGGTTAAGACAGCATATTTTTGTAATAATTGCGGTGCGGAATCGGCCCGTTGGCTCGGTAAATGTCCGCAGTGCGGTCAATGGAATACATTGGTAGAAGAAGTAGTCCGTGAAACGAAGCAAAAGGGAACCGCCTCTTATGCGCCGGTAGACAAGGCGGCTACTAAGCCGGTGGCGCTTGCGGATATAAAAACGGAAGATTCACCGCGTATATCCACCGGTTACGGTGAGATTGATCGCGTATTGGGCGGCGGTATCGTGCCGGGAGCGCTCATTTTATTAGGCGGCGATCCGGGCATCGGTAAATCGACGATTCTTTTACAAGTATCGGGTAAAATCGCCGATACTCATGGTAAGGTGCTCTATGCGTCGGGCGAAGAATCGCAGATGCAGTTAAAGCTTAGGGCTGAACGCTTGGGCATTCAAGGGCAAAACTTAGCGGTTATGGCGGATACTAATTTGGACTCTATTTTGCAAGAAGCAAGTCAACATAAGCCGTCCCTTCTTGTCATTGACTCGATTCAGACTATGTTTACAGACGCTCTCGATTCGACGCCGGGCAGTGTGGGGCAGGTGCGCGAATGTACGGCTCGTTTACTCCGCTTTGCCAAAGAGCAGGGCGTGCCGGTTATTATCATCGGTCATGTGACTAAAGAAGGTAATATTGCCGGGCCGCGTATGTTGGAGCACATGGTGGATGTAGTGCTCTATTTTGAAGGGGAACGGTCTTATCAGTTCCGTATTTTGCGCGGCATTAAAAACCGTTTCGGGTCTACCTCGGAATCGGGTCTTTTTGTCATGGAAGAGGAGGGCCTTGCGGAGCTTATTAATCCATCGGCGACCTTATTGGCGGAACGGACGGAAGAAGAAACAGGTTCCGCTGTTATGGCCTATTTGGAAGGGATTCGACCGATTCTCGTTGAAGTGCAAAGCCTCGTGGCAACGACCGCTTTCGGTATGCCGCGCCGTACGTCCATTGGTTATGATTTAAATCGTCTTATTATTCTCTTAGCCGTTCTTGAAAAACGTTGTAATCTGACACTGGGAAATAAAGACGTGTACGTTAATGTTATCGGCGGCTTAAAGGTGAATGAACCGGCTTGTGATTTATCGGTGGCCGTGGCTATCGTGTCGAATTTAAAAAATCGTCCGGTACCGGCCGATATGGTGATTCTCGGTGAAGTAGGCTTGACCGGTAACATCCGCAGTATACCACGTATTGAACAGCGTATTGCGGAAGCCGCCAAAATGGGTTTTACTCGTTTTGTAGTGCCGGCGGGGAATGCGAAACAGGTGAAGACGAACCGCAAGGATATTACGATTCACGGCGTTACCACGGTACAAGAAGCGATGCAACTCGTATTTTGACAGCTTTTTTAATAATGATTTAATGATTTATTTATAATTTTAATGTACAATATAGGTGTACACAGTGAAAGGAGGTGAAATGAATGGTATATAAGATTTTACGTTATGTCATAGCCTTATTGGTTGGGATTATGGGTTATATGTTGACGGACAATTTCATGCCCGTATGGGAACCGATTATTGATGTGAAGTTCTGGACAATGGGCTTCTTCGGTATTTCCATAATTAAAATTTTAGCCTTAGCTTTGGGCGGCTTAATTGGTGCTCTAATCGGCTTTGTTATCGCTTTGCCGATTATTAATCAGGGGTTAAAATTGGCCAGAAGAATTGAAAGTCTCTTATCCCGTGTACCTAATCAGGAATTAATGGCCGGCACAGCCGGATTACTTTTTGGACTTATAATAGCAAATCTTATTGGCTTGGCATTTTATCGCGTTCCGATTATCGGTTCGTATATTCCTATTATTTTAAGTGCTATCTTCGGTTATATCGGGATGCGTTTGGCATCGCGCAAAGGACCGGAGCTCTATGCCAACTGGTTGCAGAGCCGCACAGTGGCAAAAGATAAGAAAAAAGACGTTGTACCTAAAGACAGCGAACAGGCGGCAATACCGGTTATCTCTGAATTTGAATCGGTATCGGTAGCAAAGTTATTGGATACGTCGGTTATTATTGACGGTCGTATTGCCGAATTGTGTGAAACGGGCTTTTTGGAAGGGCCTTTAGTAGTGCCTTTATTCGTGCTTGAAGAATTGCAACATATTTCCGACTCAGCCGATGTGTTGAAGCGTAATCGCGGTCGTCGCGGGCTCGATATTTTGCAAAGCATGCAACAAAAAGAGATAATCGCCATCAAAGTAATTGTCGATGATTTTGAGGATATTACAGAAGTAGACTCCAAATTGATGCGTCTTGCTTTGGACAAAAAGTGGAAAATTGTAACGAATGATTTTAACTTGAATAAAGTAGCCAGCTTGCAAGGCATCGAAGTACTTAACTTAAATGATTTGGCCAATGCATTGAAACCGGCCATGATTCCGGGCGAATGGATTCGTGTCCAGGTTATTAAAGAGGGCAAGGAAGATAATCAAGGTGTCGCTTATTTAGATGACGGTACGATGATTGTTATTGAAAACGGGGCCCAATATGTGGATACGGCTATTGATGTTATGGTTACGTCAGTATTACAGACCAGTGCAGGTCGTATGATTTTTGCGCGGGCGAAAGGAACTAAAGAATGATCAGCTGTATTTTATTAGCCGCCGGCGCCGGTAAACGGATGAAATGCGAGGCTAACAAAATATTTTTGCAGCTTGGAAATTATTCCGTGTTGCAATGGAATTTGCATCATATGACGGAAGTGGCTGATATTTCGGAAGTGATAATTGTAGCTGCTGCCGGTGAAGAGCCTGTTATTGCCAAAGAAGTGGCGGCTATGGGCCAATTGCCTTGGGAGCCGCGTATTGTAGCGGGTGGCAAAGAGCGTCAAGATTCGGTGCGAGCCGGCACATTGGCTGTCAGTGAGTCAGCGGATATTATTTTGGTCCATGATGGGGCACGTCCCATGGCAAAACCGGAATTATTCACGGCTGTGGCTAAAGCTGCTGATGAGTATGGCGCAGCGGTAGCCGCTGTACCGGTCATCGATACGATTAAACGCGTGTCGGACGATTTATTGGTTACACAGACGCTCAAACGCAGTGAGTTATATGCGGTTCAAACACCACAAGGTTTTCAGCGTCAATGGCTCATGGACGCACAGGCCTACGCGGCTGAGACTGACTTCTTGGGGACTGATGATGTATCTTTGGTAGAGCATCAAGGTAAACCGGTTCATATCGTACTGAGTGATTATACCAATTGTAAACTCACAACCCCCGAGGATATTATAAGAGCTAAGCAATATTTAGGAGTGACAGAACCTATGATGCGAGTAGGCTTCGGTTATGATGTACATCGTTTTAAAACAGGCAGACCTTGTATTTTGGGCGGTGTACAAATCGAGAGTGAATTCGGCCCTGATGGCCACAGTGATGCGGATGTATTGATTCATGCTTTGATGGATGCTTTATTGGGAGCGGCCGGTTTACCCGATATCGGGTATTGGTTTCCGCCGGAAGATGATGCGTTCAAAGGTATTTCAAGTATGGAATTATTGCGCCGTGTTGTGAAACTACTACACGAAAAAGGATTTAAGGCGTATAATGTAGATGTTATGGTCATTGCGGAAGCGCCTAAATTAAAGCCGCATATCGGGGCTATGAAGGAAAATCTGGCCGGTGCCTTAGGGATTGGTGAAGATTTTATCAGTGTAAAAGCAACGACTCATGAGAAGATGGGGGCGTTTGGTCGCAAGGAAGGTTTGGCTGCTCAGGCGGTAGTAACGCTTTATAAAGCCTAATCATTAGCAACCTGTCACCCTATAAATAAAATGTATTAAGTAAAGGAGCGGATATAAACATGGCAAAGATGAAGGTACGATTTGCACCAAGTCCGACAGGACCTTTCCATATCGGTGGTGCCCGTTCAGCCCTTTTCAACTGGCTATTGGCACGTAAAGAAGGAGGTACATTCCTTCTGCGTATTGAAGATACAGATTTGGCGCGTTCTACGCGTGAAAGCGAAGAGAATATTAAAGCCGCTCTTAAATGGCTCGGCATGGATTGGGATGAAGGTATTGACGTAGGCGGTGAACACGGTCCGTATCGTCAGACTGAACGTCTCGATATTTATAATGAAGTAACGCAGCGTTTATTGGATGAAGATAAAGCTTATCGTTGTTACTGCACCGAAGAAGAATTGGAAGCGGTACGTCAGGAACAATTAGAACGCGGTGAAACACCTAAATACAACGGTCATTGCAGCCATTTAACAGAAGAACAAATCGCTGAATATGAAAAAGAAGGCCGTAAACACACGGTTCGTTTGCGTGTGCCTTTGAATCAGACCATTGCCTTTGATGACATGGTGCGTGGTCATGTGTCCTTTGAATCCAATGGCGTTGGTGATTTCGTTATTGTAAAATCCGACGGGATTCCCGTTTATAACTACGCTGTAGTTATTGACGATCATACCATGGAAGTAACTCACGTAATTCGTGCGGAAGAACATCTTTCCAATACGCCGCGTCAGATTGCAATTTATAATGCTTTGGGCTGGGAAGTGCCGACTTTCGGTCACATTTCCTTAATCCTTGGTAAAGATTACAAGAAGATGAGTAAACGTCACGGTGCTACTTCCGTTGATCAGTATCGTCAGCTCGGTTACTTGCCGGAAGCCATCGATAACTTCTTGGCATTGCTCGGTTGGGCACCGGACGGTGAACAGGAATTATTTACACAGGAAGAGTTGATTCAAAACTTCTCCATGGACCGTGTAGCTAAGAATCCGGCCGTGTTTGATATCGATAAATTAAATTGGATTAACTTCAACTACATGAAGAATTTATCCGATGAAGAATTATACGAATTATGCTTGCCTCATTTGCAGGAAGCCGGTTATGCTTCTGAAAACCCTGATGAAGCGGAAAAAGCTAAACTCATCATGCTTTGCGTATGCTTAAAAGACCACATCAGCTTCGGTGCTCAGATTAAAGAAGAAGCAAAACTAATCTTTGAAGATATGGAGGCTCCGGATGCCGAACACGCTGAAGAAATTAAAGCGGTATTGGCTGAAGAATCTTGTCCGACCGTGCTCAATGCATTCCGTGCAGCCGTAGCGGATTTGGACGAAATTACGCCGGATGTAGTAAAAGCTACCATCAAAGGTATTATGAAAGAAACCAAATTGAAAGGGAAATTCGTATTTATGCCGATTCGTATCGCTACGACAGGTCAAATGCACGGCCCTGATTTGAATTACATTATCACCTTGTTTGGTAAAGAAAAGACGTTGGCACGCCTTGATGCGGCTATCAGTCAGTTATAATTGATTATATTTAGTAGGTTACATCCTTTATTGACGGTCAATTTTTGAGTACGGGAGGTTTCCTCCCGTACTCTTTTTTATAATCTTTCTTTTTTAAAGGAGGCTATAATATGGAATCTATGGTTGAACGTTTTTTGCGGTACACTAAAACAAACACGCGCTCTGATGAAGCGGCTACTTCAGTACCGAGTACTCAGACTCAGGTTGAGTTTGCCAAAGTATTGAAAGCGGATTTGGAAGAACTGGGCTTAAGTGATGTGAAAATCAACGAGAAGAACGGGTTTGTTATTGGTGCTTTACCGGCTAATACCGACGACCAGGTACCGGCCATCGGCTTTATTGCTCACATGGATACAGCTGATTATAATGCGGAAAACATTACCCCGCGTATTATCAAAGACTATGACGGGCAGGATATATTGCTCAATGAAGCAAAAGGTATCTACAGCCGTGTTGCCGATTTTCCTAATTTAGCCAATTATAAAGGCAAAACTTTAATTGTTACTGACGGCACCACCTTGCTTGGCGGCGATGACAAAGCGGGCATCGTGGAAATCATGGAAGCGTTACGTTATTTGAAAGAAAATCCGGACATCAAGCATGGTCTTATTATGTGTGCTTTCGGACCTGACGAAGAAATTGGGCGCGGTGCAGATTTATTTGACGTAAAAGATTTTCCGGTAGATTTTGCGTACACCATTGACGGTACCCGCCTTGGTGAATTGGAATACGAAACATTCAATGCCGCTTCTGCTACCGTTGAATTACACGGTATATCTGTGCATCCGGGCTCTGCAAAGAATACCATGATTAACTGCAATAAATTGGCCATGGAATTTGATCGTTTATTGCCACAAGCCGCTGTTCCTGAATTAACGGAAGACCATGAAGGCTTTATCATGCTTGCAAGCAATGAAACGGGTGTAGAATCAGGCACCATGAAATACATCATTCGTGACCACGACCGTTCCTTCTTTGAAGCCAAAAAACAATTATTCGTGCTGGCTGCCAAAGTATTGAACGAACGTTACGGTCGTGAAGTAGTCACCTTGACACTTAAAGATCAATATTACAATATGTACGATATCATTAAAGATCATATGGAATGTGTAGATATTGCGAAAGCAGCTATGGAAAAAGCCGGTGTTAAACCGCTTATTCAGCCGATTCGCGGCGGCACTGACGGATCTAAAATTTCCTTTATGGGTATTCCGACACCTAATTTGTTTACCGGCGTGGAAAACCTTCACGGTCCTCACGAATACGCTTGTGTTGAACATATGGAGTTAGCGGTTAAGACGATTGTTAATATTGCCACGGCAGCCAAATAAGAGCAAAATAACAGGCGAAATAATTAGAAAATTAAATATAACGGAACCACTTGCACACGATTAAATTTTAGCCGTATAATTTGTATAGAATTAGTCGTAATACATTGACTTTATAAGGGTTTTATGATATTATTCTCTATATATCGAATAAAATTGTTATTAAAGACGATGAACGAAAGAAGTACTTTGTGACTAACTTTACAGCGAGAACTAACTGGTGGAAGGGTTTAAGTATAGCCAAGGGAAATGCATTCGGGAGTTAACAGGCTGAATAGAGTAAGTTTGTTCGGATACGCCCGTTATGCGTTGGAGAGAGTGCTATCAGTACTTAACAGAGTGGAACCGCGGGCCACCGTCTCTGTAATGAGATGGTGGCTTTTTATATTTTAACGGAAGAGAGGCATCGGTAGCGATGAGAGAAATTAAAGTATACAATACGATGACAAGAGAAAAAGAAGTATTTAAGCCGGTAAAGGAGGGAGAAGCTAAGATTTACGTATGTGGCGTAACGCCGTACAACCACCCTCATATCGGTAATGCTCGTCCTTTTGTTACCTGGGATGTAATTCGTCGCTATTTGACACATGTAGGCTATAAAGTGACGTATGTACAGAACTTTACAGACGTGGACGATAAAATTATTAACACATCTAATGGGGAAGGTGTGTCCTGGGATACGATTGCCAATCGCTATATCGATTCCTATTTTGAAGTTATGGATGCCCTTCACGTTAAGCATGCTGATGTATATCCGCGTGTATCCGAACACATTGACGAAATCATTGAAATGATTGCTACGTTGATTAAAAAAGGTTTTGCTTACGAATTGGACGGCGACGTATACTACAGTGTTGAAAAATTCGAAGATTACGGCAAATTATCGGGCCGTACTTTGGATGATATGGAAGCGGGCGCTCGTGTAGACGTAGATGACCGCAAACAGAATCCGATGGACTTTGCCCTTTGGAAGAGCGCAAAACCGGGTGAACCTTATTGGGAAAGCCCATGGGGTAACGGTCGTCCGGGATGGCATATTGAATGCTCTACCATGAGCAACAAATACTTGGGTGAAGAATTTGACTTCCATGGCGGCGGCAGCGATTTGATTTTCCCTCATCATGAAAACGAAATTGCTCAGTCTGAAGGCTGCACCGGTCACCATCCGTCTGTACGTTACTGGTTGCATAATGGTTTCATTACCATTAACCAAGAAAAGATGAGTAAATCTTTGAACAACTTCTTCTTGGTAAAAGATATTTTGAAAGAATACAGTCCTGATGCACTTCGCTATTTCTTGATGAGCACTCATTATCGCAGCCCGCTTGATTTCAGCGATGAACGCTTGGAAGAAGCCAATAAATCCTTAGAACGCATGACAACGGCTATTCAGAACCTTTTATACTTGGAAAACCAAGAAGAAGGCGAATGTGATGACGAAGCAAAAGCATTACTCGATAATGCTCGCAAATATGCGGAAGAATTTGAAGAAGCTATGTCCGATGACTTCAATACGGCACTTGCCGGAGCGCCAATGTTCGGCTTGGCTAAAGAAATCAACATTTACTACCAAGCAGTACAAAACTGCAACGGTAAAGTTTGCCATGAAACATTAGCAGAAGTACGTGACATCTTCAAGATGATGACTGATATCATCGGTATTTTGGAACAGGCTTGGGAAGGTCCACAAGGCGGTGCCGGCGCTGAAGAATACGAACAGTTAATGCAAGTAATCTTGAATGTTCGTCAAAATGCCCGTGAACAGAAACTTTGGGACTTAGCCGATGCCATTCGTGATGAATTGGGCAATATCGGTATCGTAATTGAAGATTCGCCGCAAGGGGCACGGTGGAAGAAACGTGAACTTTAAGCGCTATCAATTTTTACGAGCCACGGCTATTGAAAAATTAAAAGCAACAACTACGCATGAGGGAATTGTACCGGCTGAAGCTGAGGATTCCCTCATGCTTGCCTATATAGGCGATGCCGTGTATTCGCTCTATATCCGCGAGCGCATGACGGAAGCGGGCATTTCTAAGGTTCAGGTATTACATAACCTGGTTACGGAGTGCATTTGTGCTAAGGCACAGTCAAAGGTTCTCCATGCGTGGGAAGAGTCAGACTATTTAACGGATATGGAAAAACAGGTGGCTAAACGAGCTCGTAATAGTAATGTACATGTACCGAAAAGTGCCACCGTACAAGAATATCGTGCCAGTACAGCCTTTGAAGCAGTACTTGGCTATTTATATCGTTCGGGTCAGAACGAGCGACTACAGACTTTGATGAAAGCTGCATTTTGGTATACTTTGGACAGTATGAGTTAGATGCGTTATGATAGAGTAAAGGAGACATATCATGAGTGATTATATTGTAGGACGCAATGCGGTACGTGAAGCTTTGCGATCGGGACGAACCATTCAGCGTTTGTTTATTACGAATGATAAGGTGCAGGGCTCCTTACAGGAAATCATAGGGTTGGCTAAGGATAAAGGAATTGAGCTGCGCCGGGTGGATGACAAACAGCTTAGTAAATACGCTGACGGTGTGGTTCATCAAGGGGTCGTGGCTTTGGCGGCACCGGTTAAATTTGCCGATTTAGGTGAAGTGCTTCAAAATTGGTCTTCTGATAAAGCGCCACTTTTAATCTTGTTGGATGGCATTGAAGATCCTCATAATATGGGGGCAATCATTCGAACTGCCGAATGTTGCGGTGCTACGGCCGTTTTAATTCCGAAGCGCCATACAGCTCCGATTAATGCTACCGTTGCCAAAACGTCGGCCGGTGCTTTAGAATCTATTCCGTTAGTGCAGGTTGGCAATGTGGCACAGACAATTGAAGAACTTAAAAAGCAAGGCTTTTGGGTTCTCGGTGCTCACATGGAAGGTCAGCAAACCTTGTATCAGGCCGATTTGACGAGTCCTTTAGTGCTCGTTATCGGCAATGAAGGGAAAGGGCTTAGTCGCCTTACTAAAGAGCGCTGTGATTTTCTCGTAACGATTCCTATGTACGGTCGTATTAACTCATTAAATGCATCGGTAGCGGCGGCTATTTTGATGTATGAAGCGGTTCGGCAGCGTCAATAAAAGGAGTGAGGCTCCGACATGAGAGAAGATATTTTAATTGTTGACGGGTATAATGTTATATTTGCGTGGCCGGAACTGAAGAAAATCAGTAAAAGTTCCTTGGAACATGCCCGGTCGCGAATTAAGCATATGCTTCAAAATTACGGTAAACATAAGGGTTACCGTGTTATACTGGTATTTGACGGTAAATATGCCCATCCCGGCAGTGCCGAAGAGTTTATTACCGATGATTTTTTGGAAGTGTATACGGCTGATGGGGAAACAGCGGACTCTTATATTGAACGGACCGTTTTCACTTTTAAAAACACCTATGCCAATGTATATGTATGCACCTCTGATTATGCGGAACAGAGCCAAGTACTCGGTTTTGGTGCTTTGCGTATCTCCGCGCGTGAGTTAAAAGCCCAGGTTGAACGGGCTAAAATTGACGAACAGCGTTATTACAAAGGGCTTCACAACCGAGATAGTTTGCAATTACAGCGTAATGAACTGGGACATCAAATTGATGGTGAAGTAGCTAAGCAGTGGGAAACCTTGCGTCGAGGGAAGAAATGACCTTGCAGAACCGAGGGCTATCAAGTATAATGAGAGATACATTAGTAAGGTTCTGCGAATCCGGCAGAGTGGGAGGTCGGCATGTGCGTTAATCCACGCGTAAATGATGAGTACCGTCGTTATGTAGATTTAACAGATGAACAAATTTGTAAATTAGCGCAAGAACAAGATGACCACTTAGCGGTGGACTATCTTGTGGATAAATATAAAAATTTTGTGCGTGCCAAGGCACGGTCTTATTTTTTAATCGGTGCTGATAAAGAGGACATTATCCAAGAGGGCATGATTGGCCTCTATAAAGCTACGCGCGATTTTAAAGGGGACCGACTGGCGTCGTTTAAGGCCTTTGCCGAGTTATGTGTAACACGGCAAATTATTACGGCTATTAAAACCGCGACGCGGCAAAAACATATTCCGCTCAATTCCTATATTTCGCTGAATAAGCCGATTTATGCGGATGAGACGGAACGAACCTTGATGGACGTATTAGTGGAAGGCCAGGGTACGGATCCTGAAGAATTATTCATTAATCGGGAAGAATTTTCCGATATTGAAGCAAAAATGGGATCTATATTAAGTGATTTGGAAGGCAAAGTGCTGATGGGGTACTTAGACGGCAAGTCGTATAATGAAATTGCCGCTGAATATCACCGCAGTGTCAAATCCATTGATAATGCATTGCAACGCGTAAAGCGTAAATTAGAAAAGTATTTGGAACATCGCAGTGAATTGGCGAAAAAGAATGAGCCTTAGGAAGGATGACAATTGTGAGAAATTTCTTGATGTTTGCAGAAGTGGTAGTTGCTATTTTATTGATTATGGTGGTTGTATTACAATCCAGTAAAAGTGCCGGTATGGGCGGCGCCGTAAGTGGTGCGGCTGACTCCGTATTTGGCGGTAAAGCACGTGGTATCGACGGTTTATTGTCGAAATGTACTATCGTGTTGGGGATTATTTTTGCCATCTTGAGCTTATTCTTAGGGATTTACTTGAATCAATATTAATAGCGAGCCTGCCTTGTGCAGGCTTTTTTGGTAGGGGTATAAAGCTATGGAAGAGATGAAAGATAAGATTTTAGCGTTTTTTAAGGCCATTAGTCCGGAAGCGTATCATATCGAAGATGCAGCATATATTTTGGGCATAAAAGGGTCTGAAGAGTTGGAAGCCTTTATGGGAGATGTGGAAGCGCTTACCGAAGCGGGCTTATTAGAAGCACGGCCCGGCGACTATTACAAATTCATCGACAAGGCTGAAAAAACAGCATTAAAAATTGAGGAAGTAAGAGAGTTTGAAGGTATTTATAAGAGCCTTCGTAACGGCCGCGGGCTTGTTATTGACGAGACGGGGCAACATGAAGTAAATATCGGTGCCGGCGATCGTAACGGTGCCATGCATAATGATAAAGTTTTGGTACATTTTTTCCGCTTCGGTCGTATCGGCGAACAGCGCCATGAAGGCCGTGTGGAAAAAGTGATTCAACATGTGAATACATCCATTGTAGGGACTTATGATCGCCAACAGATGTTTGGCTTTGTAACGCCTGATGATGAACGCTTAGTTGATGATATCTATGTAGCTTTGCCTGATACTATGGAAGCGCGCAGCGGGGCTAAAGTATTGGTGGAAATTACTCGTTGGCCTGATGCTAAAGGACGCCAGCCGGAAGGTAAAATTACGTCCATTTTAGGTTATAAGGGCGACGTAGGTGTGGATATTAACTGCGTAATGGCGCAGCATAAAATTCCGTTTTCATTTCCTGAGGCGGTTTTAAAAGAAGCGGATCGCGTATCCTTTGATGTAGCCCTGGGCGGTAAACGTCTTGACTTACGCGAGGTGCCGATGATTACTATCGACGGCGAAGATGCTAAAGATTTGGACGATGCGGTAAGTTGTAAACAGCTGGCCAACGGTCATTATAAATTAGGTGTTCACATTGCCGATGTAAGTCATTACGTACGGGGCAATACACAGCTCGACAAAGAAGCCTATAAACGTGGTACCAGTGTGTATTTGGTTGACCGTGTTGTACCGATGTTACCGACTAAATTGTCCAACGGTATTTGTAGTTTGAATGCCAAAGAAGATCGCTATGCCATGAGCTGCATTATGGAAATCAACCATGCAGGCCGTGTGGTGGACTTCCAAATCAGTCCGTCCGTCATTCGCGTGGATCGTCGTTGCAGCTATCCCGAAATATATAAAGCATTGACTCAAAGCATCATTCCCGACGATTTGTTGCCATTGATGCCAATGGTGCATGAACTTCACGAAGTGGCCAAGATTTTAATTGCCATGCGTGAAAAATCCGGTGCCATTTCCTTTGAATTCCCTGAATACAAGATTCTGTTGGCCGAAGATGGTACACCACTCAAGATTGTACGTAAAGACCGTACTATTGCTGAAAAAATCATTGAAGCTTGTATGCTGATTGCCAATGAAACGGTAGCTTGCTATTTACGTGACACTCATAAACCGGGGATTTATCGTATTCATGAGCAGCCAAGTGAAGAAAAGTTACAAGCTTTACAGACGGTTGTTACCTATTTAGGCAAACCGTTCCATTTGGCCGACAGCCATGTTGAACCAAGAGATATTCAGAAGTTCTTAGACAGTATAGCCGGCACTGACATTGAACCGATTGCGCAGATTATGACCTTGCGCTCCATGCAGCAGGCGCGTTATTCGGCAGTCAATGTGGGACACTTTGGTTTGGCGTCCGCTTGTTATACCCACTTTACATCGCCAATCCGTCGTTATCCGGACTTAATTGTTCATCGTTTGCTCAAAAAACGGTTACACTGGGGCGATGGCTATAATAAATACGATGATATGGAGGATTATTTGGCGAAAGCGGCCGACCATTGTTCGATTCAGGAACAAATTGCCGTAGCTGCGGAACGCGATACAAATGATCTTAAAAAAGTTCAATACATGGAACCGTTTATCGGCGAAGTCTTTGACGGTAAAATCAGCTCCATCACATCATTTGGGATGTTTGTAGAGCTTGAAAATGGTATTGACGGCTTAGTTCATATTGCTACCATGGATGATGATTATTATTTCTTTGACGAAGAACATTTCTTGCTGGTTGGGCGCCGTACGGGCAGAACCTATCATTTGGGGCAGGAAGTAAAAGTAACACTTATCAAAGCGGATAAAGATAAGAAACAAATAGATTTCTTGCTTGGGGAAGTGGATGCGCAGACTCTGATTGAAAAATCGCTAGCCGGTGAACATCGTCGAACCGGTTTAGGCAGTCGCGGTATGCGCTCCGGCAAGTCCGGTAAAACCGGTAAAAACGGTAAAGCAGGTAAGAGCGGTAAAAGTTCTAAGTCTGAAAAGTCCGGTAAACGTGAAGCAAGCGAAAAAGACAGCAAGAATAGTAAACGTAAGAGCACAAACAGTAAATATAACTGGCAAAGTGATTACGAAGATAATACGCCGGCTGCTTTTGCCAGATTTGCCAAAAAATCTAAAAGCAAAAAACAAAGTAAAAAAGTAAGCCGCAAAAAGAAATCAGGTAAGAAAAAATAGCAGTACCGAAGTTTAGGAGGTAGTTTGTGAGTAAAGCTAAGAAAGACAGTACCAGTTTAATCGCCGACAATCGTAAGGCCAGACATGATTATCACATTCATGAGACTTATGAAGCGGGGATTGCTTTAACCGGTACTGAAGTTAAGTCGATTCGCCAGGGCCGACTTAATCTGAAAGACAGTTATTGTGCCATTCAAAATGGTGAAATATTCCTCTATCAGGCTCATATCAGCCCATATGAACAGGGTAATCAGTTTAACCATGAACCGATGCGTACGCGTAAATTATTGATGCATCGCAGTGAAATTCACAAATTGTTGGGACAGGTGAAGGAAAAAGGCTTTTCTTTGGTGCCACTTAATTTTCACTTCGCTCATGGCTTAATTAAGGTAACTGTAGGCCTCGTTACAGGTAAGAAAAATTATGATAAGCGCCAGGATATGGCTGAGCGCGATGCGCAGCGTGACATTCGTCGCCGCATGAAAGAACAGAGCCGCGATTATTAAGCTAAAATAAAAGACGTCTGCAGGTGTGTTCCTTTGAATGCACCTGAGGCGTCTAAATTAATGCCTGATTTGTTGAATCACTAACTTGTTTTCGTTATGCTCTATATTTGGCGATTTTTTACCTATAAACCGTTAGTTCAAAATTCGTCATTTTGTTTGACAGTACTGTCACAGTTGTTTATAATTAATCATGCACACATGGGGACGTAATGGTTTCGACAGGGGTGCGTGTATCACAGATAGCGAGTCGGCGTTTCCATTTGGCCGTTAAACGGTGGAACTTTTAAATTAAACGCAAAAGAAAACTTTGCATTAGCTGCATAAGCTACGTCTTACTCTGATCTGCCCGTGATCGGGGATAAGGCGTCAAACTACGGGCTCGCCTAATATATTTGCTCTAGTATAGTAGGTTAAACAACAGAGCTGGGTTAATATAGTTTGTCGTTGTACGAAAGTTAGCTAAGATCTAAAACAGCGTCTGCACTCGGAGAAGTCTGTGGGGCAACACTTTTGGACAGGGGTTCGATTCCCCTCGTCTCCACCACTTAACATTATTAATCAAAATAAGACCGCTCAGGCAATGGCCGAGCGGTCTTTTTGTTCTTGATTGAGTATAATTTTTGGCTTATAGGACAAAAAGTGTGTGTGGCTTTTTTAAATTAATCCCAATAAATTG
>ENA-OROP01000272-OROP01000272.1-human-gut-metagenome-genome-assembly--contig:-NODE-272-length-62101-cov-5.737372_pt1 | contig 62101 bp, 84 predicted proteins | sample MGYA00242132_ERZ509056 | MGnify/ENA primary metagenome ERZ509056 (study PRJEB26280, sample SAMEA2338768) | human gut metagenome | biome: human gut; feature: human-associated habitat; material: faeces...
TATATTTTTTTGGTCTTGCCATCTAAAATCACCGCCGTTTCTTTTTAGTATATCATGAAACGGTTTGTCAGACCATAAAATTAATTAAATATCAATGCTACAGTATACTAGTCAGGAGGAGAAGGTAGAAAGTAGAATAACTAAATCCGAAGATTATTCGTTGGAATTACAAACTTAATATTTGATTTATAAAGATGGCATTTTCATGCCCTCTTTTGTATGCAATAGTTTAGTTGGCACTTGAAATTATTTTTATTTTAAAACAAAGTACAGTGGAATACACAGATTGGACTGTTTTGGTACAAGATGGAGGTAAGTGATATGAGAAGTCAAATCAAGTATGTATTAATGAAATGGAAATTGAGATGGAAGCTGTCAAGATTAGTAAGAGGTTATCTGGGTATGATGCACAGTGAAATTATGGCTATTGGTTTACTAACAAGTAGTGAAAGAAGAGACCATGTAGTAGAGGTGAATGAATTAAAAAAGATGTTAAGTTCGTGTGTTGCAGATCTGTATGAGATTGTAGGTTTGGAAGAGCAAAATAATGAAAGATAGCCCGAATAAAGTTGCACAGATTGAATGTCTTTCAGAGAAAAGACACATTAGGTGGAATACTTCTAAATCATGAGTGTACAAAAAGAAAAAATATACAATGAATCAAAGACAATTAATTGTCTTTTGATAAATACAATATTACGCGAGAGTAAGAATAGTGGAAGACTGTACACAACAATAAGTGTACAGCCTTTTATTTTTAGTCCAAGTAGTTTAGGAATAGTTTGTCAGATAGGAGCGTAGTTTATGCTATATAACTTCACATTTGAGGAAGCTATGAAGGTACTCTACAATGAAGAAGGTTGGGTTCAAGGTGAACGGTTTGGAAAAAATACCTATATAGCTTACGATAAAAAAGAGGATTGTTTTGTATTAAATGCTGTAAATGCAGAAGACCATGTAGATCCAAAGTTAAGTGATAGTACACTGGCAGTCTGGGGCTCAATAAGTGATATTACCATCGATAAATACTTAGTTGGGCAGAAGTACAGATTTATAGGCGTGCTGTGCTATGATTCCGTAGTAGGTGTAGGTAATTTTGAGGATGGATGGTCAAAAAAGCAATATATTGATGTATACAGAAAGCAGCAAAGTGTAAAATGTGCCAGTGGTTTTTAATAAGCTGGATAGTGGGTTGTCATAAAAGGCAACCCACTTTTTGTTAGTTGGAATGCTGTAAAAATGCCAAGATTTCTCAATAGGGAGATATTTCAGATAGGAAGATAGGATAAACGATGCAGTACGATTTTAGTTTACAAGAAGCAGTGGATGTAATGCTGCATGGAGAAGGTTGGATGTGATGTAACAATTTTAACAAGAATACAATTTTTATCATACGACAGAATAAATAATTGCTTTGTACTAGATAATGTATGGTTTAGGACAGATTTCATAGATGATGAATTGTGTAAAAAGACGATAGACGCGTGGAACACAATAATCGATCTATTTGTAGATACAAATTTAACAAGTCAAAAATATCGGTTCATTAGTTGTTTGAGCTTAGATTCTGTTAGAGGTACAGGCAGTTATATAAATAGGTGATCAAAACGGGATTTTTTAAAGGAATATCAAAGAGTTCAGGGATAGCATAAAGTCATATCATAAAATTTAGAACCAAACAGCTACTGTTTGGTTGCTATAAAAATGTAATAAATAAGCAAAGGAGGGTCCAAAATATGCAATTGAGTAAATGAACTTAATTATAAAAGGGAAAAATCCAAGTTGATTGGTAGAATTGTTATGGCGTTGGTTGCAGTAGTGGCACTTGAGTACGGGTAGGTGTCGACAAAGCACTTTTGTCGTACAGGAATTAACATTAATTATTACAGCATTTATTGTAGGTTTAAATAGCCTGTAGAATAATGCCGAAGTAGAGTACTGATAGTAAAGGTGGTAGTTTAAATTGAATGAAAATACAGGAGGGATAAGAAATGGAAAATAATAAAAGTATATGGAATGAAGATCATAGGTTTCCATTCAGAGACGAAGTGGATACTGAAAACAACAATACAGAAGATGGAAACGTTAGTGACGAAGACCAGAGGTCTTCGTTCAAAAACAGTGAGATTAAGGATATTAAGGACAACAACACTGAAAATAGTAACACTGGGAACAAAAACACCGGGGACTGTAACGATGGGAACCTGAACACAGGAGACGAAAACACAGGGTACAAAAACACAGGAGACGAAAACACAGGGGACAAAAACACAGGAGACGAAAACACAGGGGACTACAACACCGGTGACTGCAACGCTGGGAACATGAACGCTGGGGGTATGAACACAGGTGACTGCAACACCGGGGACTGGAACACCGGGAACAACAACACCGGGAACTGGAACACCGGGAACTGGAACATCGGGAACAACAACACTGGGGACTACAACACTGGGAACAGCAACACCGGGAACAACAACACCGGGAACTGGAACACTGGGAACTGTAACACTGGGGACTGCAACACAGGGGACTGGAACACTGGGGACTGGAACAAGTCATCTTTCAATACTGGTTGTTTCAATACTGTTGAACAGAAAATCATGTTGTTCGATAAACCATCAGATATGACTTATCGTGAATGGATGGATTCGAATGCAAGATATTTACTGAAGCAGATGCCAAAGAGTACTGTTAGGTGGATTTTTTCAGCAGATATGACGGATGAAGAAAAGGCAGAGCACCAGACACATGAAACAACAGGCGGTTACCTGAAAGTGCTTGATGAAGCAGAATCCAGTCAGGAGTGGTGGAATAACTTATCAGACAGCGATAAGGATATTATTAAATCAATACCAAACTTTGATTCAGATATTTTTGAAGAGTGTACTGGAATTAAGGTGGATTATGACCGTCCTGATAATAAAGATAGTAAGACAGGTTCTTTAAAAGGAATTTCTGCATTTTAAATAAAGAATAAATGAAAATCATAGCAGAGTTGAATTTTTGTTATGATTTTCATTTCTAATCACCTTACAATGGATTATAGCGATGCATAGAGAGATGCTATGATGTTGTGGTTTGAGTTACGCAATGTGCTCTATTTACGAAAATCTACTAAAGATGAAAATTTTAATAATGTTCCATATTATGATGAACAGGAAAAAGAATTTTGGGAAACGCATCGTATAACAAGGAATGGAATCAAGAAATTAACAGCATTTAGCGAGAAAGAAGGTGATAAAGTGGTAGTGTGGAATGAATACAGAAGAATAGAGATATTTGAGAAGGCAACTAATAAGAGAATCCGTGTAAGTACTGCTGATAGTATGCTGACAGATGGAAATAGAGTAATCTTTTACAAAGACTCCGAAGAAGTTCTGTTTTTGATCCGAAAGAGTGCTATTACAGAAGCTTTAAACTGGAATAAGATATGGAAAGGGAGAAGAAATGCGATATTTAAAAACGGAAAGATGTGTTGTTTGTGGTAAACCTGCTGAGATGTGGCACGGTTATGTGATTGCTAAAGATAAGATGGCTTTAGGCAATTATGTAGATAAAAAAGTCGTTGCGGGATTTTGTGATAAGCACGCAGAATCGTCTATTGATGATAGTAATGGAGACTACGGATGTTACAATTCAGAATTGATGGGAAAATGTATTCCGTTATTTAATTGATGATAGGTGTTAGTATGGATAGGAAGAAAGCATTGCAAAAATTACGAAGCGCAAAACGGGAAGCTCTTCGTAATTCGTCATGTATTCAAGTTGGTAGATTGGAATTGAATGAGGCGATAAAAGCATTAGAAAAGATCGTAGTACAGGAAACAGTAGAAGTTTCCGATCTGCTAAATGAAACAAATTCTAGTCTGGTATTGGGTATATCTGGTAAATGGTATGAATGTGATCTTAATCTTGGATTAGTTGGTATATTTGAAACGATAGATGATTTTGAGAAAGCAAAAAAAGCTTATCAGGAAGCAGACAGTAAAACAAGTTCGTCAGAAAATTATGAGTTTTGGAATTATGTAATAACAAAAGATAATATAAATAGATTTATTGATGGTTAGATACAGGAGGAAGCGAGGTAGCGTATGAAAAAGTTTGTTGTGTTTGCATTAATTGTTATGTTAAGTGCAGTATTACTTGGTATTGGTATTGATACATGTAAGTGGGTGTTGATTTTTCCAGGAATTTGTGGACTGTTATTAGCAGTTATTTATGGTATTATTGTTGGTATACCTGCAATTGATAATATAGTAGATGATGATTTTAACAAGTAGTGGGGGTAGATGGTGATGAAGTACAATAGTGAAGATCAGAGAGTCATAAATAAGTGGTTGACTTCAGTTGGGGCAAAGCATTTAGTAGATGGGGAATTTTTTGAGTACAGAGATGGGCAGTTACTTGAGATTGCAAAATCTGGAGTAGACAGTTTACTAACTTGGGACGAATGGCAGCATTTACAGACTATGATGGATATGGAAATTCCATTAAAAATGTCTATTAGATTTGTTGGTATTCTCTGGGAAAATGATATTGAAGTCCTGGAAATGAATACTGATAAAAGTAAAGAATATGAAGAAAAGTGGAATAAAAGTATACGATAGTGGAAAGGGGAAATAATTGGTGGATAATATGCGTGAACGAAGAAGGGAAATAGAGGAGGTTCTCGATAGAATCGAAAAATGCACATGTGAAACTGATCTGATTAAGTTGTGGCGAGAGCTGGATCACTTGATTACACGGTTTTGTAATAGAAAAATTTCTGAGTTAGTTAAGACAATTTAAGCAAGAAAGGGAGTGTAGAAGGAGAGGCAGTCTTAGAACTTGAAATGTATGAAGTAAGAGTAAGAACCTATGGTGGTGCTATTAGCACCATTGAAAAAGTTGTATATGAAATTGTAGATGGAGAAGAAACAGACGAAGTATATTACTATGAAATGGAAATCAATGGGGAACATGGGATTATAGTCTATCAATGTGAGATTGACGAATAAAGCTGATTATAGAACAGCAAATGCACGTTTCCTATGAATTAGAAAGGAGAAATGAAATGAGTATTATTGAAGAGAACGCAAAAACAATTAAGTGCTGGTTAAAACATTTAGATTTTGAACATGAACATCCGGGTTATGGCAAAGATGTTTATAAAAAGTTAGACGAAATTATTACAGAGGCACAGAAAATAAAAGAGGACTAAATTCGCATTTACTAGGAAAAGGAGAAATATATGTTAGTATCAAAAATTTATGAAGAAGACCATGTGTTTAAAAATGCAGATGATGCAATTAAATATATGCATGAAACAAATTTTAAATACGAAGTTGCTGTATATGATATAAATGCTGATAAGGCATATGAAAAAACAAAGGAAATATATGCAGCCATTAAAGAGTATAACAAAGGAAAAAAATTGAATGGACAAATATTACCAAGCTACCCATTTGCATATAGAGGTATTGTTGGTTGTCTTGGCGTTCAATGCTACTCAATATCACTTGGAACTTATGAAAGAAATAGAGAGTGTATATCATTATTTACTACTGGATGGAATGATAATGTTTTGGATACTTCTGTAGAAAAATCAAATATAAGACCAGGAATAAAAGCTATGACTTCAATGGCTTTGATGGCTGGAATGTTACAACGAAACTAAGATTTCTTAAGAAGGAGTGAAGAGAGATGAGTAAAAGCAATTATGAAAAATATGCTGAAGTAAAACAGCAGGAATTATTGCATAAAGAAAGGAATTTGCAACAGGCAATCAGTTGTCTAAGGGATAAACGGAAGTTCGCATCATTGCAATGTATTGATAGTGCAATAGATTTTGTTGCCGACTTATACGATTTATCCATTGATGAAGTGAAGCGAGCAATGGATGGAGAAGAATATTGGTGTATATGAAATCGCATTTTTTAAAAGATTGGAGGAAACGATATATGTTAGGATATAAAATCTATTTCAATGGAAACGAATTTGTAGCAGATAATACTGCAATGGAAGTTCAGAATGTGGAAATTGGATGTTTAGCCAATTAAATTAGCATTTCAAAAGAAAGAATGGAGATAAATATGATTTTTAAAGTACAAATTATATTACGAAAAGAAAGTGAAATTAGAGCCTTCTATAAAGAAATTGGGGCAGCTAATGAGGAGCAAGCGATGAAGTTTGCGAAGGAAATGTTGGAAGGATTCCTTGTTGATGGAATTTCTATTTCCACAGAAATCATAACGGAGTAAATGCATGATCCCTTCGGATTTTAAGAAAGGCAAAGGCAATTAAAATGTTGACAAGAGAAGAATTGAAAGCAGCTCACAATAACATTATAACTATAATGGAAAACAGGGTTATGCAAATGACAGGATGTAATAGGCAGACTGCAAATTTAGTCACAAACGAAATCTTGGATTTGGATAGAGATGCAAATAAGTTATTAAATGAAAAAGAAGCAGACTAAATTTGCATTTCAAAGGTAGATTGGAGAAAATGAAAATGAAAAAAAGTATCAGGATATATTAGCGTTAGAGCATTAGGAACTTATAATTATGAATTTTATGTAGATGACGATGCTACAGAAGAAGAAATCGAACAGAAAGTAAAAGAGTATGAACAGCTTAGTCATAGTTATAATGTGGAAGAAGGTTATGAAGCTTATACAGAGACAAAATATAGAAAGCGTTGAAACTAAGATTTATTTTTTATAAAGTAATTGAGTTGTAAGATCATATCATGTAAAATGAAGACAATAAATAATAGATTCATTGGAAAGAAAGAAATTGCAAAAAGAATAGAATCAAGATCGAAGTAAAGATTGGAAGAGGTGATATAAATGGAACTACCAGTACGATTTGTTTATAGTGAAAACGGAGTTGAGAAAACTTCGGTTGATGAAAATAAGAGAATGAATTATATTGATGATTTGAATCGCAGGTGGTTAGATAGAAGAGGTGATGGCAGACAGAGAACCACAAAGATTGAAGATTATAGAAGTGGTAAAATTCCACTGTAAATGACGATTTATTTTGCGATTTTTTAAAGGTGGTGATGGCTATGGATAGAATGTATCCTTCAGATTTTAATGTATCTGAAAGCAATTCTAATGGGGATCTTGTCAGAATAGATGAGATAAATAATATGATTGCTTACGGTGTGTTGAAATTAGATGAAACAAAATTAAAAGAGTATCATTTTGATACAAGAGTCACTTATAATAAAGAAATATATACAAGAGAACAGGCGATGAATTTATTTGGTAGTTTAGTTAGAAGGTAACTAAATCCAAAGAAAAATTGCTTTCTTGTTGAAAGCAAATCAAATATAGAAATAAGCATTAGAAGCAGAAATCAACTGCTTCTTTTTTATTATAGAAAATAAGAGGTTATGTTTTTTATAAATTAATTGTTTAAGAAGGCGTAGCATAAATGAGAAGAATTACAGGTGAAGAACTAAGAAATTTACCATTTGGAAGCAAAGTGCGAATTATCTGGCATAATTCTCAAATCATGAAAAAGGTGAAGAATTCTTTGGAGTGATTTTTGGAGATCATATAGGATATGAAGATGGGAAGGTCAATCTTGTAAAAATAATTGCTGAATGTGCATGTAGTGGTTAGCGCATGTTATACCAGTTAACAGAATAGTTTAAGAAAGGATAGATATTGATGAAGAGAAATAACTTAGATGGAATTGAGAAAGTAAAGTTTTTTGATTACTCTGAGTATGATAGTGAAAAGTGTAATGATGGTGGATGCTATGGATTCTGGACAGAGTATATTAGAATTTCAGATGGAAGATGGGAAGCAACTCATGGAACTACGGCAGATTTTGTATACTGTCCAGTATGCGGAAGTTTTAGTGATCATTATGATGGCAATGACAGTGTGTTTGATTCAGGATATAGTTGCGGTGAATTCAGCACAGTGACTACTGGAGAGTTATTGAAATTCATTAATGAATTTGAGGAAACGGGTGATCAGTATATTAAATACATACCAGATAACACAAAGCATGGGACTGATAGTAAAGTATACGCACCTGCTAAAAGCTTTAATTGAGGAATAAGTGGATGAGAGTGAGATATGTAGGTATCGGAGGAAGTGGAATGAATTATCCATGTTATGAGGATGATAATGGTAGATTATACTTTGATACAAATTTCGGAAGAGGTAAATTAGATTTACATACCGGAGCATACAGAGATGAGGTCGAAGATATTTGCGGTGAGCCCGATAGAAGAGTAACAGAGAGAGCTATATCAGTGGTTGATTAAGGTTGTGGGTTAATACAGTAGAATGTTTCATATGATAAATGCAGATTCGTTATTGAGTGATGTTCGTAGTGGGAAGATTAATTTTGCTGATTTAAGCGAAGAGCAACTACGATATTTTTATCAACTGTTGCATTGGATTGTACAGATGAAGTGCATGAGTATCATGTAATGAGAAAGGTTTTATTAAATTTGCCTAGAGATGAACAGTTGTGCATCTGTGATGAATATTTTTTTGAATGGTCAAAGATTTTCCTTGACCATTCATTAGTGATTTATGACTTGAAATTATAGAAGGAGCAGGTGGAATGGGCGCTGGTGTGAAAGTATTAAAGGAAAGTATGATCAGAGTGCAGTCGCAGCTAAATGACTGGATGGATTGTGTATTTGTTGTAAATAAGAATGATGAATAGAAGGCAAGAGATGTATTAGAGAAAGCTTGGGACAGTTTTTGGGAAGATGTGGACGGTTGGTGCTACGGCAATTACCTAGAAGATAAGTTGATGAATGCCGGTATTGTATTTGATGCGTACTATGCGGATGTAAAGGAGTGAGGATATGGAAGTATTATTTATCAATAAGCATAAAAATACAGAGTACAATGCAATGTGTGAGTACTATTCAAACCTTACGGAAGAATTGGATGCTGCAATCATTACAGGATACACTGGTGGTTTCAGACATTATGTGCTTGCGAATGGTTATTGTTTGCAAATGAAATGTCTTGTAATTAGAGTCTTTGGTACAACAGTTGGGAGTATACGATTTGATGATGAAAATGTTATTCAGAGTGTTGTAATTGATTCAGATCCTGTCGTAGGACATTATACGAAAGATGTTAATATGCGATTGCAGAAATACGTGGGACAGAAGATGATATTTTACTAAGTGGATTTAAAGATAACGTAGAGGTGCAGTCAATATTACAGCAGCAAACATAGGAGTCTATCGGGAAAGGTGCCAGATAAAACTGGCACATTATTTTTTTAATGTGTAGTATGTTCTAGTTTTGTTTGAAAACTACAATGTTATCAAAAAATTAAGATATTCAGGAAGTAGGCCTAGATTCAGGGAAGAATGATTATGCAGAGAATGAGTTCTAGGAGGAGGTATCAAGAAAAGATGTAGAAGAAGTTGAACACATGCTTGATGATCTAGAAAAAATAGATAATTATGAGACTCGAATCTGGGAGTTTATAAGACACCCTGTCCCAGAAGCTATGAAAGGAGAGTCTGTATGGATAAAATTATTGATGTGGCTGCTTATATTGTTGCAAAATATAAAGAAATGACACATGAGACTCTGGACGAAATGAAACTCCATAAACTCCTTTATTTTACTCAAAGAGAATCATTTGCAATTTTAGGAAAACCAGCTTTTGAGGGTGATTTTGAAGGATGGAAATATGGTCCTGTATCAAGAGAAGTAAGACAAGATTATGAGCAAGGCGAATTTCTTGTCGAAACAAAGAATATTTCTGATGATATTAAATATATTGTAAATAATGTATTACTTGAATATGGAGCATTGGCATCATGGAAACTAAGTGATTTGTTACATCGGGAGATTTCATGGCTTAATTCCAGGGCAGGTTTGAAGGATGATGAGAACAGAAGCAATATTATTCAGCTTGCAGATATACAAAAAGATTCTGAAAAAGTACGCCCATATGACCCTGTATGGGATATGTATTATGATGAATTCGAAGATCTGGACACTGTAGAATAGGTGGGGACAACAGAATTGATAAAATATCTTTACTATGAAGGTTCTTTTGTTGATGAGAAGTGTACAAGTGACGTTACGCCAGAAAACTATGTTACGTTAGGTACTATTTGGCAGTTGGTAGATGATAGGAATCTTGATTGTAGTTTGAGTTAAAAATAAGGTATAATATCAAAAATAGGGTAGCAGATAAAATGCTACCATATTTTTGATATGTAATACAACTTTCTAAAAAACTTGAAACCATACTCGACAAGTGACATAGTTGTAATGAAATACAAAGGAGAGGAAAAATACAATGGATAAAAATTACAAAGAGTTAGCTGATTAGTTAGTAGACAAAACACTTAAACCATGTAATTCATTTAAACTGGAGAATGCTGTGAAGGAATTAATGGAAGCATTTGCCAGAAGCGAACGTTCTTTTGAGGAAGTAATGAGATTTTATCTGGAAATGAGGTGGATGATGAGTAACCAGTATACGATGAAGATATATCCTGCAGGCAGCGGACGTGATGTTTACCGAAATATTGAAATCTGTGGTAACAGTACATTAAATCAATTGTGCCAGATTATCCTGGAATCATTTGATTTTATAGATGAGCATATGTATGAATTTTGTATGGATAACCGTATGTACAGCGAATATGCTTATCAGTCAGATCCGGAGGGAGACGAACCTTCTGCAGATATTACACTGGATGAGGTCGGGCTTTGCAAAGGACAGAAATTTGCACTTCATTATGATTTTATGGATGATTGGATGTTCACTATTACGGTTTCAAAAATCAGTGAAGTTCAGGGAGATCTTAAGCCTTGTATCGTTAAGGCAAAAGGAAGCATTCAACAGTATCCAGACTGAGATGAAGATGAGTTTGACGAAGAATAATGTGGTGCAGTAAGACACTTCTTATTTTTTTAGTTTAAAGCCGCATAATATGCGTAAGAAAAGTTGTTGAGAAATGGATATATTTGACATATAATGAAAGAAAATACAAGCAACCATTTTTCGTAAAGGAGCCAGAAGAATGGATTTAAAGAATTTCATTATACAAAATTATGATAAAAAGAGAAAATGGATGCAAAGATGTATGATGGATGATCGGAAATCTTTAGCAGCTATTTGTACATCAAAAGAGTTTGGTTCTGTTGAATTGAGAAATATGTTAACCGATATTAGACATGTATTAACGGTTGGCAGAGTAGGTGGGAGTAATGATTTGTATATTGTTATTCCAGAGTTCATACCAAATGACAAGCTGGTGTATATTTTATTAGAATGCATGATATATTCATTATTTAATGATTACGGATACGTAGTTCATTTTCGTGTGCGGAATTGTAAAACAAATGTAAATACCCGTGGAATAAATGATTCTGTTTTGGCAGATATGATGGATGATAAGTTATTATCCGTCGAACAGTTCAATAAAAAATTCTTTTTCTCTATCAACAATAAGCATTTCAGAAAAATTGTAAAGGTGACTAGTAATAATGAGGATGCCCCGTCAGATATATTAAGTGAAGTGAAAATTTTTCTCTATAGATTTGACATGGCTGATGAATTTAAAACCACATTAGCGTCAACAGTTTCCGAGTTGGTTGACAATGCTTTAGAGCACGCAGTGTCTGATTGTCTAATAGATATTGATGTTACAGAACATGATCATATGCTTATGAATGATAATAATTTGTATTACGGTGTGAATGTTGTTGTGCTTAACTTTTCAGATATTAGCTTGGGAGACCGCATAGGTGACAAGTTAAAAAATAAATATTATTCAGATTCTGAGAGATATGATAAAGCAAAGACTGCATATAATAATCATAGGAAGTATTTTTGTAAAGAATATTCGGAAGTTGATTTTTTCAATATAACATCTTTTCAACAAGACATTTCAGGGAGAAAGAACGAATCAGAGTCTGGTGGAACTGGTTTAACAGAGTTGATAAGAACATTAGAAGAGTATGCTTTTGAAAATTACTGTTATGTTTTGAGTGGAAATAATGGTATTTTGTTTGAAAAGAGTTTATTGAATTTTGATAAAGATAATTGGATTGGCTTCAATGATGAAAATGATTATTTAAACCAACCGCCAAGTTCTAAAGCTATATTCAAATCTAAAACAGCAATTCCTGGGACAGGTTATAATTTTTTATTTATTTTTAAAGGAGAACACAATGAAGAGAGTAGAACACAGACTGATATTTAAAAAATCAATGGCAGACTTAGCCGGGAACAGATTTGGCAGAAGAATATATGAAGATCAAGTGAAGCCATTCTTTGATTCAGATGCTGAAAATATTGTTATAATACCAGAAAATATTTCATATGTTGGCACATCATTTATACAGGGTATATATGCTGAATTAAGTGAGACATATGGTTGTAATGAGGCTTTGCAGAAAATGACCTTAAAAAGTGACAATAAAGAAACAATGGATAAGATTGAGAAGTCAATTTCTATATATGGTGTATAAATATGGATAGTTCAGATATTATAGCAATTTTAGCCTTGATGGTTGCTTTGGCTGAAATAGTTGTTACGGCTTATCAAAGTAGAAATATGAATAGTACAAATTTACAAGCAATGTACTTTGAAGAGATTTTTAAAGAATATATGATAAATAAGATACCAAAGGCTGCAGATAATCTGCATTATGATGGTGATCTGTTATCACCAGAGTATAGAGTTCTTGTTGATGTTATGATGGATATGGTAGGTGCATGTAAATATTTTGCATACGCTAAACATGATTTTTATTCAGAACTGCAGGAGAAGTGTATAGCGTTAGAGGATGAGCTAATACGTATGGCAAATAATCCATGTATTAATGAGCAGAGGCAAAGAGAGAATATTTATCATATTCATGAAGCAATAGTTGTGATCATTAGATTGATAAATAATAATTATCATAAATTTTAGAATAGTTTTTGTAACTGAATAAATTGAAGAAAGAAATCATTGTGAACTTATTTGTGATGAGACATTTAGAACAGTTTGGTTGCATGATGCTGATTACAAAATAGGATTCCGTTATGTGGTTTTTAAATAGGGCTACTGTATCAAGGGTATGCTTTCAGGAGAGAAGACAGAGCTGTATGATGGTCTGTTTTGAACTCATAAGACAATTTGCAGATGATTGGGGTATAATATTATTCTGTTTCAATCTGTTGAAACTTTTTTAAATGATGCGGTAGTGTAAAAAGATGCATTTTGTGCTAAGTAGACATAATATAGATATTGAAGATGAACAATCACGCAATGTCTGTGCTGATGATTACAAATTTGTGATCGGAGAATTGAATAAAATATGTCACTTGAATAAATGTAATAGGAATATTAGATATATTCAGGATCGTTTTAGAGATGGTCTTATAAATATAACAGAGTAACACGAAAGAGGATGTCAAAAGACATCCTCTTTTATTATTGACGTAGTTTATAGAATATGATAGTATGAGGAGGAAGTAATATGATAGGAGAAAACACTAAAGTGAGTGACAAACTTGATGTTAGAGGTATCACCGCACCACAATTAATGAATATGATAGATGAAGGTGTGGTATATGCGAACAGATGTTGTCAGCACATGATATTCGCCAGGCAAATAACATTGATGTTTTTGCAGATGTTGTACGTCGTGTAGCAACTATAATTCGTGGTGATTATACTTATGACGATCGTGTTAATTTGATAGATATGCCCAAGATAAGCCTGCGTAGTAAAGGGTTGAGTTATGGTGTTGATCCACAAAAATCATTTTGGTTACGACAAAAATTCTTTCTTTTTACGAATTTCAGACAATCAAAAGATGAGGAACTACTTGCAGGAACATTAGCAATGTGCTTACTTGGCAAGCACAATTTTACTGTTAATACAGAGAATCTTGATAAGCTGTATAATAGTGATAGTGATTTGGCCCATGAAATCAATAAAAAGGTTAGTGAAGTGGGTAGAGATGAAATCGAAAATTTGAGTATGAAAATAATCGTACAAATCGATGCAATTTTTGATTCAGTTAATTCTAATTTTTCAGATTATATTTTTGCTGGTTTAAATAAAGTCTCGAACAAAGATATTTGTTTTTCAGCCCTTTTCTGTGCATTGTATGAATTACGAAAAGATGGATACTGTATTAAAAATTATGAAACAGTTGCACATACTCTGAAGGAGCATATTAACCAAACTTTAGTGTAATTGCAGCAGATAGTCGATACAAGACAAGAAAAGAAGTGATTGATGTTTTATATGGGCTTCTGGTTAAGGATATGAGTAAGGAATATGAGAGAATGATGATGATGATAAGTTGTTAGCTCAGCTACTGTCTTTGTCTTCGATTGAAACTCAGATGGTAGACTTCAAAATTGGGTTAACATATTTTAAAGATGGTGATTGGAATTGTGATGAGATTGATAAAATAGGTAAAACATTAGTTGCGATGGCGAATACAAATAATGTACATCAGGATGTTGGGTACGTGATTGTAGGTATTGCCGATAATGAGAAAGCATATGAAAATTGGAAAAGTGTATATGATAAGCCATGCGCAATATATGGCAGGCATCATATTGTCGGCATACGTGAGGAGGCTTGTAGACGCTATAAAAATATCGATGAATTTGTGAGAGTGTTTAGTACAAAGTTAGCGAATCTTGATATTTCTAAAGATATACTGGAATATACACTTGCAAATATGAGAGTAGCAGATTTTTGTGATAAAGATTTGTTGATCTTGCCAGTGTGTCACACAGGGAATGGGAAATACAAAGGGTTGAAGTACAGAAGAGAGTTTAGTAAAAATGTACAAATCAGTGAACAACGTACTGAGAGAACAAAGGCGTTGAATGCTTTCTAGGTAACAAAGTTTAGTTTGAAATCTGATAGAGCCATGGTATGGGGGGCTATTACACTTCAGTGTAATAGCCCCATCTTTTAATGTGTAAAACTTTTCCAAAAACTTGAAAACATGAATAAAAAAATAACATAGTTATAATGAAATACAAAGAAGGAGTTAAAGGTTACGCATAATTAAGCAACGCATTGACATACGCTCTTTTGAACGTGCATCGTAACTTGGATAAGTAAGCATAGTTTGTAAGTGGTGTAGGTAAGTACAGAAGTCGAGATATCTGTTCGTTACACTGTTCGGTGTACTTTGGTTAGGGAAAGCAATTCTGCAGTTTATTAGAAATTGTTCGACTTCACAGAGTTTTTTGGTATAGTAATCAGTTTCGTGGTAACAAGTTCCAGTATGAAAAAGCTTTTCAAGATGCTTGATACGACTTGGCTTCTGATTATATCCGATTGGCACACTAATACCTATCCAAGCAAAAGCTTCAATAAGTCCAGTAGCGAGCTTTCGACCAGTTTGTTGTGGACCTGCATAGTTTCTTAAGAGAGAGTAACTTCCTGCAAATTCCATTAATAGATCAAAATCTAGTAATTCAGCGATGACTAGAGTGACTGGTTTATCGGGAGTACGTTCTTGATAAATCGGACTATTTATGATACGCAGCATAGCTTCACGTTGTATTTGGGTGATGTGTTTGACTATTGTTTGTTTCATTCGAACTTCTCCTTTGTATGTGCCTGAGTGTGTGGTGGCACTCAGGCGCTCTGTTGAGTAAGATATCGGATTAATAAACTGGAAAGTTTAGTTGTAAAATATAAAGATTTTATAAATAATGTAGAGTAGAAAATAGGGTGCTAGAAAAATGGCACCCTATTTTTAATGTGGGGGGGTAGTTAGAAAAACACGATTGTGAAAGCAAGGCGTTTGTTAGACTTGACAAAAAGTAGGTATGACATGGTAATTCAACAGTAAGAGGCTGACAGATTAACAGGTGAGTAAGTGTGTATGTTAAATGATTGATATCTATAACAAAAGTCTTGTGTGGCAACACTTCCTTGTGTCATAGGGTGTGCCAGTTTTTCAAAATAGGGTTCTGGAAACGGAACCCTATTTTTTTAATGTGGGAATCAAATTATTTTCAGGATAATTAATAAAAATAATAATTGACGAAAAATATCTAAAGCCATGACATAAATACAGAGTATTTATAAAAAACCGTAAAGTGGAATGAGAACAAGTTAGCGGAGGTGGATGGGATGAATATTTCACATCTAGTAAATGGCAATGAATGTTTAGTGACATACAATCTTACAAATGAGTACATAAGCAGGACAGCAATAGCCCAGAAAGGATCCGATGATATTTCGACAGCACTTGAATCAACATTACATAGGATTTTAGAGTCAGGTGGATCGCCAGATGATGTTCTGGAAATAATGGGTGCAATAGTACCAACAGACGAAGAGATGATAGAACTAGAAGAATTCGAAGAATTTATACCATTAGACTTGGGATACGTGCTGCCAGGATTACTGACTTGCTGGGAAGTCTGTGAAAGCATTTAGTTAGGATCAGTATAGCAAAGGAGAGATGAGATGATAGATGGAAAAGAAACGGATAATGTTCACTGCTACGAAATGGAAATTGATGGAGAGCATGGTGTAATTGTTTATCCGGATGAAATTGACGAGTAGAAAATACGTGTTACTAAGGAGATAATAATGAAGCATAAATGTAAAAACGAGATTAAATTAGGTAAAGATGAAGAATTTGTAGAAGATGTGTATCACTGGAATAAAAAATGTCCTAAATGTGGTGGGATTCTCATCATGAAGTTTGGACCAGGAATAAGTCATACATACTGCGTAGACTGCGATTACGACGACTACGACTACGATTAAGGAACAGTGTAGAGACGGAAGATTGAAAGAAGATTAGAAGGCAATATTTCATAGGAAGATTGGAGGAAGGTAAGAAATTATGTTTTTAACATTAGAAGAATTAAAGGAAAATCATAATTCTGTTTTGTCCGTAATGGAGAACAGAATTATGCTAATGGCAGGATGTGACAGAAAAACAGCAAATCTTATTGCAAATGAGGTGTTGGATTTAGCTAGGGATGCTAAAGTTTTGTTGGGTAATAAAGCATAGAAGCAATATTTCAATGGAAAGGATGATTAGATATGAAGAGATTTCTATATGAAAGAATGATAACTGAACTTAGCAAGGAGTCAAAGGAAGAATTAATTCAGCGAATTATGTCTTTGGAAGAAATTGAATGTTCAGACAGAGCATTCGCAAATGAATGCCAGGCAGGTAGTACGATTTATAATATCAACGAATTGTTTTCTGCATTGGATGACTTAAAGGAAAAATTCACATATGAAAAAGCTGCAAGAGTATATGAATTGGCTGAAAATGCAAAGAGCAGTTGGAATTTTGTAAAAAGTGAAATTGCGGAAATTAATGACAATTCACGAGTATACAAAGTATTAGATAACTTCAAAAATAGAGTGAAAAGTGGGGAAGATAGTATTTAGAAATACGTGATTCTTTGTAATTAGAAAGGTAGGTAATAAAAATGGTATATGTAACATGGTGTAACCCAGAAGATGATGAGCCAAACATTTTTTCTTGTGATACATGAGAGGAAGCAGAAGAGTTCTGCAAGGAAAACGGGCTAAAAACAGAAGAATGCTGTGATGTTATGGATTGGTAAGAAATTCGCATTTCGTTGGTTTAGAAAGGTGGGTAAAAAATATGACAGTAGATATTACATGGGCAAAAGACAAGAGAGATATTACAACTCATAATACACAGACAAAAACATTCAATTCAGAAGAACAAGCTATTGAATGGATTAGAAGAAACGCAAAACACATTGTATCAATAAATCATCGTGGATTTTTTATGAGTGAACAGATTTCTCATTTTGACATTATGGATTGTTTGATAAATGGATATTAAATCGCATTTCGTTAGAAAAGGGGTAGATAAATGTATAGAGTTGAATGGTTAGATATTGATGGAGAACAAAAAGTAATGAGGGGCTTTAAAACAAGTGAGGAAGCTCATGAGTGGATTAGAACGCATCATTTCGATATGGATTTTGAAATGCCAATGGTATTCTATGATGGCGAATAAAGCACAGTAAACTAAGATTTCAAGAAAAGGAGTGGGCAAAAATGAATCAACCAACACTTGAGGATTTAGTAAACAGATTGAAACTAGATAAAGAATTACTAGAAAAGCATCCTGAGAATAAGGAACTGTTAGAAAAGCGGATTAAGCAACACAAAGAGGATATTGCAAATTATGTTACTTCAGATCGTTTTTCATACGCATTAAGGGTTTTAAATTTATAAATCGCACAAGGCAACCAGAGAATTAGCACGCATCAGATAAACAATCCTTTGCATTGGAATGAGGTCACTGAAACTGCGCATTGGTTATGGCAAGGGAAATGCGTCTGTAGTTGTGTCAAATATTAGATAATTGGAGGAAATATTATGCAAATAGATAATTATCAGGTAACCATTAAAATAGACGATAGGGGTGAGTTTGGCAGATATGGAAAAGTATTTGCCAAAAATTTATACGAATGTGATGCAAAATTTTATCACATTTTAACTCTCGCTCCAGGAATGAAACTTTCAAAAGATATGTTTTATTCCGCACTTAAAATGGCAGGTATATAATACCTGCCTTCCGTCTTATGGTGAGAGTCCGTAACCGATGAGCAGAAGCGAAACGGAAAATGTAAAATATCAATGGTCATAAATGTTATATATTCACATATTCAGAAGACGATGAATACCAGGATGCAACCGGAGCTTTATATGACACAGTAACAAGAAGTTGGATGGGTTAGAAAGACAATCTATCGTTATCTGTTGGAAATACAATAGAATTTGGATATAAGATAATACACAATTATCTTTCGCAAAAACAATTAAAGATAAGTAGGTATTTAATACTATAGACATTATGGAGTGTTATAAGAATGGAAAAATATTTAGGTTTAAAAGATGATGGAACATATTATGCTGCTAAACGTGAAGCTGAATTTCTAAATTTTTATGAGAAAAACTGGAGCGAGATACTATCGGATACCTATTATAAGTCTGAGCAACTGGATATTGGACATAAATTTAGACCACGTCTGGTTTATTGGGGATTTATTATGAATGGTTGTGATCAATTGACTAATTATGATTTTGATATGGTTTCCAAAGTTGCTGTATGCATTGAGTTAGTGCATAAAGCATCTATTTTATTGGATGATTTTATAGATCAAGATACCGCACGACATGGAAAGCCCACTTTTCATACAATTCACGGTATTGACAGAACAGTGATTTGTTCTCTTAATATTTTAAGTAGATCACTAAAAATACTAAACCATGTGTTCTACTTATATTCAAATTCCAATACTTTCATATGGAAAAGCATGAATGCTTTTACTACTACATTAGAGGAAATGACGCTTGGTGTTCTTAAAGAACCGGATTTACCCGATCAACTAAACCAAAATATCAATGTTGTCCGAGAAATAATGCATTTGGAAACAAGCGCACTCATTACAAATAGTTTATTGATGGGTATGTATCTGGCGCAGATTGATAATTCAGATGCAATAAAAATTATAGAAAGAATCGGGAAAAAATTTGGATTTATTTTTCAGGCATTAAATGATCTTGAGCCTTTTTGTAATTTGAAGAATAGCGATCATAAAGGAAGTATAAACACTGACTTTAGTAGAAGCCGGAAAAATATATGTGTTTCTCTGCTATATCCGTTTTTATCATCCAAAGAAGTTGATCGGATAAAAAGCAACAAAATCGAAATACAGAACGACTTAATTATTAAATATTTCAAAAAGTATCAAATATATGAAAGTATAATGAATGAACTGAATAATACTTATGCCTCAATGCTTACTGATATAAATGAATTACAAATCAGAACACCTGAATTAGACCAACAATGGCCATCTAAGTTTACTAAATTTGTTAGTTCTGTAATAACAATATGTAAGAATAGGGTATCTGATTAAATCGAGTAGGAGGCGGTGACTAACCGCCGTCCTCTCACACCACTTATCCAGACTTTATGATTATCTGGAATTCTGCCAGAATTCTCCGTTTTTCTGTGAAAATATATCAAAAAAGTCGGGATAATCTTTTACATCAAACCATAAAGCTTCTTAAGTGTTTCTTCATCATCTTTAAATGTAAAATCGATTTGCGAGCTGAGAATAGGATTAAGATCTGAGGTTGCTTTTTCAATTGCTTCTTGCTTCATCCGAATATCAGCATTCGCATAGTACTTAATCGTTGTTTCCATCTGAGCATGCCCGAGCCATTCTGACAATAGAGGCATTGGCATCCCACTCCTGTAAAGATGCATGGCCATTGAATGGCGGAACATATACACATAGAGATGCAATGGAAAAGATAAAGAAAACAGCAGAACGAAGCAAAGCAGAATTTATGGAGAAATGGAATCAGAAAACCACAAGACAGAAGTGTGAATATATGTTAGATATTCCTAGTATTGACCATGGTGGAGTTATGAATCCAATATGTAATATTGGAAGAAAATAAAAATTTGCCATTTGAAGAAAGAGTTAAGTTAATGGAAGAGAAATTCTTTCAGACACACATGTAAAGGAGTAATACGAATGGAAACAATACAGGAAAATGAACAGTGGAAACTTAGTGGGGATTGTACAAAATGCAGACGGGAATAATTATTGTTCGAAACCATGTACTCGCTGCAATAGACGAGCAAGAGCAGAAATGAAAAGACTTGTTAAAAGTGTCGTAAATAATGGAGTGCAGATTCCTAACGAATGTACTTGTGTCTGGTGTGGATCAAAAATGAAGCGTGGTGGTGCTATTAGGATTGGTGTAGGAGTTAATAGTTTTGCTTTATGGTGCGATAATTGCGGAGCTGTAGTTGTACATGCTTGTGATTTTGGAAAGAAAATTACTGGCTATGAAGTAAAATGGGATGTGAAATAGGCAAGTAAACAAGAGTTTCTTTAGAAAATAGGAGGTAGAAATAAATGGAAAACAAAAAGTATAAAGACATGACAAACACAGAAATAAGACAAATTGATTTTGATAAATGCCCATGTAAATGCACAACTTGTTTCGAAGCTTGTGAATGCGTCCCAGTTGGAGCTTGCAGAGACTATTTATCGAAGAAATTTGATTAATTTTTTAGAAGATGAAATGAGGATTTATTGTGAAGATTGGAGGAAAATACGATGGAACCGATTAAAAGCGAAGAATTGCAGGGAACAACAATTACTGGATTAAAAGAACTTTTGGATAATACAAATCGTAAAATTGCAGAGACAAAGGAAATTTTAAGAGTTCTCAATGAAAATCAAAAAATGTACAAATTAGAGCTAGTTAAAAAGCAGAAAATTCAAACAACAAGCATAATAAAGATTCAAAAATATAAAGGCTTTTATTCTACAACAACTGATATAGAAATATATCTTGATAATGTAGACAAAAGTGGGAACTTGATTGATAATGTAGCATTTCGTAGACTTCAATATAGTGATAGAACACTACTGTCCAGTATGCTTGTAGCGTTATATGAGGAATATGGCTTCAAGAAAATCATTACCAGTATGAAACTCCCGAAAGCTATTTTAAAAAAATATAATGTTGAATTTGATGAGACTATGAAACGATGATTTACTCGGAAAGAGAGGCAAATAATATGGTAAGAAAAATGAACAATAGATTATATAAAATCAATACATATGCTTCTGCACACATTATTGAAGTAGATGACAATTATGATGAAGAAGTACAGAAGTTAAGAAAAGAAATCCAATTTGACAGCCTTGGGTATAAATTGAATTTACTTGTATATCTTGCTACATTAACGGTACAAGGATATGCAATTTTAAGCGTAACAGAATTTAATATTAATGGAAGTAAACCTAGAGTTGCTTATGCAACTAACAAGGATTTTAAAAAGATTGTTAAGTATTATTCTACGAAGAAAGCATAGGAACGATTATTTCTTAATAATAAATAGTAGAAAGTGAGGGAGTTGTTATGTATAAAGTAATCAATATTAAATGGGAAACAGATGGATGTGAAGTAGATCTTCCAAGTGAAGTAAATATTCCAGAAAGATTCATTGATAAAGACGGAGTGGATGAAGAGGCAGTATCAGATTGGTTATCTTATACATTTGAATATCTGCATGATGGTTTTGAAATTGTAGATGAATGTAAAAACACTGTTTAATAAAATCTGTAAACCTATTCCAACATATGCATTAACTAACGAAACTAGCCAAGATTAACCGGCTTCTGACATGCGATATTTATAATCAACGTCTTTTCGTCATCGGTTATTTCAGCATTACGACCACGACCGGGAGCATCAAACAAGGCGTTTTCGACACCGCCCTCTTTGAATTTATCCAAGCACAACATTACACTGCATCTATTGATGCCTACTTTATCAGCAATATCATTAATAGAAACACCATCAGCACGTAACAACAGTATTCTTGCTTTATACACGGTTTGTGCCTGTATTGTTCTAGCACGAGTTTGTAATTCAAGATACGAACGCTGCCACTCTGTTAGTGTTATTGTGTTTATTTTTCTGTCCATGAATATGACCTCCCTATACAATTATATGAAGATTATATTATGGAATGCTTATTGAGTCGAGTTAATTAAAAACATTTATACTAGTCGGCAGTCAAGGGCAGGTTTGAATCCTGCCTAATCTATTGTAACAATAAATTTAGGTCAAGAAGGATCACAAGGGAAGGTTGCTGTACTTATTTACATGCAGATCAGATGAACCAGTATACTATGATGAATCAATCGAGATTCGAAGAGGTAGTAATAATTATCTGGTACTAATGGGTCCAGAACTTACAGAAGTAATCAGGAAGTTTTATGTGGGCGAAGACAGCACAACTACACAGACTATGAATAGGAGCTCGGTAAAGAAGTTGAATGTGTATGTTGACTAAATATGTAGAAAAGTTGTAGAATGGAGGGAAAACAGATATGGCAGTGAATAATATAATGATTGATGGAGTCTATATTTCAGAAATTTATAGGTGGTACACAGAGCATGCGTTAATCGTGAATCGTAGATATCAACGAAAACTTGTATGGACATTAGATGAGAAGCGACAGTTTATAAACACAATTTTACATGGATATCCAGTTCCTTTGTTCCTGTTGGTTAGTTCAGGTCGGGAGAAACTTGGTACTATCGGGGATAAGGAAATAATTGATGGTTTACAAAGGTTAGAAGCAATAATTTCTTTTATACTTAATAAGTATTCAGTCAAGATAGATGGAATTGATTACTATTTCAATTTATCAGTTTATCCGGGAAATGAACTCCTGATTAAAAAAGATGAGTTACATCAGCAAAAGCCTGTTATGCCTGCAGAAATGTGTCATGCTTTCCTATTATATCAATTACCAGTAAGTATTATAGATGCAGACGAAGCTGCTGTGGATGATGTATTTAAGCGTATCAATTCAACAGGTAGAAAGCTTTCATCTCAGGATCTGCGACAGGCAGGTGTGACCAGTAAATTCAATGATTTAGTACGTATTATTTCAACTCATCTTCGTGGGGATGCATCCGAAGATATTGTTAGAATGAACGATATTAGCATATATAGTTTGAGTAGTCATGGGTTAAACTATGGAGTTAATATTAAGGACGTGTTTTGGGTCAAGCAGGGGATTATTTCAGAGGATACACTTAGACGCTCTAAAGATGAGGAAATAGTTGTCATACTTTGTAGCGCTATTTTGAGCAATTACACTTCAGGTATGTCCGTAAAAACGTTAAACATGTTATACGATACAGAAAGGAGAACTTATAAAAACAATGAAAAGCTTTTAACTCAGAGTAGATTTGATGATATTATCTCATTATTTTCAAAAATAGTCAGTGATTTAGAAAAAGTATTCGCAATAAGTGATACGACATTTTCACAATTGTTGTTTAGTAATGAATATAATTACAATAAGGATTTAGTATTTATAGTTTTATTCCTGGCACTAGCACAACTGTATTCGGAGAACTATTACATAGAGTATTTTCTGGAAATACACAATTTACTTTCAGGTATAGCTGACAGAGAATTCAGTGAGGTCATAAATACGTCAGAATGTGAGTGGAATACGGATATACGAAATCATTTGGTTGAAAGATTGAAAAATGTCTTACGAGGTCATATGGTTTTTATTGAGCGTGATCCGGAATGGAATACTGGGTTTATTAACTACTTAAAGCAGGTTACGGTAGAAAAGCAGATGTTCGATTTCAAAATCGGGATGCATGATTTACGTACTGGACAGAAAAATAGCAATGTGATTTCAAAATGTGTGATGACATTGACAGCTATGACAAATACAATGCCATACAAGGAAGGAGTTATTATTTTCGGAATTTCTGATAAGGGAAGCGATGCAGCGGACTATAGAAGCTTCTACAGGACAGAAGTTCCGAAATATAATGATTTGTATATTTCAGGTGTAACAGATGAAGCTATAACATTTTATGGTTCTATTCAGAATTACACAAGACGTATAAAGGAGTGTATAGAAAAGCAGAATGTAAGTCCAGATGTTAAGCAGTATATACTTACCCATATGGATACTATGAAGTATGGAGATAAGACATTAGTTATTTTAAAATTAAAAGCAGATAAGCCATTATTTTATGATGACAAAATGTATGTTAGGTACGAGAGTCATAATCATCTGGTGAAGAACGGTTCTCCTGAGTTTTATGAGGTGCTTAGTAATTTCAAAGAAAATATTACAGTTACACAAACTGTGACTAGAAAATCAATAAAGAAATTGGATGCATTTTAAAAAATTAGAAATCTCAAAACCACACAACAAAAAATATGTTATAATAAGAAAGTGAAAAAGAAAAACAAGGAAAACAAAGAAATAGATAAAACACTGGAGGTAAGAGTTATGAAAACAATCAAAAGAGTAAAAACAACAAAGTTAGCAATAGCCTTTTTAGCACTTATACTTTTAATAGTGGCACCAACCACAGTAGAAGCAAAGACAAAGAGTTATATGAAGTTCGAATCCTACGAAGGGATAATGACATTCGACAACGGCGGCACCAAGTTAGTGATGTATGAGGGAGAGTCAATAAGAAAAGTTGCGCCTAGTAAAGTAAGGCTTTATAATGGTAAAGTAACTAATTTCGTTGGTAGTAGTTCTTGGGAGAACTACAAGCTTACCTATTCAAAAAAAGGTATCGTGACATGCACAACGTCTAATACGACGCATTATAATACGATTACTGCAAAAAAAGCAGGTACAGTAACAATAAAGTTCAAAAGATACAATTACGGAGGTAACTACAAAGATTACGGCCATGAGGGAACTTTAAAAGTAATCGTAAAGAAAGCTCCAAAGAAATCCATCACAATGGCAAAGAAATCTATCACATTAGTGAATGGTAAAGAGAGCAAGCTTTCCATAAAATCCGTAAAAGGTTTAAGTGGCAAAGAAGTAACCTACAAGTCAAGTAATAAGAGAGTAGCTACTGTAGATAAAAATGGAGTAGTGACAGCAGTAGGTTCCGGAAAAGCCAATATAACGGTAACTTCAAAGACCAATAAAAAAGTAAAAACCACAGTAAAGGTTAAGGTTATTTCCAGAGGTACTGTAAACACTGCTTACACAAAAAAAGGAAAGAAAAGTATAGAAGTAAATAAGAGTGAGGTAGAGATAGGTGTTTACGAGAGATGGGCTTGCTTTGGAAGACATCAAAAAGGACAACACACCTACGATGGTAAAGATAGTAAAGGGGAGTATGCTTCTTTTCCTGGAAATGAAGCAGCTTGCGCACGCAGTGCTTTAAAGAAAGCTGAGAAGGAAGGACGTTTCCAGATAAAAGTAACAAAGCTTACAGGAGTAGCTAGCAAAGAGGTAGTTTACAAATCCTCTAACCCGAAGATTGCTACAGTTACGAGAGATGGTAGAATAGAGGGTAAAAAGGTAGGAACAACAGTAGTAACGGTAAGCTCGAAGTCAGATCCTAATGTAAAGGCTACAGTAGTAGTGAAGGTAGCAGACTGGAAAGCATGGTTGGATGGTATTTGCTTTATAGGCACACATTTTGGAGACGGAGACAACGTAGAGAGTATGGCAGATGTAGCGGAACCAGATGCAAATGATTGTTGTTATCAGACATTAAATTGGGTAGTTACTAGTAGTGATGAGAGTATTGTGAAAGTCGAATACTTTCCAGGGGGAGTGGTGCTTGTGTGTCTGAAACCAGGAAAGGCGAGAATTACAGTACAATCTAAGGATGGTCATTCATTTAAGTACTCTTGGGATTTAGAAGTTACAAGTGACTTTGGGGATGCAATTAATCCAGGAGATGCCGGAGACGAGAATAATTTCAGAGTTGAATAGTAAGGTAGAAAAATAGGGGATGACAGAAATGTCATCCCCTATTTTTTGTATATGTTGACTAAATATGTAGAAAGTTGTAGAATGGAGGAAAAGTAAGATATGGGAGATTACAAAATGGTCACAGAAGTTAATGTAAATAAGTGTACAATAAATGATTTGTTCGTACAGTACGTTGAAGATCGGCTATATGTGAATCGTAAATATCAGAGAAAATTGGTGTGGAATATCTATGATAAGAAATTACTTATTGATTCCATCATTCGTGGTGTGCCCTTACCAACTCTTTTACTCTCTGAGTACAAAGAGAATGGGAAAACATATATAGAGATAGCGGATGGAATGCAGCGTACAGAGGCAATTATTTCATTTCTACTTGGGGATTTTCCTGTTAAGTATGATGATAAAGAATGTTATTTTTGCCCGGATGATTATGCAGAAACTTTTAATTTGGTTAGGGATGGAAAAATAAAAAAGCGAGATGGAGTAAATTACTTGCCAAGAAATATCTGCATTGATTTCTACAAAAGTGAAATACCAGTTATTATTACAGGTAAAGACGAAGAAGCGATAGAGCTTATATTCAGTAGAATTAACTCTACTGGAAGGAAGATATCATCGCAGGATTTACGTCAGTCAAGAGCAGTAGGTGATTTTCCTGACTTGGTAAGACGTATAGCATGCCGTATTCGTGGTGATTATACTTATACAGATAGAATATGTCTTGGTGATATGAAAAAAAATAAGTGTTGGTGATGTAGGTCATGGATACGGTGTTGATATTGATACAGTTTTCTGGAGAAAACATGATTTAGTCACAAATCCGGGTATGAAAGAATCGAAGGATGAAGAGATTATTGAAAGTTTGCTTGCCACGATACTTTTACCAGATACTTTTAAGAAGAGCAAAGATTCTTTGGATGCTCTGTATGATGCAAATAGTCAGCTTGGTAAACTTGTTGAAGATAATGTATTAAAGTTAGGAAAGGATGATTTGGAAAATAAATTTGTAGCAGTTTTTGATCAGATCAGTAATATTTTTAATGCTGTTGATTCTAATTTTTCAGATTGGATTTTTGATGGTCAGAAAACCATCAAAAATAAAGATATTTGTTTTTCAATATTATTCTGTGCGTTATATAGGCTGACAGATGAATCATATACGATTGATGATTATGAGAATGTTGCACTGGCTATAAAGAATGCCAGAAATACTTTTGATACTGTAGTAACTTCAGCCAGGGTTGATTACAGTGAAATTTCAACACAGACAGAAAATCTTTATTGTTTACTGAAAGATAAGCTGATAAAACAGATTACAGTCAATGAGGTTTCTGAAATTGAAAGAGAGATAGATAGAAGATTGAAATACTCAAGTATAGAACGTCAGATGACTGAGTTTAAAATTGCAGTTTCTGATCATAAAGCAAATAGACTCAGTCCACACTGTATGGAGAGAATAGAGGAAACACTTGTTGCTATAGCTAATGTAGAAGATCCAACTGAAATGGGAATGATAGTTATAGGAATTGCTGATAATAAAGATGCATATGATGCATGGAAATCCGTTTATCATAAAAATGCTATTTTAGTAGAACAGCACTATGTAACAGGTATTGTAGATGAAGCTATGAAGCTCTATGGCAGTGTAGATCAGTATTTTAGAAGTGTAGCACAAAGTATACGTGATTCCAAAATGAGCGAAGATTTAAAAAGTTTTGTATTGCAACATATGGAAGTTGTAAACTTCCACGGAAAAGAAGTATTAGTATTATATAGTTTTAGGGAAGGTGAGAGCTTATTTAATGGAACAAAGTGGATTCGTGAGAGTAACGCAACAGTAGAAGCAAGATAGTAACAAGATAGGGTTTCCTAGAAATAGGAACCCTATTTTTAATGTTAGGAGTGAATTATTTACAGAATAATTAAATTTATAAAAACTTGAAACCGTAATTCAAATGCAACGTAGTTATAATGAAGTGTAAAGGAGAGGTGGTGTAGAATCACTTAGTAAAGATGTGATTTGATAGTGTTGTAAGAAAAGTTGTTGAAGTCATAAAATTTCCTCCTTTGCTTCGGCGTGAGTTCCATAGCTCACGCTATTTAAAATAGTTATAGTTGATAGTTTGCCAAAATCCTCAATTATAGCTATGGTGATCAAATTTAGTCTTGAAATTACGATTAAAGTGTGTTAAAACAAATACTGCTGTTGATTTAAAAATCGCAATTTCAAGACGACTTGTTAGGATTAAGGACAGTTAAGCTTTAATACGACTGATTCTCCTTTCAAGTAGCTAGGCTGCGAGTTAGTGTTTGTCGGAACACTCTGCTATGGGTACAAAATTTCATGTTTTTAGATAGCACAAAATCAACTCAATGTCAATAGCTTTTTAAAATAGGGTTTCCTAGAAAATAGGAACCCTATTTTTTAATGTGGGATAGCTAAAAAGTGAAGGAAAACAGATACATCAAAGATGAATAGTGAGTAGGGTTCCAAAATGGAACCCTAGTGATTTACGTACCATTGGAACAGTTAAAGTCTAACTACAGCAATATAATAGCTGCTTCTGCGTTATACAAATTACCAATTGTAATTTACAATAAAGCGAAAAATAATATAAAAATTCTTCAATCAGTAGATTTAGTCAATAGGTTACCAGATTTGAATATTGCATGAATTGCATAAAAAAGTGAAAACTGTTATTGTGATATTGTAAAGGAGTCCGTAACAGAAAAAATATTTTCAAAACAGTTTATTTAAAAATTTATGACTATAATTAAATGATTGATTCAAAGAGTTAGGTTTCCAGAAATGAAACCCAACTCTCTGAATGTAGAGGTGGCTATGCCATGATTGCATCAGTATCCACTTTAGTTTCGGAGTTGCCAGTGTCAATCTTTCTAATTTCATTATCGGCTTTTTTAGATAACGTATTAATCATTTCATTTACGAAGCTAAGAAACTCATTAGCGTCAGTATCATTATTGGCTTTTACTGAAGCATAGGCAAGTGCAATTTGTAATTGTTCAGTGGTATTGTAATTCATCATAATCCTCCTCTATTTCAAATTATAAATATAATATACTACGGAGGTAGGGAAATGTCAAATTTAAAATTCGAAGAGTTAGCAAATGAGTGTGTTGTGCGAAATCCTTATGTTGGAGATTTTAATCATTGTATGTATAAGCAGTTAGTATGCGATATAAGTTTGCTTATTGAACATGCTAAGTTAGCAGATGTATCAAGTGTAAATGTGATAAACGAGCAGGGAGTGGATCAGATACTTTCTTGTTATAATGCAAGGTACAGGGATGCTTCAAAGTATTCACTTAATGTATTGCGTAATGCCAAATTATCATTTGCGGAGGCAGTCGAATTTGTGAAGTATCTCGAGTGCGAGTATCTAACGAAGTTGTATCTGTAATAGTGTAAATATAGGGTTTCCAGAAATGGAACCCTATTTTTTAATGTGGGAAGTGAATTATTTGCAGAATAAATAGAGAAATTACTTTATTTCAGAAAAATTAACCTGCAACCATAAGACGTAGAAAAAATAGAAAAATCTCCTATAAAAAAGTAATAAAAGGGTGTCAAAAGTTGACACCCATTTTTTATTAAAAGGAGAGTGAAAAAGATGAAGAAAAAACTAGTAACTGCAGTGCTAGCAACAACTTTGTTACTAACTACGGTAGTTCCAGCACAAGCATCTCCACTGCTAGGTGAGGATAGCTATGTGACATTGGAAGAGGTGACAGAGAGCACAGAGGAGGATCCACCGGATCCAACAGAAACAAGTAGTCAGGAGAAAGAGATAGAGAGGAAGTACAGTCCAGACTATGATATTAGCCCATACTACAATGATACTGAAGAAGAGGTAGAAGAAGTAGAAACTGTAACGAGGTCAGCCAATATCGGATTTAACAATGACGCTACAGCAGACGCAGATCCGAATTTACAGACAATTTACAACAAAGTCGGAAATGCATCAGTAAAGACATACAACAGTTACACTTATAATGCATGGATGGGAACAAAAGATTGCACTTGGAAAGTTAATACAGATGGTGTAAAAAATACTGCATCAAATACGCATAAAAAAGCAGCGGAAGAGATAGCTAAGGACAGTAGCTATAAAAGTAAATGGGTACGGTCAGATGAAAAGAGTTTCTGGACAGGCTCAGGTGCTGCAACACCAAAAAAATACAAAAGTATCAAAAACAGTAGTAGTACAAAAGTAACAGATAAAAATATTGAAAAAGCATTTTTGGTTTGGACGACACGATCTTCAAAGAATGGAAGTTTACCAATTATTTTTGTCAATTCAGATAACGAAGCATACAGTATAAACGCAGATAATTACCCGGAAACACCGAAACTTGGTTCAAAGAAGGCATTGGTAGACAACAGAGTTGTTCGACAGGACAACTGGTCTGAGGATGATCTTAATAAAGCACAACCTAATAAAATTTTTTACACTTCCTACGCGGATGTGACAGATTATATGTCAGGGGACGGAACTTACTCAGTTTGTAACCTGCCGATCTACTGGTCAAACTACTACGATAACGGTGGTACTCAACGTGCGGCTACCTGTGGTAGTTCAGCAACTGATATGGTGAATGTGAACGGCGGTGAAAATTTAAGTTCATGGAGTCTTTTTATAGTTAGTGAGACAAGTGACAGCAGACCACATGTAGTTACAATAAAGGTCGGATCACAATACGTGCTAACAGGTGGCAGCCGCGAACTCATGACAGTACAGACGAAAACAGACTTTGGTAAATTTAAAACACAGACTTCAAGTGCCACACCTGTTGCGATCAGTACAGCCTTTACCACAAGTGGTACAGGAAGCAACGGAGATCTTCTGGCAAGAGTGAATTTCGCAAAAAGTGGCAAAAAGGCTAATGAAGTAGGAAACCCAAAAGATGACGAAGACAACTGGTACGACCCGACAGACTATGCACTAAATGCTGATGGTGGAGGTATTTACGGAAACAATGGTAATGTACCGACGGATAAAGCGAAAGGCTCGTCAGTGTCGTGCTTTTCCGTACAGGCAAAGGATACTTCTGTCTGGAATACTTTGCGATATGTGGTGACAGATGTTGCATTAGAAAAGGTAGATATAGCTGCAACGCAGACAATAACAGTTAAGGAACGTAGCAAACCGGTAGTAGTCTCCGGTAAATTTACGAATACGACAGCAAAGGGTAAAACAGGATTTTCTTACGGTAAACTGGTCGTAACACTGCCAAAAGGTCTTACAGTTTCAGATTCCAATAGCTCACCGGTGCTGACAGCACACAAGTGGAAGCGAGATAAAGAGTCGACAGACACTCTAAAAGGCACCGTCTCGACAAAGAATGGTCAGCAGCAGATAATCTGGGAGGACAAGGATTCAACAGCAGAAACAGCGCAGGTACTGAGAAGTGTGACAGGAACCAGTGCACCATCAGAAAAAGGAAAACGTGACTACTTCGAATACTCGATCGACTGTGATTTTAATGCCAAAAAAGGCGTTGAGACTTTTAGGGCAACAGAGGTTCTTTACGGTGTGAAAGAATCAAATGGCAGCAAACCATACGGTAAGTCATCATTTCAGCTCCAGTCAGGTAATGCTAAAGAAGTGCCAAAATATATACTGACAGTAAAAACAGAAGGTCCAGCTGTAAGTATTGATGGCGGAACTGCACAGACGACCACAGTAACAAAAGAGCTGAAGCCAGCTACGGAGACAACAGGCAAGCCAACAACGGTAAAGGCAACAGGCAACTTTAAGAGTTGGACTATCAGTGATAGTGATATAAATAAGATCGTAGAATACGGAGAGAATCACGATACTACGATTGATTCTGATAGGTTTAAGGCAAGTTCAAGTCTGGAGTTTTATATGCCGAATAAGGATATCACGCTGACAGCAACCGCACTGCCTTACAAAATCTACTACCATGCCAACGGTGGAACTGCAAAAGGATGGCAGACATCACAGCCATCAAAATCAAGTTGTAATAAGAACGGACATTATGCAAGTAAAGTTGATTTCTATGAATTGAAAGGAGCGAACCAGTACGTGGTAAAACGTGTCTGGAAAGAGCATAAGTCCGGATGTTATATTTTCAGTAAGGATGATTCAGGCAATAATAAACTGACCAAGGTAACAAGCAGTGTAAAGAAAAGTGATACAGCACTTGATCTGATCAACGTATCAACCATGCTGCAGCGAAGTGATGGTTACAAGGCAACAGGAAGCTGGTGTGTAGGAAGCGCTGGTAGCAGCACAAAGGTTTCCTACTCAGCGTTGTCGGGGGAAGATGCAGTATCAGCAATCAAGACATTGATAAACAATGCGAATGATAAAGGGGAGATACATCTTTATGCAGACTGGTCAACAATCCCACAGTCAAAAGACGTGATTACAGCAACATTTATCAGTCACTCATACTCCAGTAGTGACAGCTACAATATACCAGATTCAGCGCAGCAGAAACAGGAGATTTCAAAGGAGTTTGTAGATAAATATGATCCGAAAACAGGAAAGCTGATAGAGAAAGTACCACATGAGATGACCTTTAATTTCCCATCTGCAGGACAGATCAATGGATGGGTCTTTGATGGCTGGGTTTTAAGTGACACAGCAAGCAGCAGCTATGATGATAAAGGATACAATAAGGCATCAGTGAATCAGGCTGGTGCATCTGGAATGATAACCAAAAATGTAGTCTACTACGCGCAGTACCACAGAGAAATGAGCTGGTATTTTGTTCAGCAAAATAAGGTTGACAGGCATTACAAAACAGTCTACAGAAATAGTTACGATATTAACCGGTTTGAACATGAATACAAAGACAAAGCACCAAACCAGACACTGAAAGAAGGATGGGTTTCACAGGGTTGGACAGACGAAGCAGACTGTAAGGCAGATCCGGATGTTCAGTCAGGTGGTACGATAATAGCCACAGAGGGTCAGGTTTTCTATGGATTATTCGAAAAAGATGTGACAGTAACTTACGATACAAATACCTACGATCCTGTAAATAGAGTGCCAGATTCACAGACAGGAAAGGCATACTTCTCAACAGCATCATGGGACTTCTCGCAGGTAAAGGACTATGTGCATCCATCTTACAAGAATGTACTGAGTAATACCTGGCTGAATGATTTTTTTACAAAGAAAACAGACTATTCGGCACCAGTTGATCTGAGAAAAGATTCAGATGTGGGATTTATTTACCCAACGATCACAGTAGCAGATACAGTACCGGTTTACAGAAAGATTAATCAGAGAGAAACAGATGTGCTGCCAACTATTTGGTCAACGAATCCAAAAGGATTCACAGTAGATTTTGAAGCAACACAAGGAGAGTGGCCGGAGGGATTTGATCGTAGAATAAACTGTAATCCACAGACAAGTTACGAGTTCCGAGAAGATACAACACTTTACCAGCAATACGAAACATTAAAGATGCCGGCAGATAAGAAAATCCATACAAGTGTTTCTATACTTGTAGGTGATTCTATTAATGTTGGAAATCGGTTTAAATCAGATTACTTTAGCGATTTAGGAAGAGTATACGTTTCTCCAGATCATAGTATAGCAACAGTAACAGAGGCAGGTAAGATTACAGGTAGAGGTCCTGGTGTGATAACAATAAAGGTATACACTAGTGATGGTAAGACAGATATAGGAGACTGTAAAGTAATAGTTTCATCAAGCAGTGTGAAGATACCTGACAGGATTACACTTGGTGAACAGGCAGAAGTAGGTATTACAGCCAGATCAGGTGAGGGTGCTAGTGTGACAGCAACTCTTTCTATGGATGCAGTATCAGCATTGAGAGGTAGGGAGAGTAGCAAACTTTACTCATTACATTCATACTTTGGCAATGGAAATGACTTTACAGAAGTGGACGCAGGCAACACAATACTGAAAGCAGCTTCTAGTAATGGAAAACCTGCAACAGATACAAAAACATTTTATGTAATGCCTGATATAAGTTTACAGAGTTTAAAGAGCGATGTTTACGATGCAACGATTGTATGGAAATTACATCTTACACTGAATTAGGTAAAACCGAGTAAGATGATGATATAGTCATATAATTGATTGATAGTAGAAGATAATCGCTGATGAATGGGGGGAGTCGAGAGGCTGCCCCATTTTTTCAATTAGAGATTCTTCGATGTAGGGGTGCTGGGTTCGAATCCCAAGAATTTATTCAAATAATTTAGGAGGAAACAATGATAGGTTTTAAGAAGAAAGTAGCAGAGAGTTTAAAAGAGGAAATAAGTCTTGAACCAGAAAAAAGTGAGACAGTGAGTGGAGCAGTAGGCGAGGTAGCGGAGGAAATAAAGCCTAGAACAAGAAGAAAACGTGTAAGTGCTATCGCTCCACATGAATCAAAAAGTAGAACTGAGAAGAATGGGACTGATAGAACAGTATTCAAATTCGATGACTATAGTGATGATGGCAGCGATGTGTTAAAATCAGAGGAGTCAAAGGATTTAGGGATGGAGTCAACCAAGATGTCAGATATAGATGAGGAAGAGGTTGCAAAGACAGTGAATAGAATCATTATGAGGAATTCAGTCAATGTAGACGAAGATAAAGAGGAAGAGGAAGATTTACCAGTAAGCTTCGATAATTCAGAAGACACAGTTGAAATAGATGTTCCAATAAAAACTCCAGAAAAACCAGTAGAGGAAAGAAATGTCAATGAGAGCCAAGATATTCTTTTAAAGCTGAGTAGAGCTGTTAATAGATACGCCGATCCATACGGTGGTTTTGAGTGTGAAACAGTAAGTCTGAGATACGCCTCCGGTGTGAATGAGGTGAAGGTGGATAACGGTTGGATCTACTTTCCGATCAAACAGGTTTTCGTAAATGGAAGAAAGCGTAACTTCAATAGCGTGCATGAAGTGCGTTTAAAACGAGACGATAAGGTGGAATTAGATTTAGGAGTAAGTGCAGTAGTGCCAAAGGGTTACGTGCTTGAGTTTAGAAATGTAGAAAACTCTAAGACGAAGTTTGGTATTGAAGTTCCGGCAGGTACAGTGGTAGGTGCACATGACGCACTTTACCCAATAGTAGTACAGGTAAATCCTGTAGATGATTTGGCATATGTTTGTCAGAATAGAAGTATTGTAAGAGCAACTTTGAAAGCAGTTTAAGAGGTACAATAATGCGAAAAGCTCAATATGTTCATGGTAGTAATAGTGCAGGAAGATATTTTTTTCTTTTCTGTGGGTTGATAATAAGGACGCTGTTGATAATTATGGTCTTTGCAACGATCGCAGTTGTATGCAGAATTTACCCAACAATAAAGTTGTGGTTTGATGATAGTATGAGTATTGCAGCACAATCAAAACCAGAAGATTTTTGTAGTGGTGAAACAAGTTATGTATACGATGAAGAAGGCACAGTACTATTAAAATTAAAAGCTGATAAAGATACGATTTATGTTGAGTACAAAGATTTACCGGATGATATAAAGAATGCTTTTGTAGCAATAGAGGACAAACGATTTTACCAGCATAAAGGGGTGGACTGGGCTTCAACAGTAAATGCTGCATTTCTTTTAGTAAAAAACAAAGGAGAAGTACAGCGTGGTGGAAGCACAATTACACAACAGTTAGCAAGAAATGCATACTTAAGTTTTACAGTAAGTTACGAACGAAAGATCAGAGAGATTTTTCTGGCACTTGGTTTAGAGCAGAGGTACAGTAAAGAACAGATACTAGAATTTTATATAAATAGTATAAATTTTGGTAATGGGTACTTCGGAATAGGTGCTGCGGCAAAAGGTTACTTTGGTAAGACGGTTGATAAACTAAGCTTAAGTGAGATTGCATTTTTGTGTGCAATTCCAAATAACCCTACTTTTTACAATCCCAGAACTAATTTTGACCATACAATTAGCAGGCGAAATACAATACTTCATGAGATGTACCAGCAAGGATACATTGGGAGTAAAGCATACACAACGGCAGTGCAGGATAAGATTTGTGTAAAGAGTGAAGATAATCTGGAATACGGATACAAGGCAAGCTATGCTTTAAACTGTACAGTCAAAGAGTTTATGAAGCTTGCCAGATTCAAATTTGAATACAAATTTGCTACAGATGCAGATTACAGTCGTTACAAAGAAGAATATAATCAGGCATACGAAGAAGCTCTGTACACATTAAAGGTAGGTGGATACCGTATTACCGTTAGTCTGAATGATGCTACACAACAGATTGCACAGAATGCTTTAGATAATGAGCTATCACGGTTTTCAGAAGATAGCGGTATGCAGGGTGCCTTGACGGTAGTTGATAACAGTACCGGATTAGTTCTTGCTTCAGTTGGCGGAAGTAGTTCTGTAGAGGGTACAAGTTTAGGATTAAACAGAGCATACCAAAGTTACAAGCAGCCAGGAAGTACGATAAAACCGATAGTAGTTTACACACCTGCAATTGAGTATGGATACGATGCCAATAGTAGGGTGGAGGATAATCCGATTGAAGACGGTCCGAAAAACTCAGATGGTAAATATAGTGGTATGATTCCATTACGAACAGCAGTGGAGAAAAGCAAGAATGTAGTAGCATGGAGACTTTTCGAAGAATTGACACCAGAAAAAGGATTAAGTTACGCAGTGAATATGCATTTTTCAAGTTTAGTCCCTGAAGATTATACGCAGTCCGCAGCATTAGGTGGGCTGACATACGGAGTAACAACAGAAGAGATGGCAGGGGCTTACGCAGCGTTAGCTAATCATGGTTATTGGAGAGAACCAACTTGTATTACTTCTATAAAAGATAAAGATGGAAAAGAGATTTACGAAGGTAGTCTTGGTAGAGGTATTTACTCGAAACTGGCAGCTGATTCAATGACGGATGTACTGAAAGGTGTTAGCACCAATGGGACTGCAAGAGGGTTGAAACTTAGTAACGGTGCAGAATTTGCGTGTAAGACTGGAACAACAAATGAAAATAAGACAGCTTGGTTTTGCGGATACACAAAACAATACACTGTAGCGGTATACGTTGGTGCAGATGATAATAAATGCACAGTAAAAGATCTTTGGGGAGGTACATACCCTGCAAGAATTTGGATAAATACTTTGAATGGTTTAGGTGGAGATGCTGTAAGTTTACTGAGTGACAGTGAACAAAAATCAGTAGACAATAACCAGAGTAGTCTGGATTGGATAAAGCCAGTGGAACAACCAGTGGAACAGCCAGTGAAACAACCAGTAGAAGACACACCAGTAGATGTGCCAGCAGAAGTACCGGTAGAAGATCAGCAACCTGAGCAACCAGCAGAAGATCAGCAACCTGAGCAATCAGTAGAAGATCAACAACCGAGCAATCAGTAGAATAATCAATTGAGTGAAATGGAGGAACATTTGAAATGGCAAAGATACATAGAATAAGCGGCTATTTAATTGATGCAACTAGTGATTGTAGTGACAATGATATCAAAATGGCAGTTACAGATCAGCTAAATATGATTGGTCAACAGTTACATATTGAAAGCGCGGATATCAATGATTGGTCAAGTCAAAACTCATTAAATCATGAAAATTGTGACCTGTCATATTGTATGAAATACTTCAAGAATATAAATGATACACTAAAGTACGATAGACCATTACCAGAATCCGGGCAGCAATACAGGCATTTTAAGGTTGGTAAAATTGTAACAGTAGTTGGGATAGCAAGACACACTGAAACTGAAGAATTGACAGTAGTATACGATCATAATGGAACTATATGGAATAGACCTTTAGAGATGTTTATGAGTGAGGTAGATAGGGAGAAATACTCTGATGCAAAGCAGAAATACAGATTTGAATTGGTGGAGTGGTAGAGATGGGATTATTTGGTAAGAAGACGTCTGCTCAGAAGGATATATTTACTGAGCAAGAAGCAAGATGTTTATTGCGTGATACATTTTCTCGTGCTGCAAACGATGTTAGGAATGTGGATGTGAGAAGTATTTTAGAAAATGCAATACTTGAATCTAAGGTACAGGAATTAAGAAAGACATTTGATACAACAGTGTTTAACGAAACTACCGGAGATGCGATGTATCATCGTTTATTGGTTAATGGTGAATCTACAGTATTATCAGATTGTGAATTTAGAGAGTACTGTAAATCACATAAAGTAGATCATTACAATGAGAAAGGTGATTTTGTTTTTAATCCAGAAACTGAATTAGCATTTGCGAGAACCGTGATTAATCAAGAGTATGTAGATGCGATGAAATCAGGTGAATTTGATTTAAGGTGTGGTTACAAAGTTCCTGAGTATTTTGATATTAAAAAACATTTAGCACTTACGATTGCTAGTTACGGTGGTGATGGTGTAGATGTAGCATTTGCAATCTTTAATGATACAGTAGTGAAAACCGGTATTTATCGTAGATTAGGTAAATATACGAATGCCCAAATTAACTCTGAGTTATACGATTCTGGTAGAGTGTTTATCATAACAGATTTTAATGACGAGGTAGTAGAGACTTTCAAAGATATGAATGTGTATTTTAGTAATTCTGAGTATGAGCTATGCAAGAAGTATAATAAAAGATTTCTAGAATCAGATCCACTATTCGATTTAGAAAAAATGGAGAGGTTGATAGAAAAGTGTGAGGAAGTGAATGAATACTTTAGAGAAAAACATGGTAGTAGTTGTAAAAAGGCAACAGCATTTTAAGTAACATAGTATCTTTCTTAATTTACACACAGCCGCTGGTATGCTAGAATGTATAGCAGTAGCGTGTGTAAATTATGGATTGAAAACAGGAGATGTTTTATGAATAATATGTCTATAGCGATGGGTAAGAGACAATTGGTTGACTCGATTTGGAAGAGTGCAGGAATCGAAGGGTTAGGAACAACTTTCCCTAATACGGAAAAGATACTATCTAACCTGCCAGTACAGACAAGAAGAGATGAAGTTCTTTTTATTATAAATATGAAAAGAGCATGGTATTTTCTATTTGATAATATAGAATATCCAAATAATATTTCGTATTTGCGAGAACTGAATAAAATTTGTATGGAAGAACTCTCATACGATGCAGGCAATATTAGGACAGCACCAGTTACGATTGGCGGCACGTCGTGGGTACCAGAACTTCCGCAGGAAGGAATTATTATAGATAAGCTTGATGAAATTGCTACTATGGATGATCGGTTGGAAGCAGCACTAGAAATGTTTTGCTATGTAGCTAGAACACAAATGTTTCTGGATGGGAATAAGAGAGTAGCACAACTTATGTGTAATAAAATTATGATGGAGGATGATATAGGTATTTTTTCTATTCCGTACAATGAAATTGATAGATTCAAAGAACTCTTAGTTGATTTTTATGAAACAAGTAACTCAGATAAGCTTAAGGATTTTTTCAGGAAAAAATGTTTGCTTTTAAATCCAGGTTATGTGCAAAGTCATAAAAGTGAAAGCGAGTGTAGCAAGATTGAAAGTTTTTAATACTCGAAACAACAGAATTTAAGAATAGTAAACAAAAGAAGAATCATCAATGCGTGGTGGTTCTTCTTTTGTTTATTAGGTACTTGAGTGTAGGAAGGTAGTATTGCGATAAGGTTGTATAATTGATATAATGATAGAAGATATTTTGGGATAGTCATAGTAGAGGTGAAAGTATGAAAAAAGCAACAAGTTTTACAGAAAATAATTTAGTAAGAGGCTTACGCGAATCCTTACAATATGAATTCAAGAATCATGTGAAAAATGGGATATACTCATACACACAAAAGAAATTGGCATACAGTTCAAATAGAATAGAAGGCAGTACACTAACAGCAGATCAAACATCATTGCTTTTTGATACGGGCACTTTATACAGTGACGAGGTTTTTCGTGCGAAAGATATTGAGGAAGCGAATGGACATTTTCTGATGTTTAATCATATGCTTAAAACACTTGACGAACCATTAACAGAGGAACTTATAAAGAAGTTTCATTGGGAATTGAAATCTGGTGTTTTCGAAGACAAAGCGAATGGTTATCCGATAGGTGAATATAAATCCAGAGCAAATATAGCTGGCAGTGAAATTACAGTGGCACCAAAGGATGTGTCATATGCAATGCATGAATTAGTTAGTAAGTACATTGAACAATTAACATTTGAGGATATTGTAAGATTTCATTCAGAGTTTGAGCATATTCACCCATTTCAGGATGGCAACGGAAGAGTTGGACGTTTACTTATGTATAGACAGTGTTTGGTTAATGATATAGTACCGGTACTTGTTGATGATAGGTATAGAACGGAGTATATTGTAGCGATTAGGGAGTCGCATGCAGGAAATTTTGAAAAACTGGAAGAGCTGTTTAGAAAATTCCAAGCTGAATACGAAGAAGAGCTGAAACAGTTTATAATATGAGGTGAGTAAATGAATACAATAATGGAGTTACCTTATTCTGATGATATTAAAAATAAATTAAATTATCTGGTGAGTTTGGTACTAGACTCAGATATTGAGTGCAAAAAGATAGTACTATTTGGGAGCTATGCTAGGATGGAGCAGAAGATTGACAGCGATTTAGATATTTTTATTTTGTCAGATAATCAAATATCAAGAGAACAACGTGGCTATTTAGCATCAGTTTTTGAAGAGAATAACGCTGATATTGTATTCTGTACTACATCAATATTTGATACTTCAGATAATCTATTATATAGGAATATAAGAAAGGACGGTGTACTACTATGGAAAGTTTAAACACTTATTTTGGTATGGCAAATAATGATTATTTATTTGCTAAAGATGGAATGCAAACCGGCGATAAACTTGGGAATTATAATGTAGTTGCTTCTCTGTGCTCGCAAGCTTGTGGAAAGTATATGAAAGCAGTTTTAGAACTATGCTTTTCAGATAGAGAAGAACTGTTAAAGTTATTACACAGTCATAATCTTAGATCGTTATACAATGTAATTATTACGAAGTATGAGCTTTCAATATCTTCAAAAGATTGTAAATGGGTAGGAGATTTTTATTTTGATGCCAGATATCCTGGAGATGACTTTATTTGTGTAAATAATGACGATGCGGAAGAGTGCTTAAGGATCACGGAGCAGCTGTGTAAAGATGCAAAAGAGATATTAGAATCAGAAATGAATGCTAGAAGGATGAAAAAAGAGAAGTTGAAATCTTTATCAGCTTTTAATGATGATTAAAACTTAAGAGGTAAGTGGAGTATGACATATTATTTGATGAATAAGGATGTAGTGATAGCAAAGTTTAGTGTTGATGAGATATTAGACTTTATCGACATTGAGGAGCAGTATGTGAAGTTACCGGAATGGTTTGGCGATTTACGAACATTTATTAGAAATAGGCGTGCACCAAAACAGAGAGAAAATATAGAAGAGTTACTGAAATTAAGTGGATGCGATACACTAACTGGTTTTTTAGAGATATCCCATGCCTTGAGTTTAGTAGATACTTTCTGGGTAAATGGAACAGATAGTGAGTTATCTTGGAAAGATGTATCTCTTTACACACATCCATTTAATGAAGTAATAGCAAAGACAGCTTTTGAGGGTGGTTTACACGGCAGGCAATTTAGTACAACCTCACCAGAATACGGAACAGATGGTTCATTTGCTAAGTGCTGGATAAGAGAAAATGATATCATTAAAATGCTGAAGAGGGGAAGTTCTGGTGCGAGAAATGCAGGGTTGGAACCATACTCAGAGTTTTATGCAGGGCAAGTTATCGAGCGATTCACAGATAAGTTTGTACGATATAATTTACGAACAAAAGACGGAAGGTTGTGCTCTGTGTGTGATTGCTTTACAAATGAGGACTATGGTTTTCTCCCATATGCTGCAATTGACACAGGAAACACAACAATAGAGTCTGTTTTAGATAAGATGAAAGGATTAGGTTTTGAGAAAGAAATAAAACAGATGTTCGTAATAGATGCATTGATTATGAATGAAGATCGGCATAAAAATAATTTTGGATTTATAGTCGATAATAGAACGCAGGAGATACAGTGTATGGCACCATTATTTGATCACAATATTTCACTATTGCCATACGCTGAAGCCGGTGACTTTGACTTTGATGGTAAGTACTTTAGTGAGAAAGGACCGAGAATTGGTGACAGTTGGATAAGGACAGCAATCGCATGTTTAGAACCTGAGTCAAGAAAAGTATTGGTAAATCTTGGAGATTTTAAGTTCGAAAGACATTCAAAATACAATTTGCCAGATTGGAGATTAGAGGCGTTAGAGGATTTAACGCATCAAACAATAACAGCAATCTTAGAAAGAAGAGTTAAGAGATTAACGGCATTTAACTAATAAGGAGATGATGTAAGTGACAACACTTAAACGTGTAAGAGGATTTACAGACAGTGAACCAGATAAAGAACCAAATAATGGATCAAGTAATGAATCAAGTAATGGATCAAATAATGGATCAAGTAATGGGCTTGTCAATAAATACAGGAAGAGAGCAAGGATTTCGCTTTTAACTTTTTTATCTATGCATTTTTATAAATAATCCAGTTATCAGCATTCCATCTGCGGTTACCCTTCGTTCCTGGTCAATACGCGCAAAATTCCCCCTGCTTTTTCCCTATATATTTTTTCTGCTGATTTTCTATCCGCCTATCGTTCCTTCCCGGAATACCCGGTTACGTTTTATGATATCAATCATTTCTTCATGTATGCTGCGTATTTCATCCGGGTTTATTCTGGAGAGAAGGTCGCGGACTGCATCAACTTTTGGAATCCTTCCACTGATACAGTTTTTCAGTCTTTTCGACATGCTTTCAGGGGCTTTTATTTTTTAAAGTGAAATCTCTGTTCACGATGTTTGCATCTTGACTCTTCCGTCACTTTCGGCTAGGATAATCTTAATATATTTCCGGCATTTTGCGAACAATATGCCGATAAGTACACTAAAAACTGGAGGGTTGGATTTGAAAAAAATAAAACGTATTCTTGCCATTCTTGGCGCAATTATCTTAGCCGGTCTTTATATTTCCACCATCGTCTGTGCACTCTCTTCCAATGAGAACTATATGGATATGCTGATGGCCTCTGTTTATGCAACCGTGATCATCCCGGTGCTGATCTGGGCATATTCTTTTGTATATAAGATGGTCAAGAAAAATCATGAGCAGAAGGAAGATTAATTTTCCTCTGCTCATTTTTTTATCGCTCTTCTAACGGCACATATGCTTTCTCCGGCATGATGCTCCGGTATGCAGGACGAATGATTTTATCCATATTTACCAGCTCTTCCATGCGGTGCGCGCTCCATCCGACAATACGGGCGATCGCAAAGATCGGGGTATAAAGCTCTAACGGGATGTCTAACATACTGTATACAAATCCACTGTAAAAGTCCACATTGGCTGAAACCCCCTTATAGATATGGCGTTTTTCCGCGATCACTTCCGGTGCAAGATTTTCTACCATACTGTATAATGCAAAATCTTTTTCTCTTCCCTTCGCCACCGCGAGCCTTTCCACAAAGCTTTTGAATACGCGCGCTCTCGGATCGGAAAGAGAATAAACGGCATGACCCATACCATAGATCAGACCTTTGCGGTCAAATGCCTGTTTGTCGACAAGCTGTTCCAAATAGTTTTTTACTTCGTCTCTGTCTCCCCAGTCCTTCACATGATTTCTCATATCATCCATCATTTCCACTACTTTGATATTGGCGCCGCCGTGCTTTGGTCCTTTTAAGGAAGAAAGTGCCGCTGCCATGACAGAGTATGTATCGGATCCGGATGAGGTCACAACCCTTGTTGTAAACGTAGAGTTATTTCCACCACCGTGTTCCATATGAAGTACCAGCGCAATGTCAAGCACGCGCGCTTCCAGTTCCGTGTACGCCTTATCCGGGCGAAGCATAAGGAGCAGATTCTCTGCTGCGGACAATCCCTCCTGCGGACGGTGGATATAAAGGCTGTCATCACAGATATAATGGTTGTATGCATGGTAACCGTACACCGCAAGCATCGGGAATACACTAATCAGCTTGATGCACTGTTCTAACTGCGTATGCAGCTCCTGGTCAGCGATCGTCTCATCATAGGAAGCAAGTGTCAGCACGCTTCTCGTCAGCGAATTCATGATATCCTTGCTCGGTGCTTTCATAATGACATCTCTGGTAAAGTTTGTCGGAAGCTGTCTGCACTCTTCTAACATGCTCTTAAATGCCCCTAATTTTGCAGCATCCGGCAGTTCGCCAAACAAGAGCAGGTATGCCACTTCCTCGAATCCAAAACGTTTTCCCTCAAATCCATGGATCAGGTCGATCACATTGTAACCGCGGTACCAGAGCTGTCCGTCACACGGAACCTTTTTCCCATCCTCCGTTTTAAACGCATCGATCCTTGAAATATTACTGATCCCCGCAAGCACACCGGTTCCATCCACATCTCTCAAACCACGTTTTACACCGAACTCCTTAAACAGCTCCGGCGGGATTCTGTCATTACGTTCACATATTGTCATCAGTTCTTCCGTTTCTTTTCCAAAATCTCCATATTGGTTCATGTCCCATCCTCCTGTTCTGCCTGAATATTCTTCATGATCTTGCCCATTACCCGCTTTAAGCAGCTTCGTTCTTCTTCTGTCACGCCCGCAAACAGACGCTCTAAAATATCTGCCCGGATCTGTTCAAACTCTTCCAGCACAGGTTTTGCCTTACCAGTCATACGAATGTGTATTTTCCTGTGATCTGCCTCATCAGCAACCAGCTCAATATATCCATGCTGTTTTAAATTGTCCACCGATTTTGAAATATGGGCCTTGGACAAATGCTGTATCTCGATCAGATCCTTTGCGGTATCCTTCTGTTTCTCATGGGAAATCAGATAAAGGATATCCAGCTCCACATGGCGCAGTCCATAGGTCTCCATCAGCCGTTCACATGCCTGCTCGATCACTTTTCTCATCTGCTGGTTGGTTCCAAATATTTCATACTCACTGTACATCATCCCTGCTCCACATTCTTTTTTCTTCCGGTAAATAACTTTTTATTTCCTGCTTTGCGGTTCGAATTAGTTCGTTAATGAACTTTCTTACATTCATGTTACCTCTTTTTTCCAAAAGTGTCAAATTAAAAATTTATGAACTTAAAATACCGGACTGCACATATACAATCCGGTATTTTCATCTCTGTGATTCAGATTTGTCATTTCACTCTCTTACTTCGTTTCCGTTTCCTCTGTTTCAACGGCCTCTGTTTCATTCGGCACCACGGTCGCTGTCTCCGTTTCATCCACGGCCTCCGATGGCTCTTCTGCCTCAGTTTCCGTATCATCTGCTTTTGCGGTCAGATCTTCGACGCTCTTATCAAATCCGGTCGCTGGCGCGCTGTCCACAACATATATGGTATCACTGTCGCCCGTTTTCAGATAATACTCATTCGTGATCTCATTCTGGCTGCCAATGTAGATCGTCGTTAGCCCGGAATCCGTTTTTAACGTAACCGTATTAGCAGGATCATCCAGCCCAAAGTCCGCCAGGTCATCATACTCTGTAACCTCGTCTGATGCCGTGATCGCTGATGCCTTATTTAAAAGTGTCTCCAAAGCGCTCTCATCAATATCAACCGACTGATCCCCGTCATAGGTCCACTCTGTTCCATTTTTTGTAAAGGAAAGTGTTGTTCCATCCAGCACATAAGAAAACTGTGTGATATCAGAGACCTCAAGATCCGTCACCTGGATCTTTTCCGCCTCTTCTTTGGCATTTTCCTTTTCTTCCTGTTTTTTACTGTAAAAATGGACGCCTATATACGCAAGGATCAGCAGGATCAGCAAAATTACCAGAACGATCATCTGTTTTTTCTGTTTCTGCATTATTTTTTCCTCCTTACTGCCCAGATCACAACTCCGATAATAATCAGTACAACCGGTATAAAAATACTTGCTGCCAGTCCACCAATAATTGTAGAAATTGAAGTGATCGTGATCGTGCTCATCTTATAGTCTTTTACCGGAATAACGCTGGTATTATCATCCTCCCCGCCGGTCAGATTCGTCATGATATCAGTAAACATCGATACGTTGCTTCCCGATACGATCTGGTCTGTGGAATCCGTAAATAACTCCATAGAACCTGCCACAACGACCTGGGATGATGTATCATTTTCTGTCTTTGCCGCCGCAAGTGCGATCGTAAATGGTCCTTCAATATCTCCGTCTTCTTTTTCAGATGTTGCTGCATTATCTGCATCAATCTTTGATACCGCCTTATCGGTTGTCTGCAGCAATGCGGTATATGTCACATCATCGGAAGATCCGTCATAACTGAACGCTTCGCTGTACGGTGCAAAAATATATTTTCCGCTGACAGAAGAGGTGTAATCGCTGCTCTCTACTTCCGGAAGCAGATAGTATGGAATGTTATTGTAATAGTAGGAACTGTCATTCTCCATGACAATACCATCCACACGCTCAATGCCGTATGCTTTTAAAATACTTTCAAAGTTCGTCAGATCCTTGTACTGGAAATTGGTCGTAATCAGCGCTTTTCCGCCTTTTCCCAGATAATCGGTCACTTTCTTTGCATCATCTGCTGAGAAATCCGAAGTCGGTGCGTTGATAATGATTGCTGATGCATCATCCGGCACAGCCTCCTCTTTTAACAATGTCAGCTCCGTGAGTGTCATATTCGCCTTCTCGATTGCTTCCGAAAATCCGCCGGAAAGCGAAGTTTCCCCGTGTCCTGTGATCTCATAGACAACCGGCAGCTCGCTCGAATCTTTGGTCACATACTGGAGTGCACTTGTGATCTGTCCCTCGGCATCATATCCATCAAGGCTTCTTGAATAGGAAGAATAATCATAGGAGTACTCATAAATATCGTTATAATCGATCACTCTGGAGCGTGCATCACTCGCAACAATCAGACTGTTCGAAGTAGGTGCATCCGTCGTATACTTCTGGAAAAATGTCGGATTGGTCGACGGATTAACATAGCTTACTTTTACATGACCGGACAGATCCTCATATCGCTGTAATGTCTCTGAAAGCGTACTGTCCGCATTTTTCTCTGCTGCAAGCACATAAATATTGACATCCTGATCCAGTGTCTTTAAGTAATCTTTTGTCGTATCCGTGATGGAGTACAACTTTGTGGATGTCGCATCGATTGCTGTGACCGTGGACGGCAGCTCATTTGCCACCAGGTTCACAACAACCGCAATGGCAAAGGCGACAACGATCATTCCGATGGAAAATGCCCCCGAAGCGATCTTTTTGGTGCTAACCGAATATCTGCGTTTCTGGATCAGCTGGCAGCTCAAAAGCAGGCAGATTCCGATCACCGACAGAAAATAGATCACGCCTGTGAGGTCTAAGCAGCCATTCATAAATTTATCCAACGGTGTGTACAAATCATATGCGTTTAATATTTTTGTCAGAAGATTACCGCTCTGTGAGATCATGCTGGTAATACTCGACATCATGTAACCAAGAAACAGTGCTGCAAATCCAAGCACTGCTGCGATAACCTGACTTTCCGTTACCACTGACATCAGCATACCGATCGCAATACATGCGCAGCCATACAGCCAGAATCCCAAAACCGCCACATAGCTTTCTCCAAGCGGCACGGAACCATAAATGGATAAAAATAACGGTGTCAGCGCAACAACGATCATTGCAATGGAGAAAACTCCGACCATAGCAAGATATTTGCCAAACACGATCTTTCCAAGCGGAACCGGGGAAGTTAACATCAGCTGATCTGTCTTTGTATGCCGTTCCTCCGCAAAGCTCCGCATGGTAAGTACCGGTACCGCAATCATCACAATAAATGAAACTGCGGAAAGCGAATACGAAACATAAGGCGAACCGGACCTTAAGTTATAAGCATAAAAATACAATCCATATAAAGCGAGTACTGCTGCAATAAAAAGCCATCCCACCACAGTCTGGAAATAGGATCTGATCTCACGTTTAAAAATTGCAAACATTATTTTGTTCCTCCTTCCTGTGATGTGAGTTCAAGGAATACATCCTCTAAGGACTTCGATGCTGCCTTCATCTCTAAGATCGGCATATGGTGTTCCACGCAGGTGTGATAAATCGCCTCGCGTACATCCGCATCTTTTTTTGCCGTCACAAGAAGCTGTACCGCGCCATCCTCTTTCGACTCTGTTTTTTCACACCGCTCCACCTGTGCGATCTCACGGATCGCTGTTTCCGCAGTATCTTCCTCTGCTTTCACTAGCAGCTCGATCTCCTGTGCACCGGTCATCCGCTCTAACAGATTCTCCGTGGAATCACTGGCAACGAGTTTTCCGTGCGAAATAATAAATACATGATCACAGACAGCAGAGATTTCAGACAAAATATGGGAACTTAGTATGATCGTATGTTTCTTTCCAAGTTCCTTGATGAGATCCCTGATCTCTATGATCTGTTTCGGATCCAATCCTACGGTCGGCTCATCTAAGATCAGTATTTCCGGATATCCAAGTACTGCCTGCGCAAAACCGACTCTCTGGCGGTAACCTTTTGACAGGTTACGGATCAGTCTTCCCGATACTTCCTCTGTTTTTGTAATTTCCATGACTTCCTTCACATATCCTGCCCGCAGGCTTTTCTCTATCTTCTTTAATTCAGCCACAAAATCCAGATATTCTTTTACCGTCATATCCATATAAAGAGGCGGCAGTTCCGGCAGATACCCCACACACTTTTTTGCTTCCTCCGGCTGTTTTAACACATCAAATCCGTTGATCTTTACCTCACCAGATGTCGCTGCAAGGTAGCCGGTAATAATGTTCATCGTTGTTGATTTTCCGGCTCCGTTCGGGCCCAGAAAACCATAGATTTTACCCGGCTCTACCGTGAGCGACAGATCATCAACAGCAACATGACTGCCATATTTTTTTACCAGATGATTGATCTCAATCACGTTTCTCTCCTCCTTATTTCATTCTCAATATATGCCACTATCCGCACTTATCGTGTGACCAGTAACCAAATTATTACTTTATAAGAGTAACGTGTAATTGTGTTTAAAGGAGGATGAATCTGTGATAAAAGTGTGAACATATACAATAGAATGCACACCCTGCGAGCATTCTATTGTCATGAATAATAGAATGCACACTCTGCGAGCATTCTATTATCATAAATAAAAGCAGCCTCCACATCCGTGAAAACTGCTCTTATCCTGTATCTCTTCCTGTGATACGATTTTATGCAGTCATGTACCATTCCCTACATAACACCATATGTTTTTAATTTTTCCAAAGCATCCTGATACGTCGTAAACAACACGGTATGAATACCCTGTGTTTCCGCTGCTTCGATATTCTCCCTACGGTCATCTAAAAATACACATTCATCTGCCACAAGGTTAAATTTGTCTAACAGTGTCCGATAGATCTCCGGTTCCGGCTTGATCTGATGAACTTCAAAGGAAAATACCTGTCCGTCCACATCCGAAAGAAATGAAAGAGCTTCCGCTGTATGTTCATAAGTCCATTTTCCGTAATTGGAAAGGATATACACATGGTAACCTTTCTGTTTCAGCTCCCGGATCCATGCGCGCGAATAATCGTACTGATAAATTGCCCGTGCAACATTTTCCCAGAACAGGCGGATCTCTTTTTCATATTCCGGTGCATTTTGGACAAATACAGCAAGCTGCTCCTCTGCATCCAGAACACTGCGGTCTGATTCATTCCAGGCATCAGAGTAAACGGTCGCATTTCCAACCGCCTCCTCTGTCTTTTCATCAAAACCTAACTCCTGAAACGCCGCATGCGGATCCCAGTTGACTAACACCATTCCTACGTCAAAAATAATATTTTTTATCATATCGGATAGTCCTTTTTCCTATTTGGTACGGTAAATGATATCGTCTCTTCCCGGTCCGTTTGAAACCATTGTGATCGGGTAGCCGATCTGTTCCTCGATGAACTCTACATATTTTCTGCAGTTTTCCGGAAGATCCTCATATTTCTTGATTCCACGGATATCACATTTCCATCCCGGAAGGTTCTTTAATACCGGTTTTGCTTTCTCTAATTTTGCTGTGGTCGGGAAATCTGTTGTCACTTCACCGTCGATCTCATATCCAACACATACCGGGATCTCATCTAAGTAGCCAAGTACATCGAGTACGGTAAATGCAACATCTGTGGTTCCCTGCAGACGGCAGCCATATTTACTTGCTACACAGTCGAACCATCCCATACGTCTCGGGCGTCCTGTGGTTGCACCGAACTCACCGCCGTCACCACCGCGTCTTCTGAGTTCATCTGCCTCATCACCGAAGATCTCGCTGACAAATGCACCTGCTCCGACTGCGGAAGAGTATGCTTTACATACAGTCACGATCTGTTTGATCTCATATGGCGGGATACCTGCACCGATTGCACCATACGCTGCCAGTGTAGAGGAAGATGTAACCATCGGATAGATTCCGTGATCCGGATCTTTTAAAGTTCCAAGCTGTCCCTCTAATAAAATAGTCTTTCCTTCTTTGATTGCCTGATCCAGATAAGAAGAAACATCACATACATAAGGTGCGATGGTATCGCGGTACTCATGTAATGTCTCTAATAATTCATCCGGGTTGATCAGTGGTTTATGATATAAATGCTCTAAGAGTACATTCTTTGTCTCTGCAATACGGACAACTTTTTCTTTTAACAGCTCCTCGTCAAATAACTCGCTGACCTGGAAACCGATCTTTGCGTATTTATCAGAGTAAAATGGTGCGATACCTGACTTTGTGGAACCGAAAGATTTTCCGCCTAAACGCTCCTCCTCATACTGGTCAAACAGAATGTGGTAAGGCATAACCATCTGTGCACGGTCTGAAACTAAAATCTTTGGCTTCGGAACGCCTCGCTCCACGATAGACTGGATCTCTTTCATAAGTACCGGAATATTTAAAGCGACACCATTGCCGATCACGCTTGTGGTGTGTCCGTAAAATACACCTGACGGTAATGTGTGAAGTGCAAACTTTCCGTAATCATTTACGATCGTATGACCTGCATTTGCACCACCCTGGAAACGTACGATAATATCTGCTTCCTTCGCAAGCATATCTGTGATCTTTCCTTTTCCTTCATCGCCCCAGTTGGCTCCAACGACTGCTTTTACCATTTGAATATCCTCCTAGTTTCTCTATGCTATTCCTGTTTACTTACTGATTATACATGATGTTTCTCTATAAGTAAAATTAATATTCTTTATATCTGATATAATCATTCATTATGTGAATTTATAAAAGTCCTTTTAAAAGCTTTGCCGCAGCCGCAGACATCGGGATCCTCTCATTTAATACGATACAGAATTTTCGTGCCGGAATTTCTTTTTCAAACTGCAGCTTAAAAAGCCTGCCATCCTCCTCATACTCTTTTGCAAACTCTTCCATCACACTTGCGATCCCAAGATTGCGGAGCGCAAACTGAATCAGCATATCACTGGTGGCAAGTTCAAATTCCGGGGACACCGTCACACCTTCTTCTTCTAAAAATGCCTCCACATAATGTCTCGTCGAGGTGCTTCCCTCTAAACACATCAGCGGATATTCCGAAAGTTCTTTGTATTGCATCTTTCTCCCACAGAGCTCTTTGTATTTTTTCCCTGCCACAAAAACGTCGCGGATCTCTTTGACCGGGATGATCTTAAGCCATCCCTGCGGCTCCACCGGAGAGCTCACGATTCCAAAATCAATCCTGCCATCCGCAAGATGCTGTAAAGTTTCCGGTGTTGGCGCATTGGTCACGGTCACGCGGATATTGGGATATTTTTCATGAAACCGCTCTAAATATGGAAGCAGATAATATTTTAATGTCATATCACTTGCACCGATGCAGATTTCTCCCTTTTCAAGGTTTAGCATCTCAAGAAGTCTTTTTTCTCCGGAAAGAATCGCCTCATAGCCGCGTTCCACATAGGAAAAAAGCATCTCACCCTCCTTGGTCAGACGTACTCCCTTTGCCGTTCTTACAAACAATGCACAGCCAAGATCCTTCTCTAAATGCTTGATCGCCTGGCTGACTGCCGGCTGTGAGATTGACAGTTTTTCTGCCGCTAACGTAACACTTTTCTGCTTTGCCGTATAATAAAATATCTTATAGTATTCCAAATTAATGTCCATCTGATTCTCCCTTAAAAAAATTAGAAAAAAAGTCTTATTTTCCGCTTGTATTTCTGATTTTTGTGACGTATACTAAGCCTTACATGTTTATTACATTATACTGCATATATGTGCACTGAATAATTACATCATACCAAAGTTTGAAAGGAGTTTCCAGTAGCATGACAAAAGATATGACCACCGGCAGTTCATTAAAAATCATACTGCTTTTTTCCATTCCGGTTTTATTAGGAAATCTGTTCCAGCAATTTTATAATATGGTAGACACGATCATCGTGGGAAGATACCTCGGCGAAGATGCACTTGCTGCCGTCGGTTCCACCGGATGTATCATGTTTTTAGTGCTCGGCTTTGCCACCGGAATCGCACAGGGATTTGGTGTCATGATTTCGCATGCTTTCGGTGCAAAAGATTTTCGCTTGTTAAAACACTACGTTGCACTCTCCCTGATCTTAACCGTGATCGTATCTGCAATTCTTACGATTCCGACCGTTGCCGCTTCCCGCCTGTTTTTAGTCTGGATGCATACACCGGATAATATCTTATCCATGGCAGATGCTTACATCAAGGTCATTTTTGCAGGTATCATCTTAACAATGCTCTACAATGTATCCGCCGGTATCTTAAGAGGTATTGGAGACAGCAAAACACCGCTCTACTTTTTGATCATTTCTTCTATATTAAATGTGGTACTGGATCTTTTATTTATTGTCGTACTGAAAGCAGGAACCGCCGGTGCCGCCTATGCCACCATCATTGCGCAGGGAATCTCCGCAATTTTATGTTTTATCCATATGTTCCGGCAGTTTGAGATCCTTCGCACAACAAAAGCGGACTATTATCTGGATCGCCCGGGTGTCATTAACATGCTCTCGATCGGTATCCCAATGGCATTAAATTACTCCATCACCGCCATTGGAACCATGATCTTACAGAGTGCTGTCAACGTGTTTGGTTCCAGTGTGGTTGCTTCCTTTACAGCCGCTTCTAAAGTCAACAATATCGCAACTCAGACCATGCCGACGCTCGGCACCGCCATGGCAACCTACTGTGGTCAGAATCTCGGTGCAGGAAAATACGACCGTATTTTCGACGGTATGCGCAAAGGATTTTTCATCTGTATCGCTGCTGCAGCCATCGGTGCTGCCATCTGTATTTTCGGTGGAGAATTTATCGTGAGCTGGTTTGTAAGTAATCCTTCCGATGAAATTTTCTCCTATGCAATGATGTACTTAAAAACTGTAAGCTGGTTTTTCCTCCCGCTTGCCATGATCTTTTTATACCGCAATGCCTTACAGGGATTAGGCGAAGGACTTGTTCCAATGTTGAGTGGCGTGATCGAGCTGGTATGCCGCTTTGTTGCGATCGCACTCCTGCAGAAACCACTCGGTTATCAGGGGATCTGCCTTGCTGATCCTGCTGCCTGGGTGGGCGCCGGTATTCCTCTGATGATCACTTATATCATTTGGAAAAGCAAAAAGATACGGCAGCACAGCAGTTCTCCAGCCTAAACAGCGTGAAATTTTTCTGTCTGCAAAGGACTTTAATTTCTATAGGTAAAAATCGCCTGAGATCCGAATTATCTCTTGTAATTCAGATTTCAGGCGATTGCTTTATCTGGCTTTTCTCTCTGTTCTCTTTTATTTTTCTATTACGCTTCCAGCTCTGGAATCTTTCTTGAACATGCCACTGCTAACGCTCCCGGTCCGATATGGCAGGAAATGCTAAGTGAAAGCGGATCCATACGGATCTCCATCCCCGGAAATGCCTCCTGCACTTCTTTCTTGAAGTTTTCTGCCGCTTCTAAATCATGCGTATATGCCATCTCAAGATACATATGCTCTCCGTTCGGATCGTTAAACCGGTTGGCAAAATCATTCTTCATTGCCTCAATCATGATACTCTTTGCCTGTTTTACCGTTCTTGCCTTGGCAAATGCATCTAATTTTTCACCCTGAATCTGAAGCACCGGTTTTAATTTTAACAGTGTTCCAAGCGCGGCAGCAGCTGGTGTGATCCTGCCGCCTTTTTTCAGATAATACAGCGTGTCCACCATAATGTAAATCGATGATTCAAATTTATCACGCTCTAAAATTGTCTTGATCTCAGATGCAGTTCTTCCCTGTTTTGCAAGCGCAAGTGCATCTAAAACAGACTGGCGCTGTGTAACAGAAATTCTCTGATTGTTCACCACCTGCACCTTTCCATCATAATCCTTGGAAAGCATCATGGCTGTCTCACAGGAACCACTAAGTCCGGACGACATTGGGATATGTACGATCTCATCGTACTCTTTTAACAATTCATCCCAGGTATCTGTCACATTTCCTACAAGCGGCATGGATGTATGGATGTCTGTCTTCTCGGAAAGCATCTGGTAAAACTCTTCCTGTGACAGATCGATATCTTCATACAGTGTCTTATCTCCCACAAAAAAAGGCATCGGCATTACAGTAACTCCAAGTTCCTTTGCCATACTCTGCGTGATTCCGCTGTTGCTGTCTGATACGATTGCTACTTTGCTCATGAAAAATGTTCCCCCTTATAATGTCTCTGAGCGTTTTTTGATGTTTTCTTTGAAGTTGATCACCTCATGCTCATACTCTTCATTCATATATTCAGATCTGATCATAAAGTCTGCCGATGCCTTATTGTTTGCGATCGGGATATCATATACCTGTGCAATACGAAGCAGTGCCTTTACATCAGGATCATGAGGCTGTGCAGTCAATGGATCAGAAAAGAAAATGACAAAGTCTACTTTTCCCTCAACGATCTTTGCACCGATCTGCTGGTCTCCACCAAGAGGGCCGCTGTTATATCCACGAACCGGAAGTCCGGTCTGGTCTGTAATCATACGTGCCGTGGTCCCTGTTCCACAAAGGAAATGATTTTTCAGGATCTCTTTATTTGTTTCGCACCATGCGATCAGCTCTGCTTTTTTATTATCATGCGCGATCAGTGCAATATTTTTCTGTTTTCCAATGGTAAGTGTTACATAATTTTCATTCATATGCGCCATCCTCCGTCATTTATCTGTGCCTTTATCTATTGCATATCAGATCAGTTTTTCTGCAATACATATTGTTAAGTATAACATATTTTTTGTCGTTCTTCCACAAAAAAATAATAGAATGCGCGCTCCGCGGACATTCTATTATTTTATGTACCGGATTTCTTCTTTGCCTTTTTATTCCGGCAATTTTACTTTTCCATCCAGAATCATCTTCACAAATGCAGTGTCACGAATGATCCACGGATCCTTTTCTATGCGTATATTGGTATTGTATACAGTCTCCGGTTGCTCCCACTTAAGATAATACCCCTTTGCCACTTCACTGGGTGTCAGATGAAGTTTCTCCCGTTTTTCCCCTACCTTACAGTAATAAAAGTAAGAATGACAGATATATTTACAGGACGGATCAAATATATCGCGGCGCATCTCAAGGATCTCCCCTAGTTCACACACAGACTCTTTTAAAACGGTAAGCCCTGTCTCTTCACGGATCTCACGCACAAGGGTTTCTAAAAAACTCTCTCCCTTTTCCATCCCGCCGCCGGGCATCTTATATTCGCCATCCGTACTACACTGCATGGCAATCTTTCCATCCCGGAAAATTACACCACGCACATTATATTTTTCATATACTTTTGTTGTGTCGTCATAATTCTTCTCGTCAAAAACAGCAAGCACTTCCATCTGTTTTGTCTCCATATTCTGCAGCTTAAGGCCATATTTTTATCATATATCAAAATGTCTGATATTGTGTGCAAGCATATCCGCCATATTACGCAGATTTTCGGTAGAATCCTTGATATTCTGAAAACTGTCCGTAATCTCTGTGATGGATGAACTTGTCTGCGTGGTTCCTTCCACATTCTGCTGTGCAATCTCTGACAAAGAATCAATGACATCTATGATCTCTGTTCTTGCACTCTCTAATTTCTTTGTACGTGTTTCAATCTGGCGAATTCGTTCAATAGATGCGTCGATCTCACCCATAACACCATTTACCATCTGCTCCGTACTCTCGATATGCATATTCTGTTTTTCAATGATCTCCTGTGTCTTGCCCATTGTCTCAACCACACGCTGGGAGTTTCCGATCAGTGTATTTACGATTTCGCCGATATTGCCACTCGCCGTATCAGACTGTTCTGCAAGCTTCTGTATCTCAGATGCCACAACCGCAAAACCCTTTCCCGCCTCACCTGCACGTGCGGCTTCAATGCTGGCATTTAAAGAAAGAAGATTCGTCTGGGATGCAATTTCAGAAATAAACTGCGATGCCTTCTGAATACTCTGTGCTGAAATATTTGTCTGTTTCGTCTGTTCCGCGATCGTTGCAACAGCTGTCTTTACTTCTTCGCTGATTCGTTTTAGTTCATCGATCGTAACAACAGCCGCATCACTGGACTGTTTCATCTGATCTGCACTTTCATTCAGCTCATCTGCTGCCCTGCCGGTCTCAATGATCAGATTTCCCATATATTTTACATTGTCAGAAGCTTTTTTTGCATCCTCTGCCTGTAAATTTGCCCCGGTTGTAATAGAATCTACCGTTGCCTCCACCTCACGCATTCCATCGTAAGTCTGATGGGATGTATCCTCTAAAGTATTGGATGCTTCCATCAGCATATCGGTACTTTCCTTGATTCCCTTAATGATCTTTTCCAGTTCTTTCTGTAAATGCTGTATCGCTTTGGTCAGATCTCCGACTTCATCTTTCCGCCCTAAGATCTTCTTGTCAAACTCTACGTCAAGATGACCGGCAGACACTTCCTGCACATTTGCAATTCCTTTCTTTAATGCACGTGTGATCGAGGTTGCACTGATCTCCACGATAATGATACAGATAACAAGTACCACAAGCACGATGGCTACGATCGTATTAATGATCTGTATCACGCTGTGGGAGATTTCCTGTTTCTCCGCCCCTGCAAACACCATACCGATCGGAGTACCGCTGTCGCCTTTCTGATATACCGGAACATAATAGCCATAGTATATGGTGCCATCCATGGATACATTATCACTGAAATATTCCTCACCACCATTTAATACCTTTTCAACAACCTTGTCACCCGCCGGACTTCCCAGAATCCTGTCACCATTTTTGTCGACTGCAGAAGTCATGATTCTCTGTGATCCATAGAAAAATGTCACATCCATCCCAGACTCCTGTTTGATGGTATCCACCAGATTCTCTGACTGTGAAATGTTATAACTTCCTTTCCAGATATCACCATTTTCCGTCTGCAAATAGGTACCTGCATTCTGGTCATAAGCTGCCTGCGTCGCGATTGCAGTTCCTTTTAATGAATTTTCCACCTGATCGATAATTGCACCCTTTACGATCGTGGACGCGATCAGAAGGATAATTCCTCCTAACAGAAGCAGCGGTATCAAAGAACAGAATAAAACTTTTTTTCGAATCGTCAATTTCATCATCTCATTCTCCCCCTAGTCCACAATCACAACGTTTTTATAATACCAGTCAATGCCGCCGGTAATCGTTGCATCATCTAAGGTTCCATTCTCTGTTCCAACCGTCTCCCCTGTATTTGTCTCCATCACTCCGTCAAAAACATTATTGCTGCCACTTAAAATTTCTGCAGTCGCTTCATCCACCTTCTCCTGCGTACCCTCTGCCGCAAAAGATGCCAGATTCGTCAGCTGTACCAGCCCCTCTGCCATACCTCCATAATAGTTTGATCCATCCCAGGTTCCATTGATAATACTCTTAACTGCCGAAGTATAGTATGCACTCCAGTTCCAGATAACACTCGTCAGACAGGCATCCGGTGTTTCCTTGCTCATATCTGAGTTATAGCCGATACCATATACACCACGTTCCTGTGCGAGTGTCTGCGGATACGGCGTATCACAATGCTGTGCCATCACATCACAGCCCATATCCAACAGCTGTTCCGATGCTGCTTTTTCCTTATCCGGATCATCCCAGCTGTTTGTGACTGCCACATAGATCTTTGCCTCCGGGTTAACAGCTGCAACACCGATCGCAAATGCATCAATTCCACCTGTCACCTCCGAATTGGAAGAATCCTGCGCTGCAACATAGCCGACCTTATCCGACTTTGTATTCATGCCAGCCACGATACCGCTTAAATACCTTACCTGGTAAATACGACCAAAATAATTGTTGAAGTTCTTTCCATTTGACATATAACCGGTTCCATGGGAAAAGTAAATATCCGGATATTTTTCAGCCATCTCTGCTGTTGTTTCCATATACCCCCAGCTGGTTGTAAAAATAATATTGCACCCATCCGAAATACATGCTTCGATTGCTTCCTCCGTCGCCTTTGCGTCAGAGTCATCCACGATCTTTCTCTCAATCTGATCATCGCTTAAACCCAGATTTTCCTGCATTCCCACAATTCCCAGATCATGCGTGTAAGAATATCCGCTTCCCTCATCCGGATCTGAAATATAAAGCACGCCGACTTTTATATTTTCTTTCGAAATCCCTGCCGTGCCCGATGTGGTATCCGACTGTGCACCGCCTGTACTGTTCCCGGCGGTTTCCGTTGTAATATAGCCATCGTTTGTCGCATAATCATCCGGCGTAGTACCTGTTTTTCCACCACACCCGGCGAGCATTCCCGCCACGGCAAACAGTGCAATTATCTTTCCAGCTGTTTTTCCTTTCATCTTTTGTTCTCCTCATCATAAATTTTCACAACATCTTTGTTTCATTATACAAAACCGGAGAACATTTGTAAATAAATATTATTTTTATGACAATAATCTGATACTTATGACCTATTTTTCTGAAAATATTCTTTTTGCACGCAGATAAGACAGATTAAATGTCCGGAGCGTCACAGGCTGGTTCATCCTGTCATTTTCCTGCATATATTCCCACTTCCAGTTATATATTCCATCCCCGTAATAACTCTTGTCCGGATGTTCTTTTAAGTACTCAGCGATCACTGGTGCCGCATCCGTTGATAAACAGGAGAGATAACTGTAATCTCCCGCAGTATTTCCATTTTCGATCTGCGCCAGATCATAGGCGGCAATCCCCGCATCTACATGTGCAAAGGCAAACAGGACATAACTGACGCACACAACCGCCATTCCATACTGAAATAACGGGAACCTGCGGTTCCAGATATAACAGATCGTCCCTGCCATCAGAAGCGTGATCACTGCCAGTGCCACAAGTACCACAACACGCAAAAATGTGAGCTGGTATGCCCGGATATACAGGATCATTCTCCATCCGCTCGATGCTGTCATAATGATCGTACATACAGAGATCACCGTCAGAACGGCATCGACCGCCCTGTTCCTCTGAAAGAAATGCTCCATTGTAAGAACCGCCCCCAGATTTAAAATACACACCACAAGGAGCTGGAAAAATCCCTGCCTTGCATATTCGGCATAGGTCACTCCTGCCGGCAGCTCCCCGCCACCGCCAAACAGATATATGATCTGTATACCACAGAATATCACATATAATACCGCCACTAAGACCGAAACCGTAAACATTGCTGTCGTCTCTGTAAGAATTTTTACTTCCCTGTCCTGCCGGTCTTTTCTGTATGCCGTATATCTGACTCCACAGTAAGATGAAATAAAACCAAAACATAACATGAAACAAATCCCTGCCAGGTTTGCCGGTATCCTGATTCCTTCGAAAACTTTTGCAATCATATTTGAAAATACCAGATCCGCCGACATTAACAATCCACCGATCAGAAGAACCACCGGTATCGCTACTGCAATTCCGATCAGGATCTCACGCGCTTTGCCATTTTCTTTTTTCTCCCGCAAACGTGCAAAATCGTTTCCATCGCCAAATGGTCTTGCAATGCTGCCAATTGCTCCAAATACAGCATTTACTCCACCGCACAGGTAATCCCAGAAATTCCATTCGTTTTCATCTGCCATATTTCGTATCAGGAAACACACCGTGAATGCAAATATCCAGCAATAATTCATCCAGATGATCCACTCATTTCCGGTTGTAAATGTACTGACCGCAAGGATCAGCATATACACAGCAAAAATTATTGTTGTTTTAAAAACTTTTCTTTCCTTTACCGTTTTAACGATGTAACAGATATATCCGATCGTTGCCACCACCCACAGAAGTACTGCGGCACCTGTCATATTTTTGTAAATACAGACTGTATAGATCAGTGCGTAAATGAGGCTTGCCGGCGCAAGTTTTTTAAAAATCCCCGCATTTTCTTTCTGCTGCTGTTTTTTTCTTTCCTGCCACTGCGCTTTCTGCTCCTCGTAACTGACTGTAAGATTCTGATCCATTTTCATGCTCCCTTCCTTTTCCAATAAGCTGTCCTGTTCCTGCTTCAGTTTTTCATAAACTGTCATATTCCTGCTTCATTCCGTGCAATATATTAAATTTCATCATCCGATGGAACATATTCTAAAATATCTCCCGGCTGGCAGTCCAACGCCCGGCAGATCTTGTTTAATGTGTCTACTTTGATTGCTTTTGCCTTTCCATTTTTTAGTATGGAAATATTTGCCATTGTAATACCTACTTTTTCCGAGAGTTCAGTTACACTCATTTTCCGCTTTGCAAGCATTACATCTATATTTATGATAATCGCCATTTGTCTCTCCTTATATCGTAAGTTCATTTTCCTGTTTTAATTCGTAGGCCTTCAGTATCAGATGTGATAATGCCGCTGCCAAAACAGATATCATGACCGAAAGCAAAACTGCGGTGATCATAAAAATACTGATTCCGGGCTGCCTGACCGCTAAGATTGCCAGAAAAACAATTCCCGCAAACCACACAACTGCGAGCAGCAATGCGAAGTGACTGATATTTCGAAAACATTTTGCATTTTCTTTTGAGAATGAATTGTCTTTTCCGATCTGCACACATACTTTCCAGAACTGGTACAGGATCGCATAACAGATCACCGCAATGCACCAGCCGTACAACAGCCCCGGCATAAAAAGATACGCCAGTGATTCATCCGCGTCCCTCCATGACATTGCAAGTACCGGCATAATATATAGAAAGAACACCGCCCCCATCAGCGCCAGTACAATCGTGATTGCTTTTAGCCACCGTGAAATTTCTTTTTGCTGCATAAATGATTCTCCTCCTGATCTGATTCACTTTTCTTTGAGTTTGTTTTTGATTCCAGATTTTTCTTTCTGGTTTTATTGTTTTCCTTTATTATACACATATATCTTGCTTTTGCAATATATTTTTATTGTTTTACAATAAATTTTTATTGGTAAATAGTAATAATAAAATCCTCTGCAAACAGCCAGGTGCTATTTGCCACCTGTTTTTCTGTTTACAGAGGATTTTATTATTTACTGTTCATTTCATTATTTTTTTATATAGTTTTATCAACAGTTTCCGTAATCTTTTTAAAATATTTATTGTCTGTTCGATTGTAAATATTGTTCTATTTCCACTGGCGATTTTCCAGTTACTTCTGCAATTTTTTCTATTGGGAAATCCAGCTTAATCATATTATGGATCATTCTCTCTTCTGCGATCTCGATTCCGTCACTTTTGCCAGCCTCATACTCTGCCTTTCGGAGTTTCTTCTCTTCCCACTCTTTATCATATTCCAAAATACTCACCATCTTTACCTCCGAACGATTCTTCCGAAGAAATTCCACCAGGATTC
>ENA-OROP01000285-OROP01000285.1-human-gut-metagenome-genome-assembly--contig:-NODE-285-length-61142-cov-5.030285_pt1 | contig 61142 bp, 47 predicted proteins | sample MGYA00242132_ERZ509056 | MGnify/ENA primary metagenome ERZ509056 (study PRJEB26280, sample SAMEA2338768) | human gut metagenome | biome: human gut; feature: human-associated habitat; material: faeces...
AAGTACCGCAGACAGAAATAGAAACAGACGAATATACAGCAACGGTAGTTTGGTCGCCGGAAGTTGAAGACAAATTCGGATATGATACCGTTTATACGGCAAAAATAACAATTACACCGAAAACAAATTATACTGTAAAAGGAATTGCAGAAAACGGTTATACCGTAAGCGGTGCAGAAACAGTTACAAATGAGGCAGACTCTGCAACAGTAACGGCAGTGTATTCTGCAACAGGTATTGATGACACAGTTGATACAAATGAATTTACCAAACCGCTTGAAATAGTCGGATGGACATACGGTGACACACCAAATGCACCGACAGCGTCGGTAAAATACGGAACACCTAAATATACATATTCAACTGCGGCAGACGGGGAATATAACGACATTGTTCCGACAGATGCGGGAACATATTACGTAAAAGCAACGGTTGAAGAAACAGATAAGTATACAGGGCTTGAAAGTGACGCAGTTGAATTTGTAATAGGAAAGAAAATACTTACAAATGACAACATAACAAAAATAGCAGACCAAACATATACAGGTGAGGAGATTAAACCTGTTATTGAGGTCAAAGATGGGGATAAAGTTCTTGTACTTGATACAGATTATACAGTGGCATATGAAAAAAATATAAAAGCATCTGAAGAGGCAAAAGCTAAAGTTGAGATGATTTCAAATAATTATGAAGGAACACTTGAAAAATTATTTACAATATTGCCGAAAACAATAAATTCTGAAATAATACTGACTGCACCTGTTAAAAACGGAGTACCGCAGACAGAAATGGAAACAAACGAATATACAGCAACGGTAGTTTGGTCGCCGGAAGTTACGGATAAATTCGGATATAGTACGGTTTATACCGCAACAATAACAATTACACCAAAAGCAAATTATACTGTAAAAGGCATTGCAGAAAACGGTTATACCGTAAGCGGTGCACAAACAGTCACAAATGAGGCAGACTCTGCGACAATAACTGCTGTATATGCGGCAACCGGTAGTAAGAGCAGTGGCGGTAGCGGCAGAACAAAACGTTATACAGTTTCGTTTAACACAAACGGCGGTAATAAGATAACGAGTCAGACTGTTGCAAAAGATAATTCAGCCAAAGAACCGACTGCTCCGATAAAAGAAAACTTTGAATTTGCGGGATGGTATACTGATAAGGAACTTACAACAAAGTACGATTTTACGGAAAAAGTAACAAAAAGTTTTAAACTTTACGCAAAGTGGACTGAACAGAAACAGGAAAACGGCGGAAGTGAAGATGTCGTAAATAATAATAGCGGAAATGAAAATAAAGAAAGTTCAAATACAATAGTTTTGACAATCGATGAACATGACGCACTCGTTTACGGAACAACGAAGACAAATGATGTTGCTCCAAAGGTTGTGAATGACCGTACAATGTTGCCTGCTCGTTTTATTGCGGAAAATCTTGGCGCAACAGTTGAATGGGACGGTGAAAAACAACTTGTAACAATCACAGGTAAGAATGAAAAACAAGAGGATGTAACAATTCTTATCACAATCGGCTCGGATTATGCAAAAGTAAACGGTGAGGACGTTAAACTCGATAGTCCTGCTTTTGTTGAAAACGACCGTACATATACACCGATACGTTTCATCTCGGAAAATCTGGGTGCAACGGTTGAGTGGAATGAAACAGAACAAACAGTTACAATTCAAAGAGTTAAATAAATAAGAAATAGCAGCTGATTTTTCAGCTGCTATTTTAATGTTGAAATATCTTACAATGAATGAGGTGACAATGCAATGTCAAGCACTTGCTGAACAGTGAGTGCTTTTTGTATGAAATAAATAAAAAAAGCGATAACCGAAGTTATCGCTTTAATTGGTGCAGACGACGCGCACCTTAATCTAAACAATACAAAATTGTGGGTATGTGTTGTTGTATATGTGAAAGATAATGGGATAACAAATCCAATATATATTAAAGCATATCTCAATATAACAAACCCTATTTACATTGATAAAGATTTTTGGAATTGGAATGCAGACCAAGTGGTGGCTGATTTAGATAAACAAGGAATTATATCGTCCGAAGACGGGTTAAAAATACTCAATATTGCAGATTTAGAATTAAAAAATTCCAAACTAAGAGAAATTCTAAAAAATAAAGGGTACGACGGTATTGTGTACAATAACGAGATTGAAGCTATATCGTTTTTGATGACAAACAAATTTTTAGGACGAACACAGATACAAATCAAGTAGGAATAAAAAAGTAGATAATCAAAAAAATGGAGGTAAAGAAAATGGCATATCGCAATAAGGAGTATTGGACGGAAAGGTAGAAATGATGATAGAGGACTACACGCCCGAACTAAAGCAGAATTGACAGAGTTCATACGTCACATAGCGACGATAGCAACGAAGGACTGCAACAATCAGTTGGAAAAGAAAGAAACAGACCCGATGTCAGAGATGATAGCGAGGGAATACACGGAGGAACTGATAAAAGAGAAACTACATCAGAAACTAAAGGAGTATCATACTCTGTTTTTGACTAACTTTTGACTAAAATCTGACTAACTTTTGACTAACAGACTAATAAAAAAGTATAACATTTTATCACATTGATTTTATTTATAAAAACACTAAAAAACCGCATAAACACTTGATATTCAAGCATTTATACGGTTTTTTGTGATTTTAAAATTTGGTGACTCGTGAGGGAATCGAACCCTCGTTGCCGGCGTGAGAGGCCGGAGTCTTAACCGCTTGACCAACGAGCCATTAACATATACTATAATACCACATTAATTTATATTTGTCAATAGAAAAATAGCGGATTTTGAAAAAATATCAAAATCCGCATAATAATCTTTTGGAGCTGTCGATATTTTTGTGACAGGCTCGATAGGTTTATCTGTAAAGTGGGTATTTATCGCAAAGAGCCTTAACTCTTGTCTTAACTTCTTCTTTATTATTTTCAAAGTCTTTGATTGTCATAGCGATAAGTTTACCGACTTCGACCATATCTTCTTCTTTAAAACCTCTTGAAGTTGAGGCAGGAGTACCGATTCTGATACCGCTTGTAACGAACGGACTCTTTGTATCAAACGGAATTGCGTTTTTATTTACTGTAATACCGACTTCGTCAAGCATTTTTTCAGCTTCTTTACCTGTAACGCCTGTATCTGTAAGGTTTACAAGCATAAGGTGGTTATCAGTACCGCCGCTTACAAGTTTAAAGCCTTCTGCCATAAGTGTATCTGCAAGAACTGACGCATTTTTAACAACCTGTTCTGCGTATGTCTTAAAGCTTGGGTCAAGTGCCTCTTTAAAGCATACTGCCTTAGCTGCGATTGTGTGCATTAGAGGACCACCTTGAATACCCGGGAAGATAGCCTTATTAATCTTAACAGCGATTTCTTCGTTATTTGTAAGAATAAGACCGCCACGAGGACCTCTTAGAGTCTTGTGAGTTGTTGTAGTAACAACGTCTGCATACGGCATTGGTGACGGATGGCAACCTGCTGCAACAAGACCTGCGATATGTGCCATATCAACCATAAAGTATGCACCGACTTCGCTTGCAATATCAGCAAATTTCTTAAAATCAATAATTCTTGGGTAAGCTGACGCACCTGCAAGGATAAGTTTTGGCTTACATTCAAGTGCTATACGTCTTACTTCGTCATAATCTATTGTGTTAGTATCTTCTGTAACACCGTAAGGTACAATGTTAAAATACTTACCGGACATATTAACAGGACTTCCGTGACTAAGGTGACCGCCGTGAGCAAGGCTCATTGAAAGAACTGTGTCGCCCGGTGTAAGAAGTGCAAAGAATACAGCCATATTTGCCTGTGCACCTGAGTGTGCCTGAACATTTGCAAAGTCTGCACCGAATAATTCTTTTGCTCTTTCGATAGCAAGTGTTTCTACAACGTCAACGTGTTCGCAACCGCCGTAGTAACGTTTTCCCGGATAACCCTCTGCATATTTGTTTGTAAGCGGTGAGCCGTTAGCCTCCATAATTCTTTCCGATACAAAGTTTTCAGACGCAATAAGTTCAATTTTATTGTTCTGACGATTTGTTTCATCTTGAATTGCCGCATAAATTTCCGGATCAAAAGATTTCATCTTTTCGTATTTTTCCATTTTCCCATTTCCTTTCTTATAAAAAGTGTTGAATTGAAAACAACTTTATGTAATATTATATATGTTATTTAATAAAAGTGCAAGTCTTTGTTGCAATTTTTTACGAAAAATTATATAATGTACTTATCAGAAAAATTGAATTGAGGTGATTTCTTTGACGAAGAAAGAACGTGTTTTGAAATTGCGAGAGCTTTTGGACAAGGCATATCCCGATGTCAAATGTTCGCTTAATTACACAACACCGCTTGAAATGCTTATTGCCACTCAAATGTCGGCACAATGTACCGATGCAAGAGTTAATATAATTACCGAAACACTTTTTAAAAAGTATAGGAATGCAGAAGATTTTGCAAATGCGGATTATGACGAGCTTTGTGAAGATATAAAATCGGCGGGATTTTACCGTAATAAGGCAAAAAATATAATCTTGTGCTGTCAAAGGCTTATTGACGTTTACGGCGGGGAAGTGCCCGATACAATGGAGGACTTGACAAGTCTTGCCGGAACGGGCAGAAAAACAGCAAACCTTGTACTTGGCGATATATTCGGTAAGCCTGCCGTTGTGGTTGATACGCACTGTAAGCGAATTGCAAAGCGTATAGGTCTTACAACGAACGACGATCCTACAAAAGTCGAAATGGACTTGAAAAAGATTGTACCGCCCGATTATCAGCTTAGAATGTGCCATCAGTTTGTGGCACACGGTCGTGCGGTATGTACGGCAAGAAACCCTAAATGTGCGGTATGTCCTATTAAGGAAGTTTGCAAAAGTGCGGGAAAAATATAAAAATAGCAGACAGAGCAAAAACTCTGTCTGCTATTTTTTATGAAAAGAAATTGCAAAAATATCCGACTGTACCTACTATATTTAACGTAATTCCTATTAAGAATAGGATATAATTGAAGTTGAAATATTTATTTTCACTGCTTGGTTTTAGAAGTGCAGTTCCGAGAAGTATTGCGGGTAATATATCGTTCATATATCGATTACCAAAATGTGAACCACCCATGGTTTTATGAGATGTTATACATAATATTTCCAATATAACAATTACAATAATTATAAAAATAAGTTTTTTATCAGTTTCTTGTTTTAATGCAAATGCTTTTACGGTATAGACAATATATGATATAACAATCGGACTTATAAGGAATATACACATTCCGTTAAACTGCGGATATTCCCATATACCGGAGCTGTTTACACTCGGCAGTCTGAATACAGAACCGATATTTTCTTTGATATAAGATAAATTAAATTGTCCCAATTCCGAATTTGTAAATTCCGGCAAATAGTTATGACCGAATTCCGTGATATTGCCGAAACGAGCGGAGTTTAAAATCATATACGATAATGCAATGACCGCCATAGGAACAAGGGCGAGATAACGCTTTTTTATAATATCGATGATTTTATCTTCTGGGTTGACTGCTTTGTGTGCATTGTATATCAGATATAGAAGTGCAGGCAGATATAATATTTGAAACGGTCTGCAACCTACCGCACATGCCCAAAATGCAAGTGAAAGACCTATTTTGTTTTTCAAAGCATAGTATATTGCCATAAGACTTAATGTAAAAGCCATATTTTGAGCGATAAACCATACCCAAGCATTTTGTGCAGTCATAAGCCAGTTTGAACCGACTGTAAGAAGTAATGTGAAAAATATTGCGGTTTTACTTTCAATATCAAAATGCTTTAATATCTTAAATGCGTATACCGCTCCCAAAAGCGATACCGCAAATGCAATCATACTGTCACAACTGTTCCAGCCGATAAGCACAAACGGCAGCATAACATAAGACGGAAACGGCGGAAAGCTTACATAATATTTATTATTGAAAATCGCAAGCTCAAGATACGGATAGTCACGCCCTAAATCAAGTCTGCCCTCAAGCCAAGACTGAGCTTGAAGTATGTACGAATTATATGGCTGTGATTTCCACGGCCATTGTCCCGTAAATGTCCAAATGACAAAGAAAACGGCTGTAACACAAAGACAAAGTACAAGAATATTTATATAGTCCGTATTTTTTGTTTTTAATGGTTTTACTGTGCTCATATTAATCCTCCGTTATAAAATTTGTTTCCAACACAAGTATCCTGTCAAATAAATGCCTAAACCTATTGCCATTGAGGCTGTGATAATAGGTTCTGTCCATTTGTGTCGTTCCGAAAAATCGGAAAGGAAAAGAAATGCCGGAATTGCACAAGTCATATATCTCGGAACGCTTATAACCCAGTCGAAACTTGTGTTTAAAATCAGATACACAACGAGATATGCAGTGTACATACTTTTGTGCTTTCTGATACCGTAAAATAAATTTGCGGTTACAAAAATTATTGCAGCCAAAGACGGAATCCATACAGACGCAAGCATATCTTTGTCAGTACCCGAATTTAATTTTGAAACGATTGAATTGATACCCGTTCCGAAATATGCGGAGCCGTGTCCCCAAATTGTTCGTTGATATTCAAGGAATTTAAAGCAGTCGCCTGTGACTTTATAGTTACAGAACAGATAAATTCCTGTTCCAAGTAGCATTAAAAATATCCAAAGTCCTTTGGAGTAGAAAAGTTGCCATACTGTTTTTATATCCTTGTTTTTAAGCTTTTCAAATATTTTGTAATGTTCAAGCCATTCAACTGCCGCAGGCATCACAAGCAGTATTCCGAGCATTCTCGACAGTGCTGCCGCGGCACCCCATATACCGACAAGGTGCCACTTATGTTTTCTTATATAATATAAAGTTGCAGCAGATGTGAAAAGCAACATACTTTCATTCATAAGTGTTCCGAAAAACAGTGCGTGTGGAAATACCGACATATACACTATTGCACGAACGGCAACAGATTTACTGTAATCTATTGAAAACAGTTTGTATAGGAAACAGCACGCACCCGAATACAGTGCGAATGAAGTCAAAAGTCCGCTTACTCTCAAATCTCTGAAAATAATATTGACAATCCTCATAAGCCAAGGATATAACGGAAAAAATGCAAGAGTTGTAAAATTTTCACCTTCCGTATAGTATGTATATCCGCCTGTAGCAATGCGAACGTAGTTATTTGCGTCCCATTTCATATACTGTTCAAGTATATCGCCAAAACTGTTTATGTTGTCATTGAACATATATATTATCACTACGGAAAACAAAAATACTATAATTCTGAAAGAGAATGCCAAAAGAAATACGCATAGTATATCCTTTTTTGTGGTTTTATAATTTGATGAAGTACCTTTGTAACAAGTCAATTCAGATATGTATTTGTTGTTTGAAAATTGAATACCTGAATTTGTTACAACTCTTAATGCTATAATAAGTACGGCACTCCAAATGATTATACTTGATAAAATAGAAGTAAACATTTATAAAGCTCCTTATATTAAAGTCCTAAAATAAAAAGCGTATAACCTCTGCAAATGCAATGGTTGAAAACGCTTTTTATAGTTTTATTCATCATACATTAAATCTAAACAAAACAATATCTCCGTCTTTCATAACGTAGTCTTTACCCTCACTTCTTACAAGACCTTTTTCCTTAGCGGCTGTCATACTTCCGCATTCCATAAGGTCGTCATAGTGAACAACTTCCGCACGAATAAAGCCGCGTTCAAAGTCTGTATGAATTTTACCTGCCGCCTGAGGTGCTTTTGTACCCTTAGTAATAGTCCATGCGCGAACTTCAGGTTCACCGGCTGTAAGGTAACTGATAAGACCAAGCAATGTGTAGCTTGCTTTGATAAGTCTGTCAAGACCTGATTCGCTCATATTAAGTTCTTCAAGGAACATTGCCTTTTCATCACCGTCAAGCTGAGAAATTTCTTCTTCTATTCTTGCACTTACAGGCATAACCTGTGAGCCTTCTTTTGCAGCAAGTTCTTTAACTCTGTTTACAAATTCGTTGTTTTCGATACCTTTTGAGAAATCGTCCTCCGCAACGTTTGCGGCATAGATAACCGGCTTCATTGAAATAAGCGAAATTTCTTTCATTATAGCCATTTCGTCGTCTGTGTATTCAATACTTCTTGCAGGAAGTCCTTCTTCCAAAGTCGCTTTAACTCTTTCCAAAAGTGCAAGTTCTGTTGCAAGTGACTTGTCGCCCTTCATAGCTTTCTTTGTACGGTCAATTCTTCTCTCAATCATTTCAATATCAGAGAAAATAAGTTCAAGACTGATAGTTTCAATATCGCGGATAGGGTCGATTGAACCGTCAACGTGAGTGATGTTTGCATCCTCAAAACAACGTACAACGTGAACAATAGCGTCAACCTCACGAATGTGAGATAAGAACTTGTTTCCAAGACCCTCACCCTTTGAAGCACCTTTTACAAGACCCGCTATGTCAACAAATTCGATATAGGCGTGAGTAACTTTCTTAGGGTGATACATTTCTGCAAGTTTGTCAAGACGTTCGTCAGGAACGTCAACTATACCGACATTCGGCTCAATCGTACAGAACGGATAGTTTGCCGATTCTGCACCTGCCTGAGTTATTGCATTAAATAATGTTGATTTACCTACGTTAGGTAAGCCTACGATTCCAAGTTTCATTATGTTTTTCGTCCTTTCGTAGTGCCTGAAAATATATTCGACACCAATTTGTGAAAATTTTATGAATTTATTATATAACATTTAAAACATTTTCGCAATACTCTTTATTATTTTTTCGGTTTATGGTATAATAAATGTATCATATTAAGATGAAAAAACAGGAGGACAAAATAATGGCTAACAATAAGGTACTTATAGTAGATGACGATGAACATATAGTAGAACTTATAAAACTTTATATGGACAAAGAGGGGTTTGATACCGTTACCGCAAACAACGGTAAAAAAGCCGTTGAACTTTTTAAGTCAGAGGCACCGGCTATTGTAATTCTTGATGTTATGATGCCTGAAATGGACGGATGGCAGGTGTGCCGTGAAATCAGACGTGTAAGTAATATTCCTATTATAATGCTTACCGCAAAAGGCGAAACATTCGATAAGGTGCTTGGTTTGGAACTCGGTGCGGACGATTATATGGTTAAGCCTTTTGAGCCGAAAGAACTTCTTGCAAGAGTTAAGGCTGTGTTGAGAAGAAGTGATACAAAGGAATCAAATGCGGAAAAAGAAATTGTTTTCCCTAACCTTACAATAAACCTTTCAAACTACGAACTTAAAATAAACGGAAATATAGTTGAGGTACCGCCGAAAGAACTTGAACTTTTGTATTTCCTTGCGTCAAACCCGAACAGAGTGTTCACGCGTGAACAGCTTTTGGAAGAAGTATGGGGATTTGATTATTTCGGTGATTCGCGTACAGTTGACGTTCATATAAAAAGACTTAGAGAAAAACTTGAGGGCGTTGAGGCAAATTGGCAGCTGAAAACCGTATGGGGCGTAGGTTATAAATTCGAGGTAAGATAATGTTTAAGAGTATTTTGGGACGTTTGTTTTGGACGTATGCTATAATACTTATGCTTGTTTTTACGTCGGTTGCGGTTACGGTCGGTATATTTGTAAATCATTTTGCAATAAGCACTCATATGAATAATGTTATAAGCGTATCGCAGAATTTGGAGTACTGGACAGGATCACTGCAAATAGAAGATACCGATTATCGTGCAAGAGCGGCATATAAACAGCTTTTAAGGTCGTGGGGCAGCTTTTTGAACTCTGATATTATAGTAACTAATTCAAACGGTGAAGTTTTGGAAAGTACAACAAGTTCCGCGACCGTTCCGGACGAACTTGTACATATTGTAACAAACGGAAATATCGTAAAGAAATACAGCACATTAAACGGTTCGTATAAAAATAAAATGATGGTTATAGGTGTACCGATTAAATATCAGGGAGGTATTGTCGGAGCGTCATTTTATGTGACAGGCATTTTTGATATAAGAAAAACTACGCTTGAGTTGTTTATGATGGTTATTATTACATCACTGTTTTCTGTATTGGCAGCATTTGTACTTGTGTATATGCAGTCGAAGAAAATCTCAAAACCGATAGAGGAGATTAATAAGGCTGCAAGGGGAATTGCGTCAGGTAAGTTTGACAAACGTGTTGAGGTGACAAGTGCCGATGAAATAGGACAGCTTGCGTCAAGTTTTAACTTTATGGCGGATTCCATAGAGGCATTGGAGGATACAAGAAGTGAGTTTATAAGCGACGTATCGCATGAACTCAGAACTCCTATGACGAGTATTTCTGGATTTATCGAGGGTATTTTGGATGGTACAATTCCGCCCGAAAAAGAAAAGGAATACCTTAAAATCGTGCTTGACGAATCAAAACGTCTTACGAAAATGGTTAATGATATGCTTGAAATGTCAAAAATGTCGTCAAGCGAATATAAACTTGATGTGTCTGAATTTGATTTGAACGAGCTTACAAGAATTTGTATAATCGGTTTGTGTAACAGAATTGACGAGAAAAATCTTGAACTTAATGTTGATTTTGAAGATGACATTTTGAAAGTTATAGCAGATAAAGACGCGATAAAACGAGTTGTCATAAACTTGCTTGACAATGCGATAAAATTCAGTTATCCTAATACGACAATCGGTATAAGAACATGGATTGAGGACGGCAGAGCGAGATTTTGCGTAGGTAATTTCGGTGACGGAATAAGCGGTGCGGATTTGAGCAATATTTTCAATCGTTTCTATAAAACCGATAAGTCACGCGTAAATGAAAAGAGCGGTGCGGGACTGGGTTTGTCGTTTGTTAAAAATATTATGACATTGCATAAGCAAAACGTTTGGGTTGAAAGTGTCGATACAAAGGAAGGCTCAACGGTTAAATATACAAAATTCACGTTCACACTTGAACTTGCGTGATTTTGGTATTGACTGACAATGAAAATAGGTGTAAAATAGTATTATATGAATTTCAAGGAGGAAAAATTTAATGGCTGAATTACGTTGGAACCCACTAATAAAGGATTGGGTAATGATTGCATCACACCGTCAGAACAGACCTCAGATGCCAAAGGATTGGTGTCCGTTCTGTCCGGGTTCGGGAAAGGTTCCTGACCACTTTACAGTGTATGAATATGATAATGATTTCCCTGCACTTTCACAAAATCCGCCTGTACCGGATGATGTTGAAACAAGAATTTACAAGACAAAGCCAGCATACGGCAAGTGCGAAGTTATTTTGTACTCACCGGAGCATACTGTAACATTGCCGGAGCTTCCTGTTGACCATATCAGAGAACTTGTTGATTTGTGGACAGAAAGATTTGTTGAAATAAGCAAGGACGAAAAGATTAAGTATGTATTTATTTTTGAAAACAGAGGTGACGTTGTAGGTGTTACAATGCCTCACCCTCACGGTCAGATTTACGGTTATTCTGTAATTCCGAAGAAATTACAGCTTGAAATGGAATCATGTAAGGAACATTTTGACGAAACACATAACTGTCTAATCTGCGATATGCTTGAAGATGAAATGAACTGCGGTGACAGAATTATTATGGAAAACGAAGATTTCGTTACATTCCTGCCATTCTTCAGCGAATATCCTTACGGTATGTACATAGCCGCAAAGCGTCACGTACAGAATTTGTCACAGCTTACAGACAGTGAAAAGACAAATCTTGCAAAGATATTAAAGGAAACAACAGGTACATTTGACAGCTTGTTTGATTATAAGTTCCCTTATATGATGTGTATGTATCAAAACCCTGTAAACGGTGAAGATGTATCTGATTATTACCACTTCCATATCGCATTCTATCCGCCGATGAGAAGTGCAGATAAGATTAAGTATAACGCATCTTCTGAAACAGGTGCTTGGGCTCACTGTAACACAACTGCTCCTGAAGCAATGGCTGTTGAACTTAGAGCCGCACACGAAAAATTTCTTAAAAAAATGAACGGCTAAACCGAATGAGTCTGTCGACATTTTATCGACAGACTCATTTTTTTGTTTAAAAAGTGTCACATACACACAAAGTCGGTTTATAGCCGATTATGTTTTCAAAATCGCTTTTAATCACATTTATTGCATAATCGACCTTATCTTCTTCAACGATTGCCCAAATACCTTTATCCTGACATCTTGCGGCGGCTATGCCGTCTGTATTGCGTGCAGTGTTTGCAAGGAATTTATGTTCTGTGCCAATATCCCAAAAACGTTCCATGGATTGTTCCGAATTGTTTATTTCGCGGAAAAGTGTTTTTATATCACATCGTTTTAATGCGGCGGAAACGGTATTAATGCGTGTATTTTCGGTGGATAGGTGATACATATATTTAGCCGCTTTGCTGTTTTTAAACGATGATTTTGCGGTGCTCAGTATTTCGGGCGTCAAGTCTGATATTGAATTGATGTGAGGGTATAATCTTCGTATTTCGGACATAGCATATTTAATGTGCTTTGAATGGTTGCTTAACGGTTCTGTGCAGTGTGCGGTAAGAATTTTGTAGCCGGAAAGCGGCAACGGCAGGTTTTTCGGCTCACCACTGTTCATAAGTGTACAGTAGCCTTTTTTAGAAAAAAGTACGGCGAGATAAGGCGTTAAATCGTCGCTTAATGCACATATTGCGGCGGTTTCAAGAGGGGTGAGTTCTATATCACTTACTTGCATAAGTGATTTTATCAGTGCAGCCGAAAAAGCGTGTTTTGAGGATATAAAATTCGGTATCGTGTTATTGTACAGTATTTCTGCACCTTTTAAACCGCTGTTTTCAAGTGCGTGTATTAACTCGGCAAAGAATTTTGTTTTGCCTTTAAAAAGGTCTGTGGACGTGCCGAAAGGGTATTGCAGACATTTGTCTGTGGTGGTGTTTTCGATTTTTACATAGTTGCCGCCGCTTTTTCGTGCGAACATTTCAACTCGCATTGATAATGTACAGCATAACGACGGTGCAGTGGGTATATCTGTATGTCCGAGAAGTGTGCATAATGCGCCGTATGAGGTGTAGTGAAGAAATTTGCCTGATGTTTCGTACCGCTTGTAAAAGTCCTCTTTTAAAGTGAGAAAATTCAAAAAAATCACTCCTTTTTATTAGCTTGCCCATAATTTTGAATTAAATTCATTGTGATTTGCCACCATGGTATATATTCGGGCGACCGATGATCGCCCTTACGAAGCGTGTGTGATTGGTGTAACTCTAACGTCAATATTAATATATTTCCGTAGGGGCGGTCATTGGCCGCCCGTTGAGAAAATGCAAAAGTGGTCGACCAATGATTGCTCGTACGAATGGATAAGCCGTATCAAAGGCTCCCCTTAAGGGGAACTGTCGACAAAGTCGGCTGAGGGGTGGCTAAAATAAGAACATCACACGAATAGAAAATCCACCACACCACCGCAAGCGGCCCCCCTCTCCTCAAGGAGAGGCAAGGGACGACGAGGCACCGTCCCGTACAAGTTGGGAAATCCATACTAAAAGGCTCCTCTCGAGTGGAGCTGTCGACAAAGACGATTGAGGGGCTAAATATATATATTTTTTTTGGTGAACGATGACCGCCTCTACGAATGTTTTGCTTGAGGGTAGAAATTAGTGTTAAAATCCCAATACAGCTTGACAATTCACTCAAAAAAAGTTATAATAGTTAAATCGTAAGTGAAAATAAGAGAGGAATGACATAAAATGGCTGATGAAAAGGAATTTGTTTTAACACGAGAAGGTAAATTGGAACTTGAAAACGAACTTGATACTTTAAAAAATGTCACAAGAAAAGAAGTATCTGAAAAAATTAAAGAGGCTCGTTCATTTGGTGACCTTTCGGAAAATGCCGAATATGATGAGGCTAAAAATGAGCAGGCAGAAGTAGAGGCAAGAATTAACGAAATCGAATATATGCTTAAATATGCAAGAGTTATTGACGATGAAGAAATCAAGTCAGACGTTGTAACTCCGGGTTCAAAGGTTGTTCTTGCAATATTCGGCGGTGAAGAAAAGTACACAATCGTCGGTTCAACAGAGGCTGATCCTTACAAGAACAAGCTATCATACGAATCACCTATCGGTGCGGCTTGTCTTAACAGAGCGGCAGGCGAAACTGTAAAGGCAAACACTCCCGGCGGTGAGATTGAATTTAAAATTCTTTCTATTGAAAAATAATCAAAAAATAATTTAATAAGAAATTTAAGTGCGGTATTTGAATACCGCACTGTTTTTTTGCATAAATTTTCTTAGGGGGTGAGGCTATGAGGAATATACGGAATATTTTAAGCGTCGTATGCGGTTATGTTGCGGCGGTTATCGGTGCGGGTTTTGCGTCGGGACAGGAGATTATAAGCTTTTTTGTGAAATACGGAAAATACAGCATTATAGGTGTATTGCTTTCGTGTATTATTTTTTCGGTGTTTGCGTATGCGGTTTTATCGGTGTGTGTAGAAAAAAATATAGAAACTTATTCGGATTATCTGAACAATTTTTTTAGACATAATATAAGAAAAATTGTCGAAATTATAACTTTACTTTTTGCAATATCCACAGTATGCGTTATGACGGCGTGTGCAGGGGAAATGTTTTTTATATTGTTCGGAATTAAAAAAATATTCGGTGCAATTATTTTTAATGCAGTATGCGGAATTATATTTTTTATGAACAATAAAAAAATTATGGGTATAAATTCGATTTTGGGTGCAATAATAATTTTCGGTATCATTTTTTGTTGTTTCTATATATTGAGATTTCGAGAACATCAAGTTTTTTCAAATGAAGTTAAAATGACTGTTTCAAGTATTTCATATGCCGGATACAATCTTATAACAACAGGTGCAATTCTTGCGGGTATGAGCCATTTTTTGCAGGACAGGAAAGAGGCGGCATTGGCAAGCGTTATGTCTGGAGTGGTGCTGTTTGTTATGATGTTACTTATATGGACTGTGCTTGAAATATATTACGGCAAAATAAATCTCGGAGAAATACCTATGCTCACAATGGCTCTCAGACAAAACAAAGTGTTTGGGGCGATTTACGGAACAATGCTTTTCTTTGCGGTCATTACCACAGATGTATCAAACGGATTTAACGTACTTGACATAGCAAGCAGAAAAATAGGGAAGAATGTTGTTGTATTCTTTATGACTGTAATTGCGGTTGCTATGAGCGGTGCGGGGTTTTCTAAAATTATAAATACAGCTTACAGACTTTGCGGTTACGGCGGATTGGTGCTTGTTTTCTATGTTATTTATAATTTTATAAAAAATATGAATAAAGTAGAAAATGAACGTAAAAATGAGAATACAAAAGTAAAATAAGCAAAAAACAAACATAATCGGCTGTAATCGAGGTTTACAAAACTAAATATCTTTGCTATTATATACAAGTCGTTTGGCGAGAGCAAAACGGCAGAGAACATACGTCGGGATGTAGCGCAGTTTGGTAGCGCATCTGGTTTGGGACCAGAGGGCCGCAGGTTCGAATCCTGTCATCCCGACCAAAAAGTATGGGAGTTTAGCTCAGCTGGGAGAGCGTCTGCCTTACAAGCAGGATGTCACAGGTTCGAGCCCTGTAACTCCCACCACTTTTTAAATAATGTTCTTAAATATGATGCTGGTGTAGCTCAATTGGTAGAGCAGCTGATTTGTAATCAGCAGGTCGCGGGTTCGAGTCCCATCACCAGCTCCATAAAAAGGGATAAACTTTCGGGTTTATCCCTCATAGTTTGGGAGAGTTCCCGAGCGGCCAAAGGGGGCAGACTGTAAATCTGTTGTCTTCGACTTCGATGGTTCGAATCCATCCTCTCCCACCAAAAACCACTTCATATAAAGTGGTTTTTTTACCCCTAAGGGGTAGGGATAAAATTTAATATGCTGGTGTAGCTCAATTGGTAGAGCAGCTGATTTGTAATCAGCAGGTCGCGGGTTCGAGTCCCATCACCAGCTCCATAAAAAGGGATAAACTTTCGGGTTTATCCCTCATAGTTTGGGAGAGTTCCCGAGCGGCCAAAGGGGGCAGACTGTAAATCTGTTGTCTTCGACTTCGATGGTTCGAATCCATCCTCTCCCACCACATCAGAGCAAGCTGTATACAGCTTGCTCTGATTTTTTGTATAATATTGTTTTGAACGTTTTTGAACGGAATATTTGATATTTTTCTTTGATTTGGTTTCGCAAATTTGGTGTGTTTTTGAATGCAAAATAAAACAAAATTTTTTGTAACAATTTGTAACAACTTCTTAAATCATTTAAACAATTTTGTAAGTCTGTTGTTGTTGTAATAAATATTCATACGGCGTATAATAGACTTATAAAGAGAACAGGAAATGAATGAAAGGGAGTGTCAAATATGAAGAAGAAAATGTTAGTTGCGGCGCTTATGCTTATAGTTATGATGACTCAAATCAGTGCATTCGCTTCATCATATGCGACATATGCCGTTCATAATGAGAAAGCTGTTCTGAAAGCTGCGGATAATCTCGGCGAATATGCGGTAATACCAAAGGAACTTGAAGGCGTGACGGTAGAGGGGATCGGAGCGGATGCCTTTAAAAACAACAAAGAGTTGAAAGGTATAGAAATTCCCGAAACAGTGTCATATATCGAATGGGGAGCATTTGAAGGTTGCGATAATCTTACTGATATAAATATACCTCAAAATGTGATGAAGATTGAAGATATGACATTTGCTGACTGCACAAGCCTTGAAAACATCAAGTTACCCGAAAAATTACAGGAAATCGGAGTGAAAGCATTTTCAAACACAGATTTAAAGGAAATCGTAATTCCTGACGGCACGAAAGCCATAGATATAAAAGCATTTGAAAATTGCAAAAATCTTAAAAACGTAGTTTTGCCAAAGAGCGTTGAATATATTGCTGTCGGAGCGTTTGACGGCTGTGAAAAAGTCAACGTGAAATGTGTAAAAGGCACATATGCCGAAGAATATCTGAAAGCTAACAAAATTTCATATATTGCACATTAGTATAAAAATTTAATATGGGTTAATAATTAAAGGGTGGTATGGAAATATCACCCTTTTTGCGTGCTGATGAATTATCAGAAATGCAATTTGACTTTTGGATATGTATGTAAAGTTTACAAATAGTTTAAAAACATAAAGTGTTTTTTCTATTGACGAGAGTAAGTTTGAATGGTATAATTAAAATATATTGTATTTTTTTGAAACATAGATGAATATTTTTGGAGGTTAAAGAGTGAAAGTTAAATTTAATGTAAAAAGATATTTTCAAGTGCTTGGAATATCACTCGCAGTGATTATTGCCGCGGCAGCTGTCTGTATGGGAATTGACTTTTCGGGCTCAAACAATGAGGAAGCGGTGGACAACACTTCGACTGTTGAGGCGGCAGACGGAAAGATAAACGTTTTACTTATGGGTGTTGACGTTGACGGCTTGAGAACAGACGCAATAATGCTTGCAAGTTTTGATACTGAAACAAAAGAGGTGAATATGCTCTCAATTCCTCGTGATACAAAAATGTATATAGGAAACCGTTATCAAAAAATTAACGCCGCACACGCATTTGTGGATGAAAGCGGAGAAATCGGCGGTGCGACAGCAACTTGTGAGGCGGTAACGAGAATAACGGGTATTCCGATAAATTACTATGTTGATTTCAGCTTTGACGCTGTTGCTCACGTTATAGACGAACTTGGTCCTATTGAATTTACAATTCCGGACCTTTACGGCGACGGTGTAGGTATGGTATATGATGACCCTGTACAGAGTCTGCATATAAATCTTCCGCCGGGAGATTATCAGATGAACGGTCAGCAGGCTGTATGGCTTATGCGTTACAGACATGGTAATGTCAATCCGTCAACCGGTGTATTTAAAGGTTATGTAAACGGTGACAGTGACAGAGTTGAAATGCAGCAGAAATTCCTGAAAGCTGTTGTAGACCAAAAGGTTAATGCATCTTTGATTTTGAAAATTCCTTCAATATTCAAGGATATAAGCTCTGAAATTAAGACAAACTTTACAGTAAGTGAAGTTATTAAGTATTCAAAATATTTGGCTGATTTCTCAAGCGTGAATATTCATTCGTATTCATTGCCTGGTGAATATAGTTCAGATTCAGCGAACGGCGACGTTTGGATACCTAATATGGACGAAATCAGAACGATGGTACAAGATGTGTTCGGTTATCCTGCAGATAATATCACAACGGACAATCCTAAAAATGCTACAAGAGAGAGCGGTAGTTCTTCATCAAGCGGTATATCTTCAAGCTCGTCAAACACTTCAAATTCATCAAATTCATCAAATTCATCAAACTCAAAAAGCAGAAGTTCAAATTCATCATACAGTTCATCGGGAACTTCGGGTTCATCAAGCTCAAGTACCTCAAACAGTTCATCAAGCTCATCATCCGGTTCGTCAAACTCATCATCCGGTTCGTCATCAAATTATGAAACGACCGAAGAAAGTACGGGAACATCAAGTTCTTCTCACGAGAGTACAGGTGAAAGATATGAATCAAGCGAAGAATCAAGCGGTGAATCTTCGAGTTCTGAATACAGTAGCAGTGAAAGCAATGACGGCAGCGATGAATAATAAAGATAAAATCACAAAAAAGTCTTGAAATTGTTGGATTTATGTGATATAATATCTTTTAAAGCGGAATATACTATATTCAGAAAGAGTGGGTTTACCCACTCTTTCATATTTATATGAAAAGATTTTTTGAAAAGTTACGGAGGTACAAATGGCTAACGGAACAGAAATCCGAGCACTTGAACTCGGAGAACAAATTGCACAGAAACAAAATGTATATATTGTTGATGTGACATACAAAAAAGCCGACGACACTTATTCGCTATGCTATTATATTGACAAAGAGGGCGGAATTGGTATAGACGAATGTGAATTGTTTTCAAAGGCAGTAGAGGAACTTCTTGACGCAGAAGATTTTATTGAAGAAAATTATACGCTTGAAGTTTCGTCACCGGGGGCAGACAGAAAACTTACAAAGGAACGTGAATTCCTTTATTATATCGGCAGAGAGGTTGACGTAAAGCTTTACAAAGCAGAAAACGGCGTAAAGGAATTTACAGGCGTTTTAAAGGATTACAAGGATAAAACAGCATTTGTTGAACTTGATGGGGAAGTGAAAGAAATACCTGTTAAGCAAGCAGTTTATATAAGATTATCATTTAAGTTTTAGAGAGGAAGATTTATAAAAATGGAAAAGGGATTATTTGAGGTTCTTACGGAAATCTGTAACGAAAAGGGCATAAGTCAAGAGGTGCTTATAGACGCTCTTGAAGCGGCTCTTGTTGCGGCATATAAGAAAAACTTTTATTCAGCACAAAACGTTGAGGTTTCAATAGACAGAGAAAGCGGAACTGTAAAGGTATTTGCAAAGAAAGAAGTTGTTGACCTTGTATATGACGAATTTGAAGAAATTTCACTTGAGGACGCAAGAGCGATCAACGGTAATTATCAAATCGGTGATATGGTAAACATAGAAGTAACACCGAAAGATTTCGGCAGAATCAGTGCAATGACTGCAAAACAAGTTGTTACGCAGAGAATAAGAGAGGCTGAAAGAGGAATAATTTACAGTGAATACACCGAAAAGACAAATGACATAGTTTCGGGAACAATCGAGAGAATAGAAAAAGGAAACGTATTTATTGACATCGGCAAAATCGAAGCAATGCTGCCTGAAAAAGAACAGCCAATCGGCGAAACATATGAAGTAGGTCAAGTGCTTAAATGCTATGTGAGCGAAGTGAAAAGCGGAACAAAGGGTACACAGATTATAGTTTCAAGAACTCATCCGGGACTTGTAAAAAAGTTGTTTGAGGCAGAAGTACCTGAAATTGCCGAGGGTATTGTTGAGATAAAGAACATTGCGCGTGAGGGCGGTTCAAGAACAAAGATTGCCGTTTATTCAAACGATCCTAACGTTGACGCACAAGGTGCTTGTATCGGACCGAAGGGTATAAGAGTTCAGAATATCGGCGAAGAATTGAAGAATGAAAAGATTGATATAGTTAAGTGGAGCGAAGACCCTGCTGAATTTATTGCGGCAAGTTTAAGTCCTGCTAAGGTTATTTCAGCTGAAATCAACGAAGAGGAAAAAAGTGCACACGTTGTTGTACCTGAATATCAGCTTTCGCTTGCAATAGGCAGAGCAGGTCAGAATGTACGTCTTGCGGCAAGACTTACAGGCTGGAAAATAGACATCAGTGCGGAGGACTAATATATATGAAGCACATACCACAAAGGATGTGCGTTGCGTGCAGAAAAATGTATCCGCAAAATGAACTTATAAGATTGGTTCGTGACAACAAAACAGGTGAGATTAAATTCGACTGTGATAAAAAATTGTTCGGACGTGGTGCTTATATTTGCAAGAATATAGACTGTATTCGAAATGCGGAGAAAAAAAGAGGGATTGAGCGTCATTTTAAATGTGCCGTCCCAAAGGAACTATATAAAGCGGCGGAGGAATTGATTTGAACAACAAATTTTTAGGTATGCTCGGCTTGGCAAAAAGAGCCGGTAAGGTGCAGACAGGTGAAGATATATGTTCAAAAGCCGTTAAAAGCGGTGTTTCAAAGCTTATTATAGTAGCGTGTGACGCATCTGATAATACAAAAAAATCAATAACCGATTCATGCAAATTTTATAAAACGAAATTTGTTGAGGCGGGAAGTAAGGCGGAGCTTGGCAAGTTTACAGGATCAGACAGCCGTGCGGTAGTTTCCGTGAATGACGACAATTTTGCAAAAGCAATTTTAGATAGATTAAACGACTAATCCCTCTGGGACATGGAGAAAGGGTGATGCAAATATGGCAGATAAGATAAAATTAGGTGAGATTTCAAAAAATCTAAAGATTACAAATAAGGATATAATAGCTAAACTTGCGGAATTCGGAGTAGAACTAAAGAGCTCGGCAAGCGTGGTTGACGAAGAAACTATCGGTTTGATTTTCGATATTTATACGGAGATGAACCAAGTTTCAGATGAAGAAATCCGCGAAATGCGTGAGGCGGCTTTGAAGAAAGCAAGCGAAGACGGCAATGACGAAGAAAAGCCGGCGAAAAAGCCTGCCAAGAAAACAGAAGAAAAGGCTGAAAAACCTGCTAAGAAAGAAGAAAAGAAAGCAGAAGAAAAATCTGTTAAAGAAGTTAAAAAGACTGAAGAAAAAACAGAGGTAAAAGCCGAAGTTAAGACTGAAACAAAGGCTGAAAAGAAAGAAGAAAAGCAAAAGCAAGAAAAGCATAAGAAAGTTGCAAAGAAACAGTCTGGTCAAAGAATTGACTTGAGCAATATCGACCATACCAATACGGAAGAAGAGTATGTTGTAAAGACGGAGGAAAAGAAACGTTATGTTGATACACGTCAATCAACTGTTGAACTTGATACAATAGAATCCCGTGAACGTATTGAAGATATGGTTCCTGATAATATCAAGATGGATAAAAAGGGCGGTAAAGCTAAGAATAAAAAGGGCGGCAAAAACCGTCGTGAAAAGGAAAAGAATCAACAGCCTAAAAAGGAAATAAAGGCTAAGGTTATAACAGAGGTTGAAATCCCTGAAACAATTACGGTTGGTGAATTTGCGTCTAAGATGGGTAAGACATCGGCGGAAGTTGTTAAAAAACTTATGATGCTTGGAGTTATGGCATCACAAAACCAAGCTATCGACTTTGAAACAGCACAGCTTATCGGTGACGATTTCGGTATTGAAGTTAAACAGGAAGTTGTTCTTACAAAAGAAGATATGCTTATGATTGAAACCGAGGAAGAAGATAAGCCGGAAGATCTTGTTCCGCGTCCTCCTGTAGTTGTTGTAATGGGTCACGTTGACCACGGTAAGACATCACTTCTTGACGCAATCCGTGACACAAGCGTAACAGACACAGAGGCTGGCGGTATTACACAGCATATCGGTGCTTACAGCGTTAAACTAAACGACAGACTTATAACATTCCTTGATACACCGGGTCACGAAGCATTTACAACAATGCGTGCGAGAGGTGCACAGGTAACTGACGTTGCAATACTTGTTGTTGCGGCTGATGACGGTATTATGCCACAGACAATCGAGGCTATTAACCATGCAAAAGCGGCAGGTGTAACAATCGTTGTTGCAATTAATAAGATTGATAAAGACGGTGCTAACCCTGAAAGAGTTAAGCAAATGCTTGTCGAGTACGATCTTGTACCTGAAGAATGGGGCGGAGATACTGTCTGCGTTGAAATTTCGGCTAAAAAGAGAATTAACATTGACGGTCTTTTGGAAATGGTACTTCTTGTTGCAGATATGCAGGAGCTAAAGGCTAACCCTAACAGAGATGCACAAGGTACTGTAATCGAGGCTGAAATCGATAAGGGCAGAGGTCCAGTTGCGACTGTTCTTGTACAGAACGGTACACTTAAAGTCGGTGATTTTGTAATTGCCGGAACAGCTGTCGGCAGAGTTCGTGCGATGGTAAACGATAAGGGCAGACGTGTTAAGACTGCACCGCCGTCAACACCGGTTGAAATTCTTGGCTTGTCGGAGGCACCGTCGGGCGGCGACACATTTATGGTCGTTGAAAACGAAAAACTTGCACGTGACGTTGCTGAACAGAGAAAACAGGAACTTCAAGAAAATAAATTTAATCAAGTTGTTAAAGTATCGCTTGATAACTTGTTCAGCCAGATTGACGAGGGTAACATGAAAGAGCTTGATGTTATCATCAAGGCTGACGTACAAGGTAGCGTTGAGGCTGTTAAACAGTCACTTGAAAAATTGTCTAACGATGAAGTCAGAGTAAGAGCAATTCACGGCGGTGTAGGTGCGATTAACGAATCTGACGTAATGCTTGCAAATGCGTCAAATGCTATCATTGTCGGCTTTAACGTAAGACCTGACGCAGGTGCGCTTGCGTCGGCTGAACAGAATGAAGTTGATATAAGACTTTACAGAGTTATTTATCAGGCAATCGAAGAAATTGAGGCTGCTATGAAGGGTATGCTTGACCCTGAATTTAAGGAAGTCGTTATCGGTTATGCGGAAGTACGTCAGACATTTAAGGTGTCAAACGTGGGTACTATCGCAGGTTGTTATGTAACACAAGGCAAAATTCAGCGTAATGCTGAAATTCGTATCGTTCGTAACGGTATCATAGTTCACGAGGGTACTATAAATTCTCTAAAGAGATTTAAAGATGACGCAAAAGAAGTTGCGGAAAACTTTGAATGTGGTATCGGTGTTGAAAACTTCAACGATATTAAAGAGGGCGATACTATCGAATGTTTTGTTATGGAAGAAATAGAAAGATAGTTATTGGCTGAAATTCAGCCATTCATCAGAGAGGAATAAATATGGCAAGAATTGATAAAATCAATGAAGAAGTTAAGCGTGAACTTGCAAATATAATTCGTGAATTAAAAGATACGCGTATTCCGCTTATGACGAGCGTTGTTACTGTAAATGTGACAAACGATTTGAGATATGCAAAGGCATATATTTCCGTTATGGGCGATGAAGAAACGAAGAAAAAAGCTATGCAGGGCTTAAAGAGTGCCGCCGGCTTTATAAGACGTGAATTGGGTAAACGAATTGATTTAAGATATACGCCGGAATTTGTGTTTGAACTTGATGATTCAATCGAGCATGGTGCAAATATCGAAAGACTTCTTAATAATATAAACAAGAAATAAAGGGGATTAGTTATGCAGGCTGTTATTGATAAGATAATGGAGGCAAAATCCGTAGCAGTGCTTACTCATTTGAATGAGGATCCGGATACAATCGGCTCATGCTTTGCATTTGCAAAGGTTATGAGAAAATTGGGTAAAGAGGCGACCGTATATGTAAACGGCATAATTGAGTCAAGATTAGCATTTATAGGTAATGATTATGTTTTGTATCAAGAGGGTATGAAACATAATCACGACCTTTGCGCGTGCATTGACTGCGGTGATTTGGGACGTATTGCAGAGAGAAAGTCCCTCTTTGAAGAAATAAATAATTCAATAAATATTGACCATCACTTGACAAACACTAATTTTGCCGATGCAAATTATGTTGACGGCAAAGCGGCTGCGGCAGGTGAAATCTTGTATGCTTTGTTTGAAAAAATGGGCATTGAATTGGATAATGATATTGCCAAGGATTTGTATACGGCAATATGCTCCGATACGGGTTGCTTTAAGTACAGTAATGTTACGCCTAAAACAATGCGTACGGCGGCAAACCTTTTGGAATATGATTTTGACCATGCGGAAGTGGCAAGACTGCTTTTTGACAGTGAGTCGCTTGCGGCGGCAAAATTAAAAGCAGAAATTACCGAAAATATCAAGGAATATGCAGACGGTAAAATTAAAGCGGTAATTACCGATGAAAAAATCGGTGCAAAGTACGGAATGGGGAAGGAAGATATTCCGAATTTGGTTGATATTCCGAGAAGAATTGAGGGTACTGAAATTGCGGTTTGCATAAAACGTACAAACAACGGTTTCAGACTTAATTTGCGTTCAAACGGTAAAGCCGATGTTGCGGAAGTTGCAATGAAGTTCGGCGGCGGCGGTCATATTAAAGCGGCAGGCGCGACTTTGGATTTTGATTCAACCGAAAAAGCCGAAAGGGCTGTTATCGACGCTTGCAAAAGAGCTTTGGATAAAATAATTTAACGGAGATTATAATGAACGGTATAATTATAATAGATAAGCCTTTGGGACGTACTTCGCATGATATGGTTTATGTTATGCGTAAGATGACGGGTATAAAAAAGGTTGGACATACGGGAACGCTTGACCCTGAGGCAACGGGCGTACTGCCTGTTTGTATCGGCTCTGCAACAAAGGTTGCGGATATGCTTACTTTGTCGGACAAGTGTTACAGAGCTGAGCTTGTGCTTGGTATGACGACCGATACGCAGGACGCTGACGGTGAAGTGCTTACGGAGTGTGAAGTAACTTGCAGTGAAGATGAAATCAGACAAGCTATAATGAGCTTTGTCGGTGAAATCGAACAGATACCGCCTATGTATTCCGCGATAAAGCAAAACGGCAAGAAACTTTACGAACTTGCAAGAAAAGGTATCGAAGTTGAGAGAAAAAGCCGTAAGGTGACGATAAATTCTATTGATATACTTGAAATTAACGGCGAACGTGTGACTATTGACGTTTCATGTTCAAAAGGTACATATATCAGAACACTTTGCGAGGATATAGGTATGAAACTGCACGTCGGTGCGTATATGAACACATTAAGACGTACAAAAACAGGACCGTTTACGATAGAAGAAAGCCACACTCTAAAGGAAATCGAAACATTGAAAAACAACGGCGAACTTGAAAAAATTATAATTCCCGTTGACAGAATGTTTGAGGAATATCCTAAAATTAAACTTAACCCAAAGCAAGTTAAAAGCGTTACGAACGGTGTACAGATGACGTACAGCGGTAAAGAGGGACAATCATACCGTGTGTATGACGAAAAAAATAATTTTTTGTGTATATCAAAGATTACAGACGGTAAATTAAAACTTGAAAAATCTTTCTGGAATTAAGGGGGCGATATAAATGAAGATATTCCGTGATAAAACAGATTACGATGGTACGGTTGTTGCACTCGGAAATTTTGACGGACTTCATATCGCTCATATGACGATTATCAGAAACGGTATTAAATATGCAAAAGAAAACGGCTTAAAAAGCGGTGTGCTGTTGTTTGAAGAAAACACAAATGACGTTGTTGGGCATAAGATTGAGCTTATAACACCGAATGAGGCAAAGTTGGAGCTTTTGGAACGTGAAAAGCCCGATTTTGTGTATATGGAGAAATTTGATAAGGAGTTTATGAAAAAAACTCCCGAACAATTTGTACAGTATCTTGTTGAAAATCTTCATATAAAGGCTGTTTGTGTCGGATATGATTACAGTTTCGGCTACAAAGCACAAGGTGACGTCAAACTTTTAAAATGGTTTGGCGAGAAATACGGATTTAAAGTGTTTGTTACGGACGTTATAAAGCTTGACGGAAAAATCGTTTCGAGTACATACATAAGGAGCATTATAAAAGCCGGTGATATGGAAAAAGCGGAACGTTTTTTGGGCAGACGTTATTGCATTGAAGGCAATGTTGTGAAAGGTTTGCAGAACGGCAGAAAAATGGGTATTCCGACTGCGAATGTTGATTATGACGTGAATATGGCACTTCCCGAAGAGGGTGTTTACGCAGGTATAACGTATGTGCGTGGAAAGCGTTTGAAATGCGTTGTCAATGTCGGAAAAAATCTGACATTCGGTGCAAGAAAATTGACAGTGGAAAGTCATATCCTTGATTTTGACGAGGATATTTACGGAGAATATATACGCGTGAGTTTTGCAAAAAAACTTAGGGGTGTTATAAAATTTGACGGTGTAGATAAACTTATTGAACAGATACATCACGATATGGAAGTTACATCAAAAATGGATTTATAAGTGTTTTTGAGAGGAGTTATTTATGTTTACAAGTGTAATTTTAGCGGCAGGAATGGGAACAAGAATGAAGTCGAAAATGCCGAAGGTGCTTCATAAAGTATGCGGTAAACCGCTTTCAAAGTGGGTTATTGACGCGTCTAAGGCAGCAGGTGCGGACAAGGTTTGCGCGGTTGTCGGTCATAAGGCAGAAACGGTTAAAGAGGTACTTGGCGATGTGTGCGAATTTGCGTTGCAGGCTGAACAAAAAGGTACAGGTCACGCAGTTATGCAGGCTATCGACGTTATAAAAAATTCAAAGGGCGAGGTTGTTATTCTAAACGGTGACACTCCTCTTATAACTGCCGAAACAATAAACAAGGCTATTGAATATCACAAAAACAACGGCAATCAAGCAACTGTTATAACCGCAATTCTTGACGATGCGACAGGTTACGGAAGAATTGTAAGAGATAATGACGGTTCTGTTTTGAAAATCGTTGAGCAAAAGGACGCAAGTGAAGAAGAAAAGAAAATCAACGAAGTAAATTCCGGAATGTACGTTTTTGACGCACAGTCGCTTGTATATGCACTTGATAAGATTACTCCGAACAATGCACAAGGTGAATATTACCTTACAGATACTCTTGAAATACTTCTAAGTGCCGGCAAGAAAATCGGCGGTTACGCAATTTCGGACAATGACGAAATCAGAGGTATAAACGACAGAGTACAGCTTAATGAAGCCGAGAAGATTATGCAAAAGCGTATTAATGAATACCATATGAGAAACGGTGTTACAATGCGTAATCCGGAAAGCGTTTATATCGAAGACGGTGTTGAAATCGGCAATGATACGGAAATTTGTCAGAACGTCACAATAAAGAGCGGTACAAAAATCGGCTCTGACTGCGTTATCGGTTCGGGAAGTATGCTTGACAGAGCGGTTATACATGACGGCGTTGACGTGTTAAGCTCAGTTATACTTGAATCGGAAGTTGACGAGGGTACACACGTAGGACCTTTTGCGTATATCAGACCTAATTGCCATGTGGGTAAGGAAGTTAAAGTCGGCGATTTTGTCGAACTTAAAAATTCAAATATTGACGACGGTACAAAGATTTCTCACCTTACATACATCGGCGACAGCGATGTCGGTAAGAGGGTAAACTTCGGCTGTGGTACTGTAACGTGTAACTATGACGGTAAGAAGAAGTACAGAACAACAATCGGTGACGATTGCTTTGTAGGCTGTAACACAAACTTCGTTTCGCCGATTAATGTCGGTGACGGCGTTTATATTGCCGCAGGTTCGACAATAACAGAAGATATTCCTGAAAACAGCCTGTCTATCGCGCGTGCAAGACAGGTTAATAAAGAGGGTTGGAAGGATAAACGTAAGTAATATGAGTTTTAAAGATATTTGGGCAGATAAATTATCTGCCCTTTTTGGACGTAAAGAGGAGATTATACCAATGTATTTAATAGTGGGACTTGGAAATCCGGGTAAGCAGTACGATATGACACGTCATAATATCGGATTTCACACAATAGACTATATTGCGGATAAGTACGGTGCGAAACTTACCAAATTAAAGTTTAAAGCGGTGTACGGTGAGGCGACAATAAGCGGTGAAAAGGTGTACCTTGTAAAACCGCAGACATATATGAATTTAAGCGGTGATTCAGTCGGTGAAATGGCACAGTTTTATAAAATACCGCCTGAAAATATTATTGTAATCAATGACGATATATCTCTTGATGTAGGCAGAATAAGAGTAAGACCGAAAGGAAGTGCCGGCGGTCACAACGGACTTAAATCTATAATATACCGTCTAAACAGTGATACATTCCCAAGAGTAAAAATGGGTGTCGGTGCACCGAAACACGAAGATTATGATTTGGCAGACTTTGTACTCGGCAGATTTACAAAGGAAGAAATTCCTGTAATGGAGGACGCAATAGTTAAAGCGGAAAAAGCTGTTGCGGAGATTATCAAAAACGGTGTACAGTCTGCAATGAATAAGTATAACGGCAAATAAAAAGTGCATTTTGTCCGTCCACGACAAGGTGTGTAAAGAACGGTTGTGGGCAGAAAGGCTGTAAATATGAATTTTTCTGATATTTTAAACGATTATGCACCGTATAAAGGCATAGTAGGAAATCTTAATAATACGCCTGTTTCTGTTGCGGGAATAGTTGAATCGGCTCAGGGACAGCTTATTTATTCGCTGAAAAAAGAAAATAAATCATCTGCGCTTGTTGTGTGTTACAGTGATATGGAGGCGAGAAAACTTTATTCGGATATGGAATTGTATTCGGATAATGTTTTGTACTTTCCGACAAAGGAATATATTTTCTATAATATCGAAACATCCGGTCATCAGAACGAGCACGCAAGAATTTCCGTTATACAGAAACTTGTAAGCGGCGGCGATTATATAGTTGTGACAAGCCTTGACGCAATTCTGCAGTATACTTGCGATAAAGAAGAATTTGAGAGCCTTTGTATAGATTTTGAGCTTGGAAAAACGTTTAATCTTGAAAAGCTGACGGAGGACCTTGTTGTAATGGGTTACTCAAGAGAGGACAGCGTTGAGGGCGCGGGACAGTTCGCAATCCGCGGCGGAATACTTGATATATTTCCTGTCGGCAACGAAAATCCGTACAGAATTGAATTTTTTGATGATGAAACCGACTCTATAAGAGAGTTTGACACATATACCCAGCGTTCGCTTGATAAGATTGACTTCGCACGTGTGACACCGGCGAATGAGGCGGTTATCACAGACGAAAAACGTGACAGAATTATAGCAGAGCTTGAAAAACGCATAAGAAGTGCGAAACGTAAAAAGAGTGACGAAAGCTATTTTATCGAAACAACCGAATCGGATATAGAAAGCTTTAAGGAAGTAAGATATTTTCCGTCAATAGACAAATATGTATCGCTTGTATATGACAAAATACCGTCAATTACCGATTATTTTTCGGATAATGACCTTGTGTTTATAATTGACCCGAAACGTATAAGCGAGCGTGGTAAGACGTTTGAATGGGAGAAAAACGAAGTAGTAGCCGAACTTAAAGAAAAGGGAATAATCGGTGCGGCAAAGGATAGTTTTTATTGCTCATATCACGATAAAGTGCATGAAATGTCGGCGAAAAAACTTATATCGCTTGATGTTCTTTCTCATTCGTCAACCGACTTTAAATACAAGCACCTTGAAACATTTACAACTAAAACAACCGTTTCGTTCCACGGTAAAATCGAGTATTTGTATGAAGATTTGAGGAATTGGCAAAGTAAAAATTATACTGTCGCAATTCTTTGTACGTCAAGAGGTCGCGGCGAAAACCTTGCAGGTGTGCTTGTTGATAAGGGGATAAGAGCGAGATTTATCGGTGATGACGCAAATAAGGCGAATTTCAATAGAGGCGAAACCGTTATAATAAAGGGTGAACTTAATAAGGGGTTTGAGTATCCCGAAATTAATTTTGTGCTTGTTTCCGACAGAGAAATTTTTGAAACAAAGAAAAGCCGTTCAAGACGTAAAGTTGAAAATGCAAACAGAATTAAGAATTACACAGATATAAGCGTAGGCGACTATGTTGTACACCAAACGCACGGTATCGGTCAATATATGGGTACAAAGAAAATGGTTGTCGGCGGTATAACAAAAGATTACCTTAAAATTCAGTATCAAGGCACAGATTCTTTGTATATTCCTATTGACCAGCTTAATCTGCTTTATAAATATGTCGGCAATACCGATAAAAAGCTGAAACTTAATAAGCTCGGCAGTAACGAATGGAACAAGACAAAGCAGAGAGTAAAACAGTCAACGGAAGAATTGGCGAAAAAACTTGTTGCACTTTATGCGGAACGTGAGAGGGCAAAAGGTTTTGCGTACAGTGAAGACACACCTTGGCAGCGTGATTTTGAAGATACGTTCCCGTATCAGGAAACGGACGACCAGTTAAGGTCGATTGAAGAAGTTAAAGGCGATATGGAAAGCCAAAAGCCGATGGACAGACTTCTTTGCGGTGACGTTGGTTTCGGTAAAACGGAAATTGCACTTCGTGCGGCATTTAAGGCGGTCGGCGACTCAAAACAAGTCGCATATCTTTGCCCTACGACAATTCTTGCAATGCAGCATTACGAAACGTTTTTAAAACGTATGGAAAGTTTCCCGATAAAGGTTGAAATGCTGTCGCGTTTCCGTACCGCGTCCGAGCAAAAACGTATTTTGAAAAAACTTAAAACGGGCGAAATTGATATAATTATCGGAACGCACAGAATACTTTCAAAGGACTTGGAATTTAAAGATTTGGGCTTGCTTATCATAGACGAGGAACAGAGATTTGGTGTTGCACACAAGGAACGGTTAAAGGAATTAAAGCAAAATATAGACGTTCTGACAATGACTGCAACGCCTATACCGCGTACCTTGCATATGGCAATGACGGGTGTAAGAGATATGAGTGTGCTTTCGGAACCGCCCGAAAACAGATACCCTGTACAGACGTATGTTTTGGAGGACAATCCCGCAGTTATAGCGGACGCTGTCAGAAATGAACTGTCACGCGGAGGACAGGTGTTTTATCTGTATAACCGTGTACAGGGAATATACAGAAAAGCGGAATGGATACGTTCAATGTTCCCCGATATAACCGTTGCAGTCGGTCACGGTAAGATGAAAGAGGACGAACTTGAAGATATTATGTACGATATGGTAAACGGCAAAACCGACGTACTTGTTTGTACGACTATTATCGAAACAGGTCTTGACATTCCGAATGCGAATACGATTATAATTGAAAATGCCGATAAAATGGGACTTTCACAGCTTTATCAGTTAAGAGGACGTGTCGGACGTTCGAATCGTGCTGCATATGCGTATTTGACGTATCACAGAGATAAGATATTATCGGATGTTGCGTCAAAAAGACTTCGTGCGGTAAAGGAATTTACCGAGTTCGGTTCGGGATTTAAAATCGCAATGCGTGACCTTGAAATCAGAGGCGCAGGCAATATTTTAGGACCTGAACAGCACGGACATATGGACGCAGTCGGCTACGATATGTACTGTAAATTGCTGAAAGAAAGCGTTGATGAGGCACAGGGTATTAAGATTGACGATGTGCAGGACGCAGCGATTGATATAAATATTGATGCATATTTGCCTGAAAGCTATATCAGAAACCACAATCAACGTATTGATATATACAAGAAAATCGCGGCAATCGAAACGGAGGACGATAAGTTTGAAATCGAGGACGAACTTATCGACAGATTCGGTGATATACCGAGAGCCGTACAAAATATTATCGAAGTTGCGTCACTTAAAACGTATGCCAAAGAATGTGGTATATATGAAATAGCACAGAGCGGTGACAATCTTTTGATGAAATTCGGCGAGAATTACGTTGACGCAAATCTTATTATGGGACTTGATAAAATGTTCCCTAAACGCATAAAGCTGTTGTCGGGCGACAAACCTGTCATAAGCTATGCGATTAAGGGTGAATATAAGAAAATCTTGAATATTGTAAATAATTTGTTAAGTACAATAAAGGAATTGCAAAGTGCCGAAAAAGATAGTATAATAAAATCATAAGATTTTAAGGAGAAAGACATATGAAATATACAAAACTTGCGGCAGTGGCATTGGCAAGCATGATGATGTTGAGTGCCTGCGGTCAAAGTGCAAATAGTGACAATCAGATTGTTATGACTGTCGGCGATACACAGATTACCGAGAGTGAATTTAACTATTATATGAACACATATAAGGAAAATTACAATATGGGTCAGGCGAAAAAATCATCGCTTGAATACTGCCAAAGAAACCAGCTTATCATTGAAGTTGCAAAGGCGATGGATATAAAGCTTGACAGTGACACACAGTCTAAATTAAAGGATTATCAAAAGTCGATAAAAGATTCTTATGACCGTGAGGGCGGATATAAGAAGTTTTTAAAGGACAATAACCTGACTGATGATTATATTGATACGCTTGCGTCGGTAAGCTATTATACGGACGCGTTGAAGAAACAAACGGAAACACCTACATTTACGGAAGATGAATTGCGTGAATATTTTAAAGAACATTACAGACGTGTCAAGTATGTGTTGATTTCGACTATCGACTCACAAACCGGTGACGAAGTATCGGATGACAAAAAGGAAGAGGCAAAGAAAACAGCGGAAGAAGTTTTGGAAAAAGCACAAAACGGTGAAGATTTTGACACGCTTATAAGCGATTATTCACCGAATACCGCAAATGATTCCGATGAAAACGGATATATTTTCACCGATAACGAAACAGGTATAGAATTTGAAGAAGGCGTTGATTCGATAAAGGCCGACGAATTTACACTTGTTCAGTCAGATTCGGGATATTATGTAATAAAACGATTGCCGCTTGACGAATCACAGGAATGTTTTGAAGAAGAATATGAAAACGTTGCGGAAACCATTAATAATACAATGCAGAACAACGTATTTTACGAACAAGTTCAAAAATGGGCTGACGAATACGGTATAAAAGTTACCGTAAATGACGAAGTTTTAGACAAAATAAATTAATGAAATTATTAAATCAGAGTATAACATTCTGTTATACTCTGATTTTTTTGCTTTATGCGAAAAAAATTCCCAAAAACCATTGATATTAGAGTTCATTTTAGGTATAATAATATAGAATAGGTATATTAGCTATAATGAAAGGAATTAATAAAAAAATGGACAGTAATAAACAAATGGCAGATCTTTTGTTCAAGAATATAACAAAAACTCCCGACGATTACGAACAAATGTATCCCAAAAGAAATCTTGAAGAGGGTGCGGTTGTAACTCGTTTTGCACCAAGTCCGACAGGATTTTTGCATTTCGGCGGATTGTTTGCCGCATTTATCGGAAAGACGGCGACAAAGTCAACAAACGGTGTATTCTATCTGAGAATCGAAGATACCGATAAAAAACGTGAGGTTGAAAACGGTGTAAGCCTTATAGTAAAGGGACTTAACGATTTCGGTATAGAAATCGATGAGGGTATGCTGTCAGAAACTGACGAAAAGGGTGCATACGGTCCATATACTCAAAGTAAGAGAAAAGATATATATCAGGCATATGTTAAGTCGCTTGTTGAGCAGGGACTTGCATATCCGTGCTTTATGACGGAAGAAGAACTTGCAACAATCAGAGAAAAGCAGGAAAGTGAAAAATTACTTCCGGGTGTGTACGGTGAATTTGCAAAGTATCGCGACATCACTGTTGAAGAGGCACAAAAGAGAATTGAAAACGGCGATGAATACGTTGTAAGATTGAAGTCGCCGGGTAAGGAAGACAAGAGAATTAAGTTTAAGGATGTTATCAAGGGCGAAATTGAAATGCCTGAAAATATTCTTGACGTTGTACTTTTGAAAAAGGACGGAACTCCTACATACCACTTTGCTCACGTTGTTGACGACCATTTAATGCGTACAACTCACGTTATTCGTGGTGACGAATGGATTTCATCAGTGCCGATACATTTGCAGTTGTTCTGGCTATGCGGGTTAAAACCGCCTAAGTATGCGCACATTTCGCCTATTATGAAAGAGGAAAACGGCGGTAAGCGTAAACTTTCAAAGAGAAAAGACCCTGAGGCGGCAGTAAGCTATTACAGTGAGGTCGGTTATCCGAAAGGTGCAATTTGGGAATACTTAATGACGCTTGCCAATTCAAATTATGAAGACTGGCGTCTTGCAAATCCTAATGAGGATATAGACAACTTTAAGTTTTCGTTCTCGAAAATGAGTAAAGCAGGCGCACTTTTCGATATGGTTAAGCTTGCGGACGTAAGCAAAAACTATATTTGCCGTTTGAGTGCGGAAGAAGTTTATGAAATGGTTACTGATTGGGCAAAGGAAAACAATAAGAAACTATACAAACTTCTTGTTGATGACGAAGAATATGCAAAGGCAATATTTGCGATAGAGCGTGGAAACGCAAAACCGCGTAAAGATATTTCGGCTTGGACAGACGTTGAAAATTACGTTTCGTATTTCTATTCGGAGCTTTGGGACAGAAAATTTGATTTTCCGGATAATCTTTCAAATGATGATATGATAGAAATACTTGAACTTTACAAGCAGATTTACGACGAAAACGTCAGCAGCGATGATTGGTTCCCGCAGGTAAGAGATATGGCGGAAACAATAGGTTATGCTAAAGCACCTAAGGTTTATAAAAAAGACCCTGATTCATATAAGGGACATGTCGGTGATGTTGCAGGCGTTATTCGTGTTGCGGCAACAGGCAGAAGAAATACTCCGGACCTTTACGAAATACTTCAAGTGCTTGGTAAGGACGAAGTGATGAAGAGATTTGACGAAGCAATAGAAAGTTTAAGGGGATAAAGATATATGGAAGAAATATTCAGCAGAAATTTTATTGAAGAAGCAATAGACAAAGACCTTGAGGAAAAAGTGTACGACCATGTACAAACACGTTTTCCTCCCGAACCTAACGGTTATCTTCATATCGGACACGCAAAGGCTATAAGCATAGATTTCGGTATGGCTGAAAAGTATAACGGAAAATGTAACTTGCGTCTTGACGATACTAACCCTACAAAGGAAGATACAGAATACGTTGACGCAATAATGGAGGATATAAAGTGGCTTGGCTTTAAGTGGGACAAGGTGCTTTATGCGTCTGATTATTTTGACGATATTTATGCGGCGGCTGTAAAACTTATCAAAAATGGTAAGGCATATGTTGACGATTTGTCACCGGAAGAAATAAGAGAGTACAGAGGTACTCTTAAAACTCCCGGTAAGAACAGTCCGTACAGAGAAAGAACGATTGAAGAAAACCTTGATTTGTTCGAGAGAATGACAAATGGTGAATTTGCGGACGGTGCAAAGGTACTAAGAGCAAAAATCGATATGGCGTCACCTAACCTAAATATGCGTGACCCGATTATTTACAGAATACTTCGTGCACATCATCACAGAACAGGTGACAAGTGGGTAGTTTATCCTATGTATGACTTTGCACATCCTATTTCAGATACTGTTGAGGGTGTTACTCATTCGCTTTGTTCACTTGAATTTGAGGATCACAGACCGCTTTATGATTGGGTATTAAAAGAAGTCGGCTACGAAAGCCCTTCAAGACAGATTGAGTTCGCAAGAATGAATCTTAACTATACGCTTACAAGTAAAAGACGTTGTCTGAAACTTGTTCGTGAAAATATTGTGTCGGGTTGGGACGATCCGAGAATGTCAACACTTTGTGGTATGCGCAGACGCGGTTACACACCTGAGGCTATTCGTGATTTCTGCGAAAGAATAGGTGTTTCAAAAGCAAACAGCGTTGTTGACTTTGCTTTGCTTGAGGCCTGTATAAGAGAAGATTTGAATAAGAAAGCACCGAGAGCAATGGCGGTTTTAAGACCGATTAAACTTATAATCGACAATTATCCTGAAGATAAGGTTGAACAGATTGAAGTTGAAGTTAATCCTGAAAATCCTGAAATGGGTAAGAGAACAGTAGAATTTTCGCGTGAACTTTATATAGAAGAAGACGACTTTATGGAGGACGCTCCAAAGAAGTATTTCAGACTTTCACCCGGCAGAGAAGTAAGACTAAAAAGTGCGTATTACGTTACTTGCACAAGCTGTGAAAAGGACGAGGACGGCAATATTATTGCTGTACACTGCACATACGATCCCGAAACCCGCGGCGGTGACTCACCTGACGGACGTAAGGTAAAGGGTACAATTCACTTTGTAAGTGCCGCACACGCAATAGACGCGGAAGTACGTCTTTACGACAGATTGTTTACGGTTGAAAATCCGTCTGACGAAACAGGCGTAAATGACTTTACAGACAATCTTAACAAAGATTCTATGATAGTTCTTAAAAATGCAAAACTTGAAAGCAATTTGACAAATCTAAGTGTAGGAGATAAGTTCCAATTCCTTAGATTGGGATATTTCTGCGTTGATAAAGATTCAACACCTGAAAAGCCTGTTTTCAACAGAACTGTTGCATTAAAAGATTCATGGAAGAAAATTAATAAATAGAAAGAAGTTTTGAAAAATGGAATATACAAAATTTATGGCTGACAGAGTTAAGACAATGAAAGGCAGTGCCATTCGTGAAATGTTCAAGCGTATGGCTGATCCTGAGATTATCTCACTTGCAGGAGGAAACCCTGCGTCTGAATTGTTCCCGGGTGACGAACTTTCAAAAATTGCGGGTAAAATTCTTATGACAAACCCTACTCTTGCTTTGCAGTACGGTACAACAGACGGCTATCCGAAAATGAAAGACTGTGCAAGAAAACGTGCGGAAAAAGTTAATTCAGTCGGTGAAAATGATGAAATTCTTATTATGACAGGTGCAAATCAAGGTATCGACCTTACTGCAAAGGCTGTTTTAAATAAGGGTGACAAGGTTATCGTTGAAAGTCCAAGCTTTATAGGAAGTCTTAATGCGTTCAGAACATATGAGGCTGAACTTGTCGGCGTTACTGTTGAGGCTGACGGTATGAATATGGACGAGCTTGAAGAAACTCTGAAGAATACGGACGGTGTAAAGATGATTTACACAATTCCTACATTCCAAAATCCGACAGGCTGTACAATGTCGCTTGAAAAGAGAAAGCGTATGCTTGAAATCGCATCAAAGTATGACGTGCTAATCCTTGAGGACAATCCTTACGGTGACTTGCGTTTTGCAGGTGAGGACGTGCCGACAATCAAGTCGCTTGATACAGAGGACAGAGTTGTTTATGCAGGCTCATTCTCAAAAATTCTTTCACCGGGTATGCGTCTTGGCTACATTGTAGCATCTGCACCGCTTGCGGAAAAGATTGAAATGCTAAAGCAGGTAAATGACGTACATACACCGATGATTACACAGCTTATGTGTGTGGAATTTATGAAGAAGTACGATATAGATAAGTACATTGCAAAGAACAGAGAGCTTTACGGAAAGAAATGTGCCGCAATGGTCAGTGCAATGGAAAAATATTTCCCACAGGGTAAAGTTAAGTGGGTAGTGCCTGAGGGCGGTATATTCCTATGGTGCGAATGCCCTACTATCGAAGATATTACACCGATTGTCGATAAGTGCCTTGAAAAGAAAGTCGCTATCGTACCCGGTTCAAATTTTGCAACGGATATATATGCTCCGTCAAATATGTTCAGACTTAACTATTCATCGGCTACTATTGAAAATATAGAAGAAGGTGTAAGACGTTTGGGAGAAGTCTTGACAGAAATGCTTTAATCTGTGAAAGGAAGATAATAATGGAAGATAAGAAAATCATATTTTCAGGCGTGCAACCGTCGGGAAATCTTACACTCGGAAACTATTTGGGAGCAATAAAAAATTGGGTTGACATACAGAAAGATTATAACTGTATATACTCAATGATGGACTTGCATACAATTACAGTTCGTCAAACTCCTGCTGATATAAGAAGAAGAACTCTTGAAGTGCTTGCTTTGTACATCGCTTGCGGAATTAATCCGGAAGAAACAATTTTGTTTATTCAGTCGCATAACCCAGCACACGCAGAGCTTGGCTGGGTACTTAACTGTTACACATATATGGGTGAATTGCAGAGAATGACGCAGTTTAAGGATAAGTCTGCACGTCATGCCGAAAACATCAATGCGGGATTGTTTACATATCCTGTACTTATGGCGGCAGATATTTTGCTTTACCAAACAGACTATGTGCCTGTAGGTAAGGATCAAATGCAGCATATTGAAATTTGCCGTGACATTGCACAGAGATTTAACTCGCTTTACGGTGATGTATTCAAAATTCCTGAAGGCATGCTTTCAAAGTCGGGTGCAAAGATAATGAGCTTGCAAGAGCCTGAAAAGAAGATGTCAAAGTCCGATCCTAACCCTAAGGGATATATTTCAATGATGGACGATATGAATGTTATCGCCAAGAAGATAAAGAGTGCGGTAACGGACAGTGAGGGTGTTATTGAATATCGTGAAAACGATCCGACAAAAGCCGGAATTAACAACCTTTTGAGCATTATGTCAGCCGTAACAGGCAGGAATATTGAGTCAATCGTAAAGGATTACAGCGGTAAGGGTTACGGTGACTTTAAGAATGACGTTGCGGAGGCGGTGGTTGAATGTATCCGCCCGATCAGAAATGAATATGATAAACTTATTGCCGATAAGCAGTACCTTATGGATATATGTCAAAGAGGTGCTGACAGTGCAAAGAGAATTTCACAGAGAACATTGAAAAAGGTGTATAAGAAAGTCGGCTTTGTGCTGTAATGGAGGGTAATATGTTAACTCGACAAGTTTTATTTATGATATTTGCATTCATCGTATCGTTCGCATTTACGTTTGCAACGACTCCTTTGGTAAGACGATTTGCTTTTAAAATCGGTGCGATAGACATACCGAAAGACAACAGAAGAATGCACAAAAAACCTACACCGCGAATAGGCGGTTTGGCAATTATTTTCGGATTTACGGTGGCGACATTGTGCTTTGCACAGCCGTCACGGCAGCTTTACGGAACGCTCGCAGGTGCGGCGATTATTGCCGTCATGGGCGTTATAGACGACTGCAAAAACCTGCCCGCTAAGCTGAAATTTGTAATTCAGATTATTGCCGCACTTGTGGTTGTGTTTGCAGGCGATATAAAAATCGATGTGTTCACAAACCCAAATTTCCTAAGCGACAATCCGTATTGGGTACTTCCCGAATGGCTTTCGGTAACGCTTACTGTTATATGGATTGTATTCATAACAAATGCGGTAAACTTTATTGACGGTCTTGACGGATTGGCGGCAGGCGTGTCGGCGATAATGTCTATATCGCTTGTGTTTATATCGATAAGAGTGGGTGAATATTCGATTGCAATTTTGGGTATTGCACTTATGGGTTCGTGTTTCGGATTTTTGCCGTTTAACTTTAATCCGGCAAAAATATTTATGGGTGATACAGGCTCGACATTCTTGGGATTTATGCTTGCAACATTGTCTATACAAGGTGTGTTCAAGAGTTATGCGGTAATATCGTTTGCAGTACCGCTTTTGATTTTGGGATTGCCGTTGTTTGACGCATTGTTTGCGATGATTAGACGTATATTGCGCGGACAAAGTCCGATGACTGCGGACAGAGGACACTTGCACCACAGACTTGTGGATATGGGATTTTCCCAGAAACAAACCGTATTTATATTGTACGCAATAAGCGGTGTGCTTGGAATAACGGCTGTACTTTTGGCTGAAAGCGGCGTACTCAGAGCATTGTTGCTTGTAATATGCGTGCTTATACTTCTTTTGATTGGAAGTATGCTTGGAAAGAACAGTTATGTACATCAACATCAGGATAACAGAAATTTGACTGATGATAATGAAATTGACGTTGAAGAAGTTTCCGATAAAAAAGGTAATGAGGATAAGTAGGAAAGGATAGAGAAAAGTGAAAAAGTTAAAGGTTATGACAGTTTTCGGTACAAGACCTGAGGCAATCAAAATGGCTCCGCTTGCACTTGAACTGAAAAAATATGACAATATTGAATCAATCGTATGTGTAACGGCACAGCACAGACAAATGCTAGACCAAGTTCTTGAAATATTCGGCATAACACCTGATTATGACCTTGATATTATGAAGACAAGACAGAGTCTTATCGGAATAACAACAAGAGTTTTGGAAGGTCTTGACGAAGTTATTAAAAAGGAACAGCCTGATATTGTGCTTGTACATGGCGACACATCAACAAGTTTCGTTGCGGCACTTGCGGCTTTTTATAATCAAGTCAAGGTCGGACACGTTGAGGCAGGTCTAAGAACATACGATAAATATTCTCCGTTCCCTGAAGAAATGAACAGACAGCTTACAGGCAGAATTGCCGATCTTAATTTCTCACCGACAGAGCAAAACAGAAAGAATTTACTTAAAGAAAATGTTTCGGACGATATTATTTATATAACCGGTAATACGGTTATTGACGCACTTAAAACAACTGTCCGTGATGATTATAAGTTCAAGGATGAGTGCCTTAACAACCTTGATTTTGACAATAAGAGAGTAATTATTGTAACTGCTCACAGACGTGAAAATCTTGGTAAACCGCTTGAAAATATTTGTAATGCGCTAAAGCAGATTGTTACGGAATATGAAGATGTTGAACTTGTATATCCTGTTCACTTAAATCCGGCTGTTCGTGAAACTGCATTCGGTATTCTCGGCGATATGGACAGAGTACATCTTATTGATCCTCTTGACGTTGAGGAACTTCATAATGCTATGTCACGTTCGTTTATGGTTATGACAGACAGCGGCGGAATACAGGAAGAAGCACCGGCACTTGCAAAGCCTGTTTTGGTACTTAGAAAAGAAACAGAACGTCCTGAGGCTGTTGCGGCAGGCACGGTTAAAATAGCAGGTGTTGAAAAGGACGATATTGTACGTCTTGCAAAGGAATTGCTTGACAGTGAAGATGCGTATAATAAAATGGCACACGCCGCTAACCCTTACGGTGACGGTGAAGCGTCAAGAAGAACTGTTGAAGCTATTCTTTACGCATTTGGTTACAGTGACAAACGTCCTGAGAACTTTTCAGTAAAATAAATATGAGAATGGGAAAATTTCATATAAGATAGGGGGTACCCCAATGCAAGATTTGCTGAATAAAATAGACCGTCTTTTGAAAGAGAAAAAATTTTTTGAAGTAAAAAATATTGTGAAAGATGAGAATGCCGCAGACCTTGCGGTGTTGTTTGACGAACTGTTCGGTGAAGTGTTCGGTGAAAAGACTGAATTTATGATTTTGTTCAGACTTTTGCCAAAGGATTTGGCGGCTGAAACATTTGCGCATATGAACAGCGATATGCAGAGCCATCTTATACAGATGTTTTCCGATAAAGAAATCAGAGATATTCTTGATGAATCTTTTATTGATGATACTGTTGATATAATCGAAGAAATGCCGGCGAACGTTGTTTCGAGAATTTTGAAAAACTCAACAACGGGCGAGCGTAAGGCGATTAATGAAATTCTGCGTTATCCGAAGGACAGTGCCGGAAGTATAATGACAATAGAATATGTCAGTCTGCATAAGGATATGACGGTATCGGAAGCTTTTGAAAAAATTCGTAAAGTCGGTGTGAATAAGGAAACTATTTATACTTGTTATGTGACCGAAAACAGAAAACTTATCGGTGTAATCACTGTAAAGGATTTGTTTATGGCTGATGAGGTCGATAAGATTGCCGATATTATGGAAACGCATATTATAAGCGTTGATACGCTTGAAGATAAGGAAATTGTCGGACATATGTTCAGAAAGTACGATTTTCTTGCATTACCGGTTGTGGATAAGGATAATCGACTTGTCGGTATCGTTACATTTGACGACGCTATGGACGTCATTCAAGATGAAAATACAGAGGACTTCTCAAAAATGGCGGCTATTGCACCGAATGAGGAATCGTATTTCAGAACAGGTATTTTTAAACACGCAAAAAGCCGTATCGTATGGCTTTTGATACTTATGATAAGTGCAACGATTACACAGATTATAACGAATAGGTACGAGGCTGCATTTGCGGCAGTACCGCTTTTGGTTTCGTTTATGCCTATGATAATGGATACCGGCGGTAACTGCGGCGCACAAAGTTCTACTCTTATAATCAGAGGTATTGCACTTGATGAAATTCATTTTTCGGACTTTTTTAAAGTGGTGTTCAAGGAATTTAGAATTTCTATTATAGTCAGTTCGGTATTGGCGGTGGTAAACGGTGTGCGAATTTATATAATGTATCAGCATAAATGCGATTATCCGTTTATGCTTGCACTGACGATTGCATTGTCAATTATCGCAACAGTTATTTTGTCAAAGGTTATAGGTTCAATGTTGCCTATGCTTGCAAAAAAATGCCGACTTGACCCGGCGATTATGGCGACACCGCTTATAACAACAATAGTGGACTGTTGTTCGCTGTTCTTGTATTTTAATATTGCAACGATAGTGTTTTCACATATTGGAATTTTGTAATTATAAAGAGTGCCTATGCACTCTTTATTTAATAGAAAAAAGTAGAAGGAAAAATTATGGTGGTACGCAGAGCAGAAATAAAAGATATTGAGAAAATAAACGAATTGTTATTGCAGGTAGCTATGGTACACCACTATGGCAGACCTGATTTGTTCAAGGCAAATTGCCGCAAGTATAAAAATGACGAGCTTGTTGAAATCATAAAAGACGACAACCGTCCGATATTCGTTGCAGAAGATGACGGAGTTGTTATGGGTTACGCATTTTGCGTGATAACCGACCGTAAAGATGATAACGTTTTGACAGATATGAAGAATTTGTATATAGATGATTTGTGCGTTGATGAAAATATGAGAGATAAACACGTTGGTACTGTCATTTATGATTATGTCAAGAAGTATGCAAAGGAAATCGGCTGTTATAACTTGACGTTAAATGTTTGGAGCTGTAATGAGTCTGCTCAAAAATTCTATGAAAGACAAGGCTTGAAACCGCAAAAAACAACTATGGAAACGATTTTATAATAGCAACAAAAAAGCAGAGCCTGTCGACAAATGTCGACAGGCTCATTTATATTAGTCTGTAATAACAACAGGTTTTGAAATACCGCCGTTACCGTCTGCTTTGGTGCTGTTTACGATAACCGCAATATCGGCATCACCGTTTACGTCAGAAACATTTATTTCAACATTACGTCCCCATTGGCAATCGCCTTTGAATTTCTGCTCGCCGTTTACGAAAACTTCAACTTCATTGCCTGTAAGTTCTCTGAACACAATGAAATTATCGTTTTCATTAATATTAACGGTAGTTTTGTAAAGTCCGTATCCGGTTATGTTTTTAAATTTATCGTCGTATCCACTGCCAACCGACACAATACCCCAAGTATTCATATCGTGGTCCTCAATTTTAACATTCGGATCAGGTCGTGTTTCTGATAAATCAACCGCTTGACGCCATTTTGCAATATATTTTTCATTCACTGACGGAATAAATATTTTTTTATTTTCGTTTGCAACTGATTTTACAGTAGCCGTTGCACTTTCAAGTCCGTCCGACGCTGCAGTAACTGTAACATTTTCCGCACCGTCCGATTGCTTAACTATTACTTGACACAAACCGTTAAACAGGTGTCTTTCTTCGGCTTTGTCGGCTTCGTGAGAATTAGGATCGCCGTTTCCGACACCGATTATTTCGCCGCCGTCGGCAGTGAATTTTATAAGATTATCGGCGGTCGGTACACTTACACCGTTTTCGTCAACAACTGAAATATTGAATATTACTGCGTCATCGCAACTGTCATATACAAATTCATTTTGCGGAGTGATAATGATTTTTTTTGCCGCATTTGCGGTTGAAACTTCGTCACTGCAAACCTCTTTGCCGTCAATATATCCGACCATTTTAAGAGTACCTTTTTCAAACGGAACAAACCAATCCGCCATATCGTACTTATCAACGTTCTTTTTGCCGAGCGATTTGCCGTTTAAGAAAAGTTCAGCCTCACTGCAATTAGTGTGCGTCATAACACGCACTTCTTCACCGTCCGCAAAATTCCAGTGGGGAAGAATGTGAATCATCGGCTCATCTGTAAAGAATGCTTTGTTAAGATAAAAAGCGTCTTTTTTGAAACCGCAAGTATCCATGATGCCGAATTGAGTACCGATTGACGGCCATTCAAACGGAGTCGGCTCACCGCGATAGTCAAAGCCTGTCCATATGAAAAGTCCCATAATGTGCGGACGAATATCGACTTGCTTAAAACCGTCACGATATGTATTGCCCCAAGGAGCGGCTTCACTGTCGTAACAGTCGATAATATTCTTGCTGTGGTCGGCCTTGTAAACACCGCGAGTTTGAAAAGCACTGTCGTTTTCACTGCCCAACATCGGCATATCGGGGTACTTTTCTCTGAAGTCGTCATAAGTATGGGTGATATAGTTAAAGCCGGTCATATCAAGAATATCGCAAGCACCGCCGTCGGTTGTGACGCCTGTATTCATAGCACCCACAAGAAAACGGGTAGCGTCAAGTTTTTTTATTTCGCATTGAAGTTTTTCGGCAAGCTTTCTGCCTGTCGGAGTACCTTGAAGCGGTTCTTCGTTAAACAGCGAGTACATAACGACAGACGGGTGATTTCGGTCACGCATAACCATATCCTGCACTTGCTTGATACCATCGGCACTTGAATTAAAGTTACGGTTTTCGTCCATGACAAGAATACCGTATTTGTCACAATAATCGAGTATTTCTGGATTAGGGTTGCCGTGAGCGCAACGGTACGCATTTGAACCCATTTCTTTTAAAAGCTTAATTCTGTATTCGTTCACACTGTCAGGAACGGCAACACCGACACCGGCGTGGTCTTGATGGTTGCAAGTGCCGTACAGCGGAACGTGTCTGCCGTTAAGGAAGAATCCTTTATCTTTGTTAATCGCGATTGTACGGAAACCGAATGTATTTTTTTGACTGTCGACAAGACTGTCGTTTTCATAAAGTTCACTGACCATTGTGTATAGGTTAGGCGCGTCAATGTCCCATAAAAGTGGGCTGTATGTCAAAATACTTTGATTGACTTCGATTTTACTGCCTCCGGCGACCGAGAATTCTTTTTCATCTTTGCCGACAATATTATCTTCTTTGTCGAGTATATATGTTTTTAATCTGAAATTTTTGTTTTCATAAGACGAATTTTCAATCGTTGTATCTGTAGCCGCGTCCCATACGTCAACTGTTTTTCTTATGGGGTGAACAAACACACCCCAATGTGCGATATGTAACTTGTTTTTCTTGTACAGATTGACGTGACGGTATATGCCTGCTCCCTCATACCACCAACCTTCAATTTGTGTCGCGTCAACGAACACGACAAGGTCGTTCACTTGGTCGCCGTAAAGTGCCATATCTGTCGCATCAACGACAAACGAATTGTAACCGCAGAAATTTCTGCCGATAACGGAGCCGTTTAGATAAACTGTTGCATAGGAAGAAATACCCTCAAATTCGATTAAAATTTGCTTATCTCTGTCACTTTCATCAAGACGAAATCTCTTTGAATACCACGCTTTACCGCGTTTTTTGTATCCTTGCGACGGTCCCCATTTTTCTTCAAATTCATTGTATACCGCCCAGTCGTGCGGTAGGTTTACGGTTTCCCAATCGCTTTTGTCAAAATCTGGTGACGCCGCACCGATTGCACCGCCGGCTTTGGCTGCCATATAACATTCTGTATGTGTTTTTGTTCCCGGAAGTTCGAAATCACCGTTGTAGAACTTCCAATCTCTGTCTAAACTGAATTTCTCCATAATATGCTCCTTTTTGTATTTTAATACCGCAAATGCCACCCCTCAGTCAACAGCGTTGACAGCACCACTCAAGGGGAGCCGATGAGGCGGAAAAAGCTACCGCTCCGCCACTGCGTGACACATCTTCTCAAGGAGAGGGATATAAGGCTCCCATCGAGGGGAGCTGTCGGCAAAGCCGACTGAGGGGTGGTTTAACTAAAACTGATATTACTTTAATTATACCTTCAAAAATAAATATTATCAAGACATATTGACAAAAAAATAAATGTGTAATATAATAACTACAGATGAGATTAGATTAGACGAGAATAAATTTATATTGATATTTCTATGTCTTTTTCTAATACAAGAAAAAGGCTTTTTTGTTTTCACAGAAAAGCCGCCTTAATAAAAATAAGAAAGGCGGGGATTTGATGTTTAATTTAACCGTAGATGAAGTAAAAGAATTGTCAAAAAAGTACAATATGATACCGTTGACGATTGAATGTTATGCCGATATGGATACGCCGATAAGCGTGTTCAAGCGTATGCAGACAGAGAAGGATTGTTTCTTGCTTGAAAGTATCGGTCAAAACCACGTTACAGCAAGATTTTCATTTATAGGAAGAAATCCGTTTATCAGTTTTAAAAGTCTTAACGATGAAATAACAATTTCCGATTACACAGGAAAAACAAATACATATAAAGGCAAACCGATGGAGGAGCTTGAAAAGCTTATTGAAAAGTACAAAGCGCCGAAACTTGAAAATATACCGTCATTTAACGGCGGTGCGGTAGGATTTTTTGCGTATGACATTATACGTCAGTATGAACATTTGCCGAACATAAATCAAGATGATTTGCATTTACCTGATATGCACTTTATGTTGATGGACGAGATAATCGCGTTCGACCATATGCGTCAAAAGATTGTTATAATAGTAAATATTCACGCAGAGGGCGATATTGAAAATCAGTACAAAAAGGCAACAGGCAGATTACTTGACATTCAGCAGGAAATGACGGATATTTCCGGACTTATGAAAAAAGAGAAACGCGAATACCGTTCTTCTTCAAAGATGGTTTCAAATATGACGAAAGAAGAATTTTGTGCGAACGTTGAAAAAGCGAAAGAGTACATAAAAAACGGCGATATATTCCAAGTTGTGCTTTCACAGAGATTTACGGTTGAAACGAATGTAAGTCCGTTCAACACATACAGAGCGTTAAGACTTATCAATCCGTCACCTTATATGTACTATTTGAATTTCGGCGATTATCAGATTGCAGGTGCGTCACCTGAAATGCTTGTGAGAGTTGAAAACGGAGTCGTTCAGACAGGACCTATCGCCGGCACACGTCCGAGAGGTAAGACTGTCGAGGAAGATATGGCACTTGAAAAGGAGCTTTTGGCTGACAAAAAGGAAATTGCGGAACATACAATGCTTGTTGATTTGGGAAGAAACGATATAGGCAGAGTCAGCGAATTTGGCTCGGTAAAGGTTACGCGATTTAAGTATGTGGAGCGTTTTTCACACGTTATGCACATTATAACAGACGTTGAAGGTAAATTAAGAAGTGACAAAACTTGTTTTGACGCACTTGGTTCAACGCTTCCAGCGGGAACACTTTCGGGTGCACCGAAAATCCGTGCAATGGAAATCATTGACGAACTTGAAAAAACGAAACGTTCAACATACGGCGGTGCAATCGGTTATATCAGCTTTAACGGCAACTTTGACAGCTGTATAACAATTCGTACAGGAGTATTTAAGGACGGCAAGGCATATATCCAAGCCGGCGGAGGAATTGTTTACGATTCTATTCCTGAAAATGAGTATCAGGAGTCGATAAACAAAGCGTCGGCGGTGCTTAGAGCGATTGAGGAGGCAGGTGATATAGTATGATTATAATGATTGATAACTACGATTCATTTACATATAACTTGTACCAATATATCGGTACGATAAATCCCGATATAGAGGTGTATCGAAACGATAAAATAACGGTTGAAGAAGTGCTTGAAAAAAAGCCGAGTCATATTATTTTGTCACCGGGACCGGGATTTCCGATTGATGCGGGAATATGCGTGGATTTGATTAAGAAAGCGGGAGATATTCCGATTTTGGGAGTGTGTCTTGGACATCAGGCGATAGGCGAGGCGTTCGGCGGTAAGATTGTTCACGCACCGAGAATAATGCATGGCAAGAGTGACGTTGTAACGGTCAATATGGATTGCCCTATATTTGACGGAATAGGTGTAAAAACAGATGTTGGAAGATACCATTCACTTGTTATTGACGAGGAAAGTTTGCCGAATTGTCTTAACATAACGGCAAGAAGTGATGACGATTGTATAATGGGCGTACAACATAATGAACGTCCGGTTTATGGAATACAGTTCCACCCTGAATCGGTACTTACACCCAACGGAATGAAAATGATTGAAAACTTTTTGAATATATAGTTCACAAGAGTTCAGATTGAAAATCTGCACTCTTTTTGCTATAATATAATTAAGGTGATTCGAGTGGACAATGCGAAGAAATTTACGAATAAAGCGGACAAATACGTTTCATCACGTCCGTCATATCCGACAAAGCTGATGGATTATTTATACAACGAAGTCGGTTTTTCGGATAAATCGAAGATTGCGGATATAGGTGCGGGAACGGGAATTTTTACCAGACAGTTGCTTGAAAGAGATTCGGACGTTCGTTGTCTGCATCATATTCTCTTACGGCGAATGATGAAAAGTTTGATGAATATGTAAAAGAATTGAATGAATTATTTGACAAATACGAAAAAAATGGTATTGCGACAGTGCCGAACTACACAGAGGTGTACATTGGTGAAGTATAGTGGATAATACCAAAACAGTATAGTTTCTTACTTTTTTTATAATAAGCTATTTACATAAAAAAATAAATGTGTTATAATATGTATGGATATAGTAAAAACACTAAAAAAAGAGGTTATTTTAACCTCTTTTGGTGTTATTCTTATCGACATCGTAATCTTTTAAAAGTTCGATGAAATCTATCAACATTTTACGTTGCTCAACGGAAAGTGAAGAAACAAGCGGTAAGAGTTGGTTTGAAAAGAAGTAGTCGTTTCCGGATGCACGATCAGATGAGTTGTCAATAAGCATATCAACAGTAACACCCAACGCTTGAGCGACACTGTAGTATTTATCTAATCGTCCGCATGCTTGTGCATTTTCGAGTTTTGACAAATAATTTTTGCTGATGTCAGCTTGTTCGGCTAATTCTTCTTGTGTTTTATTTAAAGATGTACGATAATGCTGTATGCGTTTGCCTACAGAAGTGTAATCAAATTGCAAATAAAACACCACCCTCATACTTATATAATTAGTGTATCATATTTTTTTACTTTTATAAACAACCGCAAATGTGATTTAATCAATCGAATAGATTATAAAAGCTTTTATTAGTATACATATATAGACAAAAATTTATTGGGAGGAATTTATTATGGGGTATTGGACTATATTAATATTTTGCAGTGTAGTATTGGCAGTGCTGATAACTGTAACTTGGTATTCGGTTAAGAAACAAAACGACAGAAGTGAACTGGGTTGTGAGATGGGTGTAATAGTTGCAATTTCTTTTACGGTGTTTGCGTTGGTGCTTGACATACCGAGCGCGATTATGGGCGGTAAGAAAATTTATGTTGATGAATTTCCTCCGACTGTTACTCTGCAATATTTTCAATTTGTTAAAACAGAAAGTGAATATCTTATTTCTTTTAAAAATTTTAACTCTGATAAGTATGAAAAAAATGCGAAATATTGCATTTCATACACAGCACTTACGAAGAATGTGCTTAATATAGAAAAGGTGGACAAATAAAAAGCGTAGCATTTTTCAGCTACGCTTAATTTTTTGTTAGATTTCTTCAATAATAGGCAATATCATAGGACTGCGTTTTGTCTGTTCGTAAATATATTTTGCGACAGACGCTTTCATTGAACTCTTTAGAGTTGACCAATCCATATTACGTTTGCCAAGACAATCCGAAATGCTTTCGCCGGCAACGTGTTTAACGCCCTCGATAAGCGATTCGGCCTCGCGTACATACACGAAACCTCTTGAAATAACATCAGGTTTTGAAACGATTTCTTTACTGTCGTGTGATATTGTAACAACGACAATAATAAGTCCGTCCTGTGAAAGATGTTTTCTGTCACGAAGTACGATATTTCCGACATCGCCGACTCCAAGACCGTCGACAAGTATTTTACCTGCCGGAACAGTGCCTGCGATTTTTGCGGTTTTTGAGTCAAGTTCAAGCACCTGACCGTTTGAAAGTACAAAACTGTTCTTTTCCGGTATACCTACTTTTTGCGCAAGTTTCTTGTGAAGAACAAGATGACGGTGTTCGCCGTGTACAGGAATAAAGAATTTCGGCTTTGTAAGTGCAAGAATAAGTTTTAATTCCTCTTGACAAGCGTGTCCCGAAACATGTACTTCCGCAAGTGATTTATAAATTACTTCCGCACCTATTTTAAACAATTCGTTTACGACATTTGAAACTGACTTTTCATTACCCGGAATAGGTGTCGCACTGATTATAATAAGGTCGTCCTTTGTGACCTCGACTTTTCTGTGGTCAGAAAAAGCCATTCTTGTCAGGGCACTCATCGGCTCGCCCTGTGAGCCTGTTGTAATAATAACTACTTGGTTCGGTCTGTATTTTTTTATGTTGTCAATATTGATAAGTACGCCTTCCGGTACTTTCATATATCCGAGAAGAATTGATATTTCAACGATATTTTCCATACTTCTTCCCGAAACTGCTACTTTACGTCCGTTTTTGGCGGCAGCGTCGATAATTTGCTGCACTCTGTGCACGTTTGACGCGAAAGTAGCGACTATAATACGTTTATTACAGCCTTTGAAAATCTGTTCAAATTTTTCACCGACACTTCTTTCACTCATTGCATATCCCGGTCGTTCAACATTTGTACTGTCAGAAAGAACGGCAAGAACTCCTTCTTTTCCGAGTTCACCGAGTCTTGCAAGGTCAATCATATCTCCGACGATTGGAGTAGTATCAATTTTAAAGTCACCCATATGAATAACCGTTCCGACAGGTGTTTTGATTGCAAGAGCAGCAGAGTCTGCAATAGAATGGTTGGTGCGGACAAACTCAACAGAGAAGTTTTGTCCCGCATTAATTACGTTTCCGTACTTTGCACGAACAAGCTTTACGCTTGATAAAAGATTGTGTTCCTTTAATTTATGTTCGACAAGACCGATTGTAAGTCTTGTACCGTAAACAGGAACGTTGATAGCCTTTAGGAAATAAGGCAATCCGCCGATATGGTCCTCGTGACCGTGAGTAAGAAAAATTCCCTTGATTTTTGACCAGTTCTTTTCAAGATAGGTAATATCGTTTATTACCATATCTACACCGGGCATATCATCATCAGGGAAAGCCATACCGCAATCTACCATTATAATTTCGTTTCCGTACTCAAGGGCGGTTAAATTTTTTCCGATTTCATCAAGTCCGCCTAATGGTATGATTTTCAGTTTTTTAGCTTTTGCCACAATTTTACCTCCGTTATTTAATTTTTTCCGACCATTATTACAACAATATTATTATACCACATTTGTCTGACGATAGTCAACATAAATATGGCTACTTGATAAATTAAAGTGTTATAATATATAAATACTGAGTATGTCGACAAAATGTCGACAGCTTAAAAAATCACATCTGTGATGTAATTTATGATTTTTAATGAGGTTAGTACCTCAAACTTTCAAGAACAAAGCAGATAAAAACATTCATAAACAATCATTAGAATGTACAATATAACTAAAAGTCAACAAAATATGTGCAACATATACAATTATTTTGTATATAATTTGTGAATGAATTTGATTGACAATGAGCGAATTTGATTGTATAATACAAATAGAAACAGTCAAAAACGTTCAAACGATAAAAGGAGGCGAGAGAATGTTACTTGAAGAAAGACTTGATGAGATAGTAAAGATAGTAAACGAAAGAGGAAGTATATCTAATCAAGAATTGGTCAAGATGTTTGGTGCATCTGAATCGACAATCAGACGAGATATAACAACTCTTGCCAATGATAACAGAGTTATACGAGTACATGGCGGTGCAATGTCGGTTGTATCGGGCGGAGGAATGGAAGATTCGGAAGTCAGTGCAAGACGTATTCAAAACAGTGATGAAAAAATTAAAATCGCAAAATATGCGGCGTCACTGATAAATGAAGGCGACCTTGTATATATTGACGCAGGAACTACCACTGAATATATGATTGAGTATATAACCGCCAAGGACGCAACTTTTGTTACAAACGCTTTATCTCACGCAGTCGGTCTTGCGAGAAAAGGCTTTAAAGTATATATAATCGGCGGACTTATCAAATCGGTGACAGAGGCGATTATAGATTCCGAGGCGATTATATCACTCTCAAAATACAATTTCACAAAAGGCTTTTTCGGAACTAACGGACTGAGCAGTGACAGAGGGTTCACAACTCCCGATGTCAGAGAGGCGGATATTAAAAATTTTGCGATGAGAAGATGTGCAAAGAAATTTGTACTTTGCGATTCGTCAAAATTCAATAAAATATCAAAAGCAACTTTTGCGGCTGGCAGTGACATAACCGTAATAACGGATAAGATAACGGAAAATATTAAAGGATATAATATAAAGGAGGCTGCTCAATTATGATTTATACCATAACATTCAATCCCGCATTGGATTATATAATGGTTGTTCCGTCTTGCAGAAGCGGTGAAGTAAACCGGACGGAATCCGAAAAGATTATGGCAGGCGGAAAAGGTATTAATGTTTCAATTGTGCTGAACAATATGGGTGTCGAAAATACGGCACTTGGCTTTATATCCGGTTTTACGGGCGGTGCGATTGAAAATATACTTGCCGATATGAATTGTAAAACCGATTTTATAAAGCTTGACAACGGTTTTTCGAGGATTAACGTGAAAATAAAATCAGACGCCGAAACAGAAATAAACGGTCAGGGTCCTGATATTTCAGACGGTGCGGTAAAGAAACTTTACGAAAAACTTGACAGTTTGAATGACGGCGATACGTTGGTACTTGCCGGAAGTATTCCGTCATCGCTTTCCGATTCGATTTACTGCGAAATTATGGACTACCTTAAAGATAAAAAATTAAATATAGTCGTTGACGCAACAAAGGACTTGCTTGTGAATGTTCTTAAGTATAAACCGTTTTTGGTAAAACCTAATAATCACGAAATAGGTGAAATATTCGGTGTTGAACTTAAGACGAGAAGTGAAGTTGTTCCGTATGCAAAGAAAATGCAGGAAATGGGTGCGAAGAATGTACTTGTTTCAATGGCAGGCGAGGGTGCGGTGTTCGTTGGTGAAAACGGAGAAGTGTACGAAAGTGAGGCACCTAAAGGCAAATTAGTGAACTCAACGGGAGCAGGCGATTCAATGGTTGCCGGTTTCCTTGCGGGATATATGGAAAAGCAGGATTTTATGTATGCACTTAAGATGGGATTATCGGCAGGCAGTGCAAGTGCATTTTCGGAAAATCTTGCGACCAAAGAAGAAATTTTAAATGTATTTAAAACAATATGAGGAGGTAAAAATTATGCGTATCACAGACTTACTTTCAAAAGAGAGTATCAGACTTGACGGAGTTTCAAGCACAAAAAAAGAAACCATTCGTGCAATGGCAGACCTTATGGAAAAGAGCGGAAAAATATCAGATAAGAATGCTTATGTAGAAGGTTTGATAAAAAGAGAGGAAGAAAGTACGACGGCAGTCGGCGAGGGTATCGCAATTCCTCATTATAAAGGCAGTGCGGTGACAAAACCCGGACTTGCGGCAATGGTAATCAAAAACGGTACTGATTTTGATTCGATAGACGGTGAGCCGGTAAAGCTTATATTTGCAATCGCCGCACCTGATACAAAAGAAAATGTACACCTTGACGTATTGAGTAAACTTTCCGTTTTGCTTATGGACGAAGATTTTTCACAAAAACTTATTAATGCAAAATCGGTAGAGGAATTTATTTCAATTATAGATGACGCGGAAACTGCAAAAGATAATGCTGAATCAGAACAGGTTACTACATCTGATAAGAAAATACTTGCAGTAACTGGATGTCCGACAGGTATAGCTCATACTTATATGGCTGCTGAGGGACTTCAAAAAGCGGCAGAAAAAGCAGGTTGTGCGATTAAAGTTGAAACAAGGGGTTCGGGCGGTGCAAAGAATGTTCTTACCGAATCTGAAATCGCAGAGGCTGATTGCATAATCGTTGCGGCAGATACAAAAGTTCCTATGGAACGTTTTAACGGTAAAAAGGTAATCGTTACACAGGTAAGTGACGGTATTTCAAAGGCTGATGAACTTATCGCAAAGGCACTTGGCGGAAATGTTCCGATATTTACATCAAAGGAAAGTGATGAGGGTGTTTCGGCTAAGTCGGATAATAAAGAGGGAATCGGTCACAGAATTTATAAGCACCTTATGAGCGGTGTTTCGCATATGTTGCCGTTCGTTATAGGCGGCGGTATTCTAATTGCTATCGCATTCTTGCTTGACGACTTTACTGTTGATCCGTCAAACTTCGGTATGAATACACCGATTGCGGCATTTTTTAAAACAGTCGGCGGTGTCGCATTCGGTTTGATGTTGCCTGTTCTTGCAGGATTTATCGCATACTCTATTGCGGACAGACCGGGTCTTGCGATCGGTTTTGTGGGCGGTATGCTTGCCTCAACGGGTAACAGTATATTAGAATTTACAAATAGCTACTCAGGCGGAATTAACGGCTATCTTGCAAACACAGTATTCAATTCATCAGGTACAACTGTTTCGGGATTTTTGGGAGCACTTGTTGCCGGTTTTGTTGCAGGATATATTGTACTATTGCTAAGAAAGATATTCTCAAAACTTCCTGAAAGTCTTGAGGGAATTAAACCGACATTGTTGTATCCTGTACTTGGCGTATTCATTATGGGTGCATTGATGTTGTTCGTATTCAATCCGATTATCGGTGTTATAAACGACGCACTTGCAAACCTACTAAACAGTATGGGTTCAACATCAAAGGTTATTCTTGGTATTGTTCTCGGAGGTATGATGGCTATTGATATGGGCGGTCCTATAAATAAGGCGGCATATGTATTCGGTACAATGTCAATCGCAAACGGCAACTATGATATAATGGCGGCTGTTATGGTTGGCGGTATGGTACCGCCTATCGGTATCGCACTTGCAACAACATTCTTTAAAAATCGTTTTTCAAAATCAGAACGTCAATCGGGTATTACAAACTATGTTATGGGCTTGGCATTCATCACAGAGGGCGCAATTCCGTTTGCGGCAGCCGATCCGCTGCACGTAATACCGGCAGCAGCTGTCGGTGCGGCAGTAGCAGGTGCATTGTCAATGGTATTCGGATGTACATTGATGGCTCCTCACGGCGGTTTATTCGTATTCCCTGTTGTAGGTAACTGGCCTATGTACTTGGTAGCATTAGCGGCAGGTTCGGTTATTACAATGTTTATGCTTGCACTTTTAAAGAAACCTGTATACAAAGAAAATTAATATATAAAGGAGATAAGTATTATGAAAGAATTTAACTACACAATCACAGATCCACAAGGTATTCACGCTCGTCCTGCGGGTGTGCTTGTAAAAGAGGCGGCAAAATATCAGTCAACAATCACTCTTGAAAAAGACGGTAAGACAGGTGACGCAAAGAGAATATTTGCTGTAATGGGCTTGGCGGCAAAGTGCGGTAATACACTTAACGTAAAAGTTGAAGGTCCGGACGAGGACGAAGCCGCAAAGGCTTTGGAAGAATTTTTTAAGGCAAATCTGTAATATTAAAAATGGTGTTGCGAAAGCAACACCATTTTTTTTGTCTATATGTGAAATTTTTTTGATAATGTCAAAACAAGTTCTTTACCGTCATATAAGACAAGCGTTATAAAAGAAATTATGCTTAGTGCAATACATATAACCGACGGAATAAGAATTTTTGTGACACCTGTTATGCACAATATAAACGGTGCAAGTCCGAAAAATATACATATCACAAACGAGAACACATAATCGGGCATTTTAATTTTTAAAATCTTTGTTGCCACGAACAATCCGAGCATTGCCCATGAAAATATTATCGGTATAACGTAATCGACCGACCAGCCGTGCCAACCTGTAAACTTGTCCCATATTACGCACAATATTGATATTATAACAGCCTCTGCGGCGATATTCTGCGATATGACTTGGCGTTTCTTGATACATATATTTGTCGTAAGCCAAAAGCATATGACACCGAAAAGTACAAACAACGACCAATGACCGCTTTGGGGAAGAAGTATGTTTACGGCAATGCTTATTATCGAAAGTGACGAAGTGACAAGAATTGCAAATTTAAAAATCTTTTCATATTTTTCGTAAAATGATTGTACTTTCGGAAATTCGTAAGGTGTACTTTCGCCTGTCAGCTTGTTTTGACACAGCGGACATCGCTCAAATTCACCACGCACATCAATTTTACATTTATCACAATGTTTCATTTAATCATTCCTTTCATCGTCGTGTATGTTGGAAGTTAGTTCAACGTCAATACCCCTTGAAGTCAATTCACGGAAAAACCTCATTTCGATATCCGAACTGATGAATTGAGAAGTAAATCCCAAAGTCAGCTTACCGTCAAACGAGCAAGAACATAATTGAAGTTTGTCGGTGCTGATATACACGTCAAAGCATTTTATAAACTTATTCATATTTTCGGGCATTTTAACTATTCCTATATTTGAAAAAGTTGCCGTGACGGCTCTGCCCGACATTCTGTATGCTATTCTCAAAAAGAAATCTTTCACGACAAGCGGTACAATTCTTGTTATGACATTGTGTTCAACAGCTGAATATGTGTCGATAGTGCCGAGAAGTTTTTCGGCTTTAAGCTTGCTTTTTAGTTGAGTGTTTATAACGTCAACCATTGTTTCAAAATCCTCACCGTGCTTTTTTATGTCATACTGAATATATGTCAGACAGAAAAAGTTTCTTGCCGAAACGGATGGGAAGAAGTTGCGAAGATTTACCGGTATCAGTATTGTAATCGGTTTCTTGCCTTTTGAACGCACAGACATTTCGTCTATGATTGATTTTATAAGTACCGCAGACAAAAACGCAGTTAAAGTTGCATTGTATTTGTGAGATTCTTCAAGTACTTTCTTTACGTCAACCATACCGTTTATGACTTTTAATTTGTCGTCGGTATATTTTCGTCCTACAATTTTGTATGCAACAGGGTTATTTTCTTGCTTTGAAGAAATTTTGCCGGAATAGTATTTTGAAAAACTGTCATCACTTTTTTGTGTGCTTGATGCGTCATAATCAACTCCGCTGTCTTCAACATTTTCCGCAAGTGTAAGGTAGTTTGATACAAGTGTTTTAAGAAAATTCATCGCACCTGTGCCGTCTGTCAAAACGTGAAAAACTTCGAGATTTATTCTGTTTCTGTAGTAAGTCACTTCAAATAAAAGCTTGTGATTGTTCCTCTGGTATATAAGCGAACATGGGATTTTATATTCTTCGCGTACAATCGGTTTTATATCCGATTCCTCAAGGTAATACCAAAAAAGTCCACGCCTTAATATACTTTTGAAAATATCAAATTCCTCCAATGTATCTTCAGTGGCTTTTTGCAAAAGGTCTTTGTTTACTGTTTTGTATAATTCGCAGGAAAATCTGAATACCTGCGTATCTTTTTTGGACTGCGCCGCCGGAAATATCTTGGCGGCATTGTCAAGTTTATTCCATTCACTTTTCATAAATGTAACCTCATTTCTTATGTCTGTTTTATTATATCACAGTTCAAAAATAATAAAAAGTGTTTTCGACAAAGGTTATCAAAATTTAACAAAGGAAATTTATTACAAATAATAGAAATATAAAAAGATAACATTTATATACAGGAGGAAGAAAATATGGAGTTAATGTTAATGGGCAGGTACAGATTGCTGATTATAAAAATTTTCGGCGAACTTGACCAGCATAAAGCGTCGTCAGTAAGAGAAAATGCGGACAGGGAACTTGGCAGAACGGGGGCGGTTAATGTCGCGTTTAATTTTGAAAATGTGACTTTTATGGACTCGTCGGGTATCGGCGTTATTATGGGACGATACAAGACGGTTACAGCACTCGGCGGAAAGGTTATCATATACGGTGCGTCTGATGCGGTGAACAGACTGATTGAAATGTCGGGTATAAAGAGTATCGTAACGGTAGCCGACAACCTTGAAAACGGTGTAAAGGAGGCGGGCATTGATGTACAGTAACATTATGGAAATAAAATTTCCGAACAAAAGCGATAACGAAAGATTTGCAAGGACGGTTGCGGCGGCATTTGTGCTTGAACTTGATCCGACAGTAGACCAAATTGCAGAAATAAAAACGGCTGTTTCGGAGGCGGTTACAAATGCGATAATTCACGGCTATGATGAAAAAGACGGAATTGTAACGATGTCCGGAAGTATAGAGGACGATACGGTGACTTTTTCCGTATCGGATGACGGAGTGGGTATACCGGATATTTCAAGAGCGAGAGAACCGCTTTTCACAGGTAAACCCGAAATGGAACGCAGCGGAATGGGTTTTACAATAATGGAAACGTTTATGGACAGTATTGAAGTCCAAAGTGAAGTAGGAAAAGGCACACGCATTACTATGACAAAAAAGCTAAAGTAGGTGATGTGTTATGCGAGATAATACTGCTTTGATTGAACGCGTGCGAGAGGGGGACAAGCAGGCAGAAAACAGAATGGTGGAAGAAAATATGGGCCTTGTATACAGTATTGCAAGGCGATTTTTAAATCGCGGATATGATGCGGAAGATTTGACGCAAATCGGCGCGATAGGACTTATAAAGGCCGTAAAGAAATTCAATCCCGAATTTAACGTACAATTTTCTACATACGCAGTACCGATGATAACAGGTGAAATAAAACGTTTTTTGCGTGATGACGGTGCCGTTAAAATAAGCAGAACGTTAAAGGAAAATGCAATGAAAGGCTGGCGGTGTGAAGAACTGTTAAGACGAAAACTGAACAGACAGCCGACAATAAACGAAATTTCAAAAGAAAGCGGAATTGATGCCGAAAGTCTTATCGAGGCGTTCGAGGCGGCAACACCGCCCGAAAGTATTTATGAAAGTGTTTACGATAACGGCGATAAAGAAATTCGCTTGCTTGATACAATTACCGGTGAAGAAATTGAGGACGGAGTTATAAATAAAGTTATGATTGACGATATTTTGAGCCGTCTTACAGAACGTGAAAAAGAAATAATTCTGCTTAGATATTTCAGAGGCAAAACACAATCTGAGATTGCCAAGATAATCGGAGTGTCGCAGGTGCAGATTTCAAGAATTGAGAAAAAAGCAATAGAACGTATAAGAGGAGAAATGCCATAGAAAAACGCACTCTGTAAAGAGTGCGTTTTTTATATTTTAGCGTCTGTCTGCCGGTGTTGTTGCAGTCGGTGTGTCTGTTGAAACAGGTGCGACAGTTGCAATGGGTGTATCGGTTGCGGTCGGTGTACCTGTAACTGTAGGAATATCTGTCGGTGTCGGTGACGCAACCGGTTTTGTCAAAACGATTTGAGATACAAGTGAAATCGGTTGACTTCCTATGTTCCATACGAATGCTTTCAGCATTTGTGAATCATCGTGTGCACTTACAGAAACAGGTTCTGTGTACGGAACAGCTTTTAAGCCTATAAGAATGTTATTTTCGTCAAATTCGGCTACGTACAAAATAGGTGTATCTGTTGTTTCAAGTTTTTTGTCAACAGATATAGTATAAGTTCCGTCATCTTTAGGTGTGATTTTCGATTCGTATGCTATAACAGGTTTCGGCACTTCCGTAACGTTAGGTGTTTCTGTAGGAACAGGTGATGCTGTAACGTTAGGTGTTTCTGTAGGAACAGGTGATGCTGTAACGTTAGGTGTTTCTGTAGGAACAGGTGATGCTGTAACAGTCGGTGTTTCTGTAACAATCGGTGTTTCAGTTGGTTTAGGTGCAGTTATAATTGTTATAAATGACTCAACTCCATTCATTAAATTTGTAGTATACTCGGCACACAAATTACCGTCTTTGACTGTGAGACCGAACAAATACGTTTTTGAAATGTCGGTAATTTCCGTATATTCATATATTTCTTTTGCTGTATTTGTTTTTGTGTCAAATTCAAAAACTTTATTCGGTGAGTTAAAATACAATTTTCCGCTATAAGCAACAGTAACATTAAAATGTGATGAATATGCAGATTTATTATCACCGTATACGCACCAATAATATTTTGAAGTATCCTTATAAACTGGTGTAAAAGTATTTGTCGATAAATCTAAAGCGGAAAGTTCATTTTTATCATTGAAACAATAGATTTTTCCATCTAAAAAACTTACAGATCCTGATACGTTATGAATAATTGAATCTTTATAAGTGTCATCTTCTGCTGTTATAACCGGTTCACCATACCAAGTGTTTACGTTCCAAGTGCGGTGAATATCTTGTTCTTCAACATATAATCCGCCGTTTGAACTTGATATCGAAGAGGCTGAAACAGCTTTCAATTCTTCATCGCTCAAAAGAAAATATGTGTGATTTGCAAGTGATGATAAATTCGGTGTAGGGTCATCTGAAGTTAAATCTAAGTTATACCATTTACCGTCTACTTTTACTTTGTTCCACATATGATTGCACGCATCACTCGGAACTGTTGTACATTCCATTTCAAAATATTTATTCATAATATACATAAATAAATATGAATATCCTTGGCAAACGCATTTTTTATCTCTTACTGTTGTGTAAAGATTGCGGTTTTGATAAGACATATCATATTCATAATGAGATGTGATATAATCATGAACAAAAAGCACTTTTTCAAGCTCTGTTGCGTTTTTCGGAACAGATGATACAATTTCGTTGCATTCATCATCGATCAATTTTTGAGCTACCTTTATTTCGTCTTTTTCCATAGTGAAAGGGTCTTTGATTATTATTTCCGAAATTGTCTGACCGTCTGCTGTTTTATAAGAAAATTGACGTAAATTGACATAAAATAATTCGGGATGCTCATATTGTATTGCTTTAGGTAAAGAATCAATAAGTTCTTGAATGTTACCCGAAGGAATGTTGTATTTTTGAATATCAGATTCCGTTTTTAGGTTATTTAAGTCTGAAATAATATTGATATGCACCCCAAAAGTTAGACACTTTTGGAGGTGCATATTTTTATGGCAAAGA
>ENA-OROP01000286-OROP01000286.1-human-gut-metagenome-genome-assembly--contig:-NODE-286-length-61065-cov-32.047533_pt1 | contig 61065 bp, 55 predicted proteins | sample MGYA00242132_ERZ509056 | MGnify/ENA primary metagenome ERZ509056 (study PRJEB26280, sample SAMEA2338768) | human gut metagenome | biome: human gut; feature: human-associated habitat; material: faeces...
TGGCGGATGCGACCGATAGAAAAAGTATATTAGAATTAAAAAGAAATCGAGCCTTTACGAAAGCAGTTTCTAATATGGCAATTATGGATATTACGGATATTGAACCACTTCTTATGGCTGTTTATGAACTGTTGCAGGAAAGCGGAATTTTTGTCTTTGCAACGCAACACCCTTGTTTTGTCACGTTGACTGAAAAATATATGACACCGCACAGTTACTATGATATAGCGATTGAAGGGCAACCGAAAGAGCAGATTTATTATCATCGTTCCATACAAGATATTTTTAACCTTTGTTTTAGAGCTGGATTTGTCATTGATGGATTTTATGAAGAATGTTTTAAAACCAACAAAGAAATTCCTATGGTAATGATAGTAAGGCTTAAGAAGGTAAAACGTGATAGCTTAAAATAAATTCAAGTTGAGTTCCGCATGAAGCTTCAATACGATGGCGGATTGCAGGTCCTTGAAATAATAGTAGTCACGCACGAGATTGCGCAGGTCAATGATTGCGTCATCCGGGACAATGGAAGCCTTAAGGGAGGCATCCAGGCCGACTTTAGCAGCTTTTTTTGAATCAAATTTATCATTATGCAGTTTCCTGACGTTCATATTTGTGCTATTCTTAGTAATGATAGGATTAATGACGGCGCAGTCAAAACCCTTATCACGAAGGAAGCACAGGAGTGGGATGTGGTAGATCCCGGTGGATTCAAGGAAGCAGCGGCTTTCAAGAGAATACATCTCCTGGGCTTCCTTTATTTTTGAGATGGCAAGCTCACGGGACTGCGGATCAGAATGAATGATCTTAAAAGGCTTACCGATGAGGATGCCATTGGGGAGCATGATAGACATCCAGGTGAAGTCTGCGCCGACATCAAACCCGACAGAGAGATAGGGGATGCTTTCAGGCATCTTGAGTACTTTTTGATAGTGCATAGTAATATCCTTTCCGGCAGGCATCCAATTCCAAAGGGTGGATACACAACCTAGCGGCTTATACAGGTATAGCCTGAGGCTTCCCAACCAGCCAAAACATAAATCACCACCGAAAGGATTGACAGACTTTCTAAGAGGTATCGCCAGCCAGAAGGCCGGCTCCCAAGGAGGAAACGTCAATGATCCTGCCTTCAGTGATTATACCTCTATATTTTGTCTGGTGCATTAAGGAAACCTCAGACACGGTAAATATGTCCTATAACTTCTGATGGAGGGGGAACTCCTCCTTCCGTTATATCTATATAGATTTATTAGATTGGACTTTGTAACTATTAACCAGTAGTCGTTCTTGACTACACCATTATTATACTAGGAGGATGTAACTTCATGTTTGCTAAAAATTCAAAGGCATATTCTGTCTACCTGCTGTTCCGATTTGTCTGTTCCCTGGCGGTTTCTATGTCCACAGTGCTTTCCATCGTGTACCACCTGGAGGTGGTGCAGCTGGATGCTTTCCAGCTTGTCCTGGTAGGGACGGTTCTGGAGACCTCCTGCTTTCTGTTCGAGATACCCACCGGTGTGGTGGCGGATTTGTATAGCCGTCGGCGCTCGGTGCTGATTGGAATGTTCCTCTACGGCCTGGGCTTTCTGATGGAGGGTGCGCTACCGTGGTTCGCGCCGGTTCTGCTGGCCCAGGTTGTCTGGGGTTGCGGTGATACCTTCATCACCGGCGCTCTGGAGGCGTGGATTGCCTCGGAGGAAGAGGACAAACCCATAGACAAGGTGTTCCTGCGGGGCAGTCAAATGGGGCAAATCGGCGGCGTTCTGGGCGTGGTGCTGGGCACACTGCTGGGAAACATAAACCTGCAAATGCCTGTCATCTTGGGGGGCAGTTTGTGCTTGTTGTTGGGGCTGGTGATGGTTCGCATCATGCCAGAAACCAACTTCTCCCCTGCTATTGAGGAACGGCAGGGCTTGCTTAAAGACTTTGTCTGCCTGTTCAAGCTCAACCTGGGCTTTGTGAAAGGCGCACCTGTGTTGCTGGCGCTCTTAGCAATCACACTATGCGGGGGACTTGCCAGTGAAGGCTTTGACCGGCTCTCCACCGCTCATTTTCTGGATGACACGGTAATACCCGTTATCGGGCCGCTGAACAGCGTCACTTGGTTCGGTGTTATCAGTCTTATCGGCAACGGCTTAGGTATTCTGGCTTCTCAGTTGCTCATCGCCCGCATGGAGAAAAAAGGGACTGTCAGCCGAACCAGTGTGGTCATGTCCACCAGCGCCGGGTATATCCTGTGCCTGGTTCTCTTCGCGGTGGGGCGGAGCTTTTGGTTCATGTTGTTGGTGTTCCTGCTGGCGGGGCTTATGCGCACCATCAAGGAGCCTGTGCTGGCCGCCTGGATGAACGACCATGTGGATGAGAAAATGCGCGCCACAGTCTTTTCCACCAGCGGACAGCTGGACTCTTTCGGGCAGATCATCGGCGGGCCTATTGTGGGGCTGGTAGCCCAGCAGGTGTCCATACCCTGGGGGCTGGTCTGTACCGCTTTCCTGCTGTTGCCCGCGCTGTTCTTAGTGCCGGTGGCGGGAAAGAAGCGGGATTGATATGGCATAGTTAAGTTTACTGACGAGCGGGAGATTACTTCCGCTCGTCTTCATTTAGTAGCGCAAAATTTGAGGACTCTTTATTTCCTTATTCGGTATAGCGGAGGCGGCTGTCAATTCGACATAATTTTCTTGTGATACTTTACCGTACATGAGCATTTGCACCCGGATTGTCTGTTCCATATCCTTCCAGCAGATTGATCACTCCCCAGGCTGCAAGTCCGGCTCCGATCGCACAAACCAATGTTTTTAAGGTCGTAATTGCCGTTGTAAAAAATGCCATAAGTGTACCTTTGGAAAACTTACATTTTCCAGTCCTTTCTTAGATTTTTTCCAGAAAGGGAAGAAAACACTATATAAACCCTGCCTTTTGTGCTACACTAAGCATAGGATTTTCTACTTGGAAAATACCTCACACGTACAGTCGGTATATTCATTTTCGTCGATGGATACCGACTGTTCCTTTTTTCCAAATTATTCATGATTTCCTCCCATGATCCACTTCCCGACAATTTGTCGAGAAGTTACATCTGATACAATTCCACTTCATCCTCTGGTTTCAGTATCAGATTAGTACTCAGATATTTTTCAATATCAAAGGTATTCTTTTTGTCATAATCGGACAGATATTTGTAGTTTTTATGTTTGCAAATATCGTATTTATTTGAGAAAAATGGTCTGACACCTCTCACCTGCAGAATACATTTTCCCCCGTCCATGACTGCTATTTCATCTTGGCTCATCAACTCCTTTCCTGTTTTCTGGTAGTTCATTCCATAAGACCGCTGACTGCCTCTCGTATCCGATGTGTTATAAAGATCTATGGTTTCTTTTCCCAAAATCTCCGCTATTTCCTTTAATGTCGTTTTTTCCTTTCCACCCAGGAATAAGGTCGTATCACAGTTCCCTTCGATGGTATCGGCATTATCCTTATAAATTGCCTTAAGCTGAGACTTTGACTGCAAAATAATAGAAGCTGAGATTTCCCGGCTTCTAATCGTAGCAATCAGTTTTTCGAATTTAGGAATTTGTCCGATGTTCGCAAACTCGTCCAGGAGACACCGCACATGAATTGGAAGTCTGCCTCCATATACATCATCAGCTCTGTCACAGAGCAGATTAAAAAGCTGTGTGTACATAATAGAAACAATAAAATTAAAGGTATCATCGGTATCTGAAATAATAACAAACAATGCAGTTTTCCTGTCACCAACCAGATCCAGTTCCAGTTCGTCATAACTCATAAGCTCCCGCAGTTCCGCAATATCAAAGGGTGCGAGTCTTGCACCACAACTGATCAGAATAGATTTTGCTGTCTTACCGGCGGCCAGCTTGTATTTTTTGTACTGCCTTACCGCAAAATGGTTCGGGTCTTTCTGCTCCAGTTCATCAAACATCAGATCTACTGGATTCTTGAAATTCTCATCATCTTCCCTGGCTTCTGACGCATTGATCATTTCCAACAGAGTATTAAAATTTTTTTCTTCTTCCCTGCCTTCATACCAGATATAGCCAATCAGGGCACAATAATAGAGTTTTTCCGCCTTTACCCAAAAATCCTCACCTGATTGCTGCCCTTCACCTTTGGTATTAGCAATAATGGTTGTTACCAGTTTTAGAATATCTTTTTCACTGCGGATATATACAAATGGATTATAGTGCATGGATTTTTTGAAGTTAATTGTATTCAAAACTTTGATTTTATACGGTTCATATATAACTTTTCCCTCTTTGTCCCGCATGATTTTTCCATTCTCATCCGTCATTGGACTGCCTTTTGCCAGCATACTGCCAACTTCCAGAAGCACAGTTCCCTTTGGATCAGTAATCACATAAGAGCTGTGCATCTGCATAATGTTAGGCTTTACAAAAAATCTGGTTTTTCCAGAACCGGAACCGCCAATTACCAGAATGTTTTTATTCCTGGCGTATTTCGGATTCTTTGGTCTGCTTGACATAGTAAGACTCTCTGTTTCTGTGAGAATAATATTATTTTCAAATTCAGGATCAGCATATGGTCGTATATCTTTTTCTGTTCCCCATCTGGCAGAACCATACTCCACACCCAGCCGATATTTCCTGGCATTTTTCGTGCGGTAAATAATAATAAACTTTACAGCCACGCCTCCTGTAATTCCCCAAAACAGATCCATATGATTCAAGCTTGGCCAGAGATTCCGAAACGCCAGTTCAAAATAAGTAATAGTGTTCATAAATTTATCCCAGGAAGTTGCTCCGGTGTTTACCCGATACAGCCAGGCAATCTTATTGAAAAAATAAGCAAACATCAGATAGGGGAAATTAGCTAAAAACAGCTTTTTCTGATCTGCCCTCTTCAATTCACTTGCCTTATCCGTAATCTGATTTTTCACATCCGCAAGAATTTTTCCTGGGATACTCTCTGAAGAAAAAAAAGCTTTTCCAGATATTTTTCTCTTTTTCGGAGAGCCTCTGATATGCTGAACTTTTCCTCTTTTCTTCTTATGCTGCTGTTTTTTCTCCGTCATAAACTCTGCCCTCTGTCTTTCTGCTGTTCTCTTGCTCGTTCTCTGTTCTTTCCTTTAGACACAGCATCCTTAAAGTGCATAAGTTTTTTCATAATAGATGGTTTATCCTTTTTATTCATCTGTACACCCAAATATTTCTTAAATGCCAGATTCATCATTTCTGTATCCTGCCCTTTAAAGAACACATAGTAAGTCGGTGGCTTGGTCGAACTGTCTTTTTTCAAGGCAAAATCTAAGCGGTATTTCTTCGCCACACGCTCAAAAGACTTGATATTTCCATCTGTGATTTCAATATTGGATAAACCAGAACCCTGGCTTTTCAGTTCTTTGTATGACTGTTTTCCAACCTTGTAAGGATTCTTTCCCTTTTGCTTCTGTCCTGACAGATACTTCCGCAGCATATTTTTTAACACGTCGGCAGTCACTCTTGCAGTTTTAACCGACAATGCGATTGTTTTCTGTGTAACTTCTTCCTGCAATTTGCACGCCTCCTTTCGACTCTGATCCGCAAATTACGGTGGTACTAACAGATGGGGGAGATATATTTTCATTGGAATTTGACTCCTTTCCACTTCCCGACAAATTGTCGAGAAGTCATGGGTTTTAATTTTTCACTGTCTGCTTCAATAAATAAATTGTGCTGAACTGCACATATAACTTTTCTTCTTCCCAATCCATCTGATCCATCAGCAGGCATTGGAATAATACATCTACATCCTGCAATTTATAAATCCTGTTGCACGTTTCTGACAAACCTTTTAATTCCGGAATCTCTTGCATCGCATTTCGTCTGTGCATAAGACATTGCAAGTATAATGCTTCAAGATGTTTCTGGCTGAAAATAAGTGCTGTCGTATCCTGTTCATTGACTGTACATTTACGTTTTTCTAACTCTTCTTGGGAAATGTCCAGAAAACACCGGATATTTTCGACATATACATCACCATCAAATGTTGGATGCTTTTTCTTAATCCATCGTTTTGCCGCTACCTGATCCCTTTTAATACCAGAACCTCTATATATATCCACTGCTATTTCATCAATCGTTTTATATTCCACACCGTTTGGGCAAAACTCCGCAATCAGTTGTGGCATCAATAAACAGGGTTTTATTATCCGTCTTATTCTTTTTCATTACCATAATACAGGTCGCAATCGAAGTTCCAAAGAACAGGTTACTCGGTAACTGAATAATACAGTCAACATAGTTATTATCTACCAGATACTTGCGAATTTTCTGCTCTGCACCGCCCCGGTACATAATTCCTGGAAAGCATACAATGGCAGCAGTTCCATTAGATGCAAGCCATGACAAACTATGCATAATAAATGCCATATCTGCTTTACTCTTTGGTGCCAGAACTCCTGCCGGAGCGAAACGCGGATCATTAATAAGCAGAGGATTATCATTTCCCGCCCACTTAATAGAATATGGTGGATTAGATACAATCAACTCAAATGGTTCATCATCCCAATGTTGTGGGCTAAGTAGTGTATCTTCACAGGCAATATCAAATTTATCGAATCCTACATCATGCAAGAACATATTAATACGACACAGGTTGTAGGTTGTGATATTAATCTCCTGTCCATAAAAACCGTTACGGATAGCATCCTTGCCAAGAATTTTCTCGGCCTTCAAAAGCAATGAACCTGAACCACAAGCCGGATCATATACTTTATTGATTTCAGTTTTTCCTACAGTACCAAGACGTGTAAGCAATTCAGACACATCTGCAGGAGTAAAGAATTCTCCTCCCGATTTTCCAGCGTTCGATGCATACATAGTCATAAGGTACTCATACGCATCACCAAAGGCGTCGATGGAATGGTCTTTCACATCTCCCAGATTCATTTCACCTACGCCATTCAGTAGCTTTACAAGTTTTTCATTACGCTTTGCAACGGTAGACCCCAATTTATTGCTGTTTACATCATAGTCGTCGAACAGTCCGGCAAAATCGCTCTCTGCCTCACTGCCTTTCGCAGATTCCTCAATGTGACGGAACACACGCTCCAGTGTTTCATTTAAGTTTTCATCATTCGCAGCATTGGCACGGACATTACAGAAAAGTTCACTCGGAAGTATAAAGAATCCCTTTTCCTCTACCAGTCCTTCTCTTGCCTCTTCTGCATCCTCATCCGGCATTTTTGCAAAGTCAAAATCGGTGTTGCCCGCATCAATCTCACCGCTGTTTATGTAATTACACAGGTTTTCAGAAATATAGCGATAGAACATCGTGCCAAGAACATAATTTTTAAAGTCCCAACCATCGACCGCTCCACGCAATTCATCTGCAATTGCCCATATTGCACGGTGCAGTTCATCACGCTCCTGTTCCTTTTTAGTATCAATCATGTCTTTTCTCCCTTAAAGTGTGTGCTATTTCATTGGAATTACAGAATTTGCAATTCGCTTCTCATCACCAACAGGTGTCGTATAAAATCTTTGTTCTATTCCAAACAATACCATTTTTAATTCATCTTCACTGCCTACTAAAAATGCATTATTTTCGGTTCTCAAATCGGGACAATACTCTCCTATGTATTGAAATATATTTCTCTTTTCCTCCGTATTTAATGCAGAAAGAGTTTTCATTGCTAATGCAATTCTTTTTCTGTTAGCAGTTTTGACCTTTGAGGCATCATACTCATTCCGTAATACTACAAAATCATTTTGCAAAAATTCTTCTGTTTCACCATCTGTTGCCTCTCTATATAATTCATCAATTCCTTTAAAAATTCCAACAATCGGTTCCAATTTTTTAAAATATAGAGTATCAGTATTCTTGCAATAAACTGCATCTGGATAATCATTAATTATAATTTCCTCACAATTACTCTGATACTTGAAGCCCTCATCAAAACTTCCGATCTTTTTCTTTGAAACCAATTTTGATTTACTCACATTTTGAAAATATATTGTTGATTCATTTATTGCAAACAAAAAATCAATTTTTGAGAAATCAGCTCTTGATAATGAATCAAAGTCTACTGTCTCTATATCTTTTGAAATAATATCACCTGCATAAAATTGCTGTGTTGCGTTTGCAACTTCAAACCATTCTCCATCTTCCAGTAATCCACCCGGAGTATAAGGATGAGAGGTTACTATAAGCTCTGATGTTTCCGAAAAAATCTTTTCATTTGTCGACAACATTTTTCTATATTTGTTGGTATGTTCTCGCATTCGTAATTTAACACAAATTGTATTCATCTTTTTTCTCCCTGAATATAAGTCGTATCATTAATTCTTTTTAAATTTTTAAATGTTATGTTGGTTTTATTTCTTATCACACTGCCTTTTGTTATAACAAATACTTGAGTGCCCTGTTCTGTTAATATGTGATAATAATGATACCCAAACAATAAATAAATCGGATTAAAATACTGTGTTTGCGATAAAAATGTAAACACAAATACAATTAAATATAGATATACCATTGTTGTTATATCCGATACACTCAATGAAACAAAGAAATACCCAAGATACGTTGGTAAAAATTCATTATCTGCCAAACTAAACTCTCGGCATCCTTCAAGTGAATCTGAACCTAAATATACTGAAATTCTAACAGAAATCCATGATAAGATAATTGGAATACTCAAAAGAACCACTCCAAAAAAACACTGTGGAATTCCCAGTATTGTTATTTTTTCTTTAATTCCGTATACGACCAACATCCATGAAGTTGCATTTGCCGTAAGTAAAAATTTATATAGCAAATTCATATTAATCTTCCTCCGAAAGTTAGTATTAAAAAGTATACTACTGTGATATAAAATCAACGAAATTCCGGCATCCTTATTTCCAATTTTGAAATCAGATTTACTTAATCCGTTTCTGAATATCCTCAATGGACGGCAGCTGCTTCTCCAGCTCATCTGGTAGACTGCTGGTTATTTTGTATTCGCTCACACCAATTGGTTTTGAAATATCTTTGAGAGAATATTCCGCGACTACATTGTTTTTGCTTTTGCACAGGAGCAAGCCAATGGACGGATTATCCTGCTCTTTCTTTAAAATGCCATCAACCGCTGACAGATAAAAATTTAGCTGACCGGCATATTCCGGCTTGAAGTCGCCAGTTTTCAATTCAATAACCACATAACAGCGAAGATTCAAGTTATAGAATAACAAATCAATGTAAAAATCATCCCCGCCTACATTCAGGTGATACTGATTTCCCAAAAATGCAAATCCTGTTCCAAGCTCCAGAAGAAGCTTTGTGACATCCCGAACCAGTGCCTGCTCAATATCCCGTTCCAGCATATCTTCTCTGAAAGGAATAAAATCAAAGACGTATGGGTCTTTCATAGTCTGCACTGCTAATTCGCTTTGCGGAGACGGTAAGCGGTGCTCAAAATTTGTGACCTTATCTGCCAGAACCTGCCGCTGATACAAGTTACTTTCTATCTGATGGACAAGAACATTTCGTGACCAACCGTTTTCCGCTGACTTTTTGATATACCATTTGCGTTCATCCATATCATCGACTTTATTCAGAAGAACAATATTGTGACCCCATGGAATTTGTGCAACAACCTGTTGCACAAATTCTCGGTCTGAATAAGTCTCGGCAAATTTTGCCATATACTTCAAATTACGAACAGAATAACCTTTGCTTTCTGGAAAAGCGATCCGAATATCTGCTGCAAGGTTATCAATAAACTTGTTTCCCCATGATTTATGTTCATTGATTACGCAACCAATATCATAATAAAGAAGCAGCATATCTGCATTCACATGAACTGCCGCACGGTATTGTGCCGCAGTAATTTCGCTCTTAATATTTTCAATAATGGAAAGATACTCAGTCGTATTCATTAACACACTCATCGCCTCGCTTTCGTATAATTCTTATCATTATTTTTTCTCTTAATACGCAATCCTAAAATAATCCAGGTATGCTTTATATCTATCTTGCGCTGTCAGGCAAGTATCTGTCAGATATCCTTTTTCACTATTCCATTCTTTCAAACCGCGATAGTAAAACATTTTCAAATCATCCTCGATAATGAACGGAACTATATTGTATTTCAGACATTCCTTAAATATAATCAAACGCCCCACACGGCCATTGCCATCCTGAAATGGATGAATACGTTCAAACCTTACATGAAAATCCAGAATATCTTCAAAGGTCTTCTTTTCCTTGTTGTACTCCAACAGCAATTCTTTCATCTTGTCTGTAACTTTTTCCGGAAGTGTAGTCTCCATACCGCCAACTTCATTTGGCAGTTTCTTGTAATCACCGACAGCAAACCCATCCTTTCTGGAATCACTGGTACCATTTTTTAGGATCAGATGCAACTCCTTGATAAATTTTTCCGTCAATGTTGCTTTTGCATGATCAATAATCACATCAATACAACGGAAATGATTCGCCGTTTCTATCACATCATCCACATTGAGTACTTCTTTTTCTATACCAATGGTGTTCGTCTCAAATATATATCGAGTCTGATCGTGAGTCAGCCGACTGCCTTCCATATGGTTTGAATTATATGTTAAATCGATTTGTGTTTTATGATAAATACCTCCAGAGTATCTATTTGCCTTCTCATCTTGCAAAATATCCAGCAGAGTCGTTGGCTTTTCTTTCTTCTTGTTAGAACGCTCTGGCTTCTCTGCATTTTCAGGAATATTCCATGTCTTTCCGGTTAGAAATGCTCCTGACACACGCCCATGGGCACAATAATTTCTTACACTACGTTCAGATACGTTCCATTTTTTCGCCATTTCAGTAACTGAAAAGTATCGCATCTACCGTCCTCCTTTCACACGATGACAAACTCATTCTATGACTTTTCATTGCCATGATTTCAAAATTACACTTATTATGATTAGTATACTACATTATCGGCAATAAATCTACGAATTTATATTTTCTTTTTCATTATTTTTTGCCGACGCAGAAAATTCTAATTAAAAAACTGGATGTCATTTCTTATAAAGCAACATCCAGTTTCACTTATTTTGTTATTTGTTATAAAATTAACTCATGAATCACAAGAGCTTTCGCTCGTCTATAAATCCTATTCCTGGTCTATATCCATGCCATTTGATCAACGGCCTTCATCTTTTTATTACATCTTCCCTTACAAATCAAACTTTCCAGAATCTACGCCAGTGGATCAAAATCAGTGGAAGCAGAATTTTTCAGTTTCGCAATCCATTCTTTTGCCAGAAGTGTTGTTGGTGTTTCTCCTGCAAATGGATTATTTCCAAGAGCTTTAATATAAGCGCTGTCTTTGGCAAAAATATCTCTTGGCTCCATTCCTTCTTTTTTAAAGAGCATGTTCAATTTTTTTGATATAAACTGACGTGAAAATTTTCGTTTTTCATTTACTGCCTGATCATAAAAGGCCGGTAGCAACAGAATCATAAAACGTAAACCCGCTATCTTAGAAAAAGCTCCCAGTTCTTTATCCCTCTCTGCTATTTTTGCTCCAACTGCATCTTCCCAACCTGTCAGATATTCCGAGATCATCTGAAGCATTTTATCATCTTCCAGCGGTATCCCTGCGATGTTAATTACATCAGATTTATCAAGAATCGTAATAACCTGCTGCGCTTTGAAACCGCCCGTTATTTTCTCCGCCCCCATAATAATACGTCCTTTAAGAGGCGAACATGTTTCTGTATTCAAAAGAGCTACAACTGGATGATATACTCTTTCTTTTCCTGACAGCAACCCGAGTTTTTCCCGAAACCACATCAGAAGATTGGATGCTACCTTTTCCTGTTTTTCATTTGTGTTTTTAAAAATAATTCGTTTATCTCTTGTAGTTGGTTTTATGTACATTTCAAAGGTAAGCTCAAATACATCATCATCCGCCAGTCTTTTATATTCCGGCAAAAAAGAAAACAATCTGTGCTGTCCGTCCATGATATCAAAGGAATCCTTAAATTTTGCAAATTCCGCATCTGTTTCCGGAAATTCCATATAATATAAATTTTTCACAGGACTTTCTTTTACTGGATGGACCGTAAGATTATCATTCGTTGTTCCTATAACAATAGATGTTGATAAAGAGCCATTTCCACTTACAAATGTTGCAATCTCTTCCAGTCTTTTGGGGTTAACCGGTCTCTGCGCCTCCTGTTCAACCTTCATCTCAACTTTCGTCGCCAGTCTTACCAAATCTCTAGGGTCTGCTTTTCCCACATATCTTTTTAAATTATGCTGAGTAACCTGAAATAAATATACTTTTCTCATCTGTATTCCTCCAATACTGCAAAACATTAATTACGTTGATCTATATGTGTATTATATCAATTTCAGATCGAAAATTAAGATCTATTTTTTAGATCTAAACTGCCAAATAAAAAAATCCAGCGATATATGATTATAATGTTCATAACATCACTGGATAAATCTCAACTATAATTCATTTAGGATTTTTTATCCCACATCAAACCCAAATTCCACCCATCCATTCCCCCACTCTCCACGGATCAGGTAGATCATATCTTTCTGTACATCTTTTACTGTATAATTTCCATCTTTTTCTTCTACTTCCGCTTCTGCTCCTGCGCCTGGATCGCTTTCTCCTGAAAGTTCTGCCGGAAATGCGGTTGCTGTTACTTTTTCTGGTTTTGTGTCGAAATACAGTTCCATATCTGTAGTCCCGTCCACATTCATAACAGGGAGATCTGGCCACTGAGTGACTGCTGCACTGTCTGCCGTTTTATTCTGTTCAACCCCATCTTTATCTGCATAGCTCCAGCTGTATCCTCCGCGCGTGGCTGCTGCGCTGACTTCACCATAAGATGCACAGTATCCTATGTTCAGATACGGCAGTTCCCCGGGATCTTTTTCCGGCCAGAATTCATCGAGAATGTCCTGATACTGGTCGGCATCGGATGCTTTTCCTTCTTTGACAACTTTGATCTTTGTTACACCTGGATACTGGCCAGGATAGGATTCCAACATGATCTCGTCGCCGTAGATTGCTACGATATCGCCCCGGTTCAGGTCTTCCTCGGAGATTTTTTTTCCGTTTTTATCCTGGATATTATCGGGCATTGTCACGGTAAAAACATTTCCTGTTCCCTCTCCTACCATCAGGTGACCGTCTTCTCCCGCCGGGATATACATGGCTTCTATAGGCTTCGCTGATGAAGATTCCTGACATCCCACAAGCATACTTCCCGCCGCGATCACAATCGCTGTTAAACAACATTTCCATTTTTTCATAATTACGCACTCCTCTTTGCAGCTGATCTTTATCGCTGTTATTTACCATCCTTTAAATACTGAAATCTGATATGCTCCAATGTTTTCCGGATCTTCCAGCGCTTTCTTTCTCCATGAATTCGGGGAAAGTCCGGTGATCTTTTTAAAATTCCGCATAAAGGTAGATAAAACCGTGTATCCGACCTGCTCGGATACACTCTCCACTGAACAGTTTCCTTTCATCAGAAGTTCACAGGCTTTATTGATCCGCACCAGATTCAGATATTCAAGGGGTGTTGCATTGGTATGTTCCAGAAAGATCCTCCTCATATGCGTTTCACTTAACTCACAGCATTTGGCAAGATCCTTCGCCATAATATTTTCCATATAGTGCAGTTCCATATAATTTATCAGTTTCCGAATATAATCCATTGTATCCGAGAGCGGGGTTTCTTCCATTTTTTCCTGCCCCAGCCGGTCAAAAAACAGCAAAAGGTTCAGTGCAAGAGCCGGAATCGCATACTTGTAATTTGGCCTTTTACACTGTTCTTCCTCTATGATCATCTGCATCAGTTCTGCCGCTCTTTTATTGTTTTTTTGATCCAGCGCAAAAACTTTCTGCTCCAGGTTCTTTTTTAATTTTACGTACTTTTCCGGCACATCTGCAAAACATTTTTTCAAAATAGTATCGGAATCAACAAACAGATATTCCCACTTCTGCTTCTCATCTGCCTTTTTCTGCTCCGGACATGTCCTGTGCGGAATGTTATGAGGAATGAATGTAATGGTGCCGGCATCATAAGTAAGTTCTCGATCCGCGAGCTGCACCGTTCCCTTTCCATAATGGCAATAACCGATCTCCAGATAATTATGAAAATGCATATTGTCTGTCCCGTAAATAGTTTCCCACTTTTCCCCGGTAAGCACCAGAACAGGAATATCCCGAGAAATTTCATAATAACGATATTCTGCTTTCTGCATTTATTGTCTCCATATTCTGTAAAAATTCTCTTATGTGTTCCTTTTATTTTATTAGAATCTCTGCGGAATAGCAACGATATTTTATACAGATACTCTTCTTCTCTTGAAACCCTTATATTTTCATGCTAATATATCCAATTAGACAAAAAATATAAAAATAATAAATGGAGGAAGTATGAATCAAAAAAGTACATCTGCTCCCATAGCAGAAAACAAAATGGGCACCATGCCCGTAGGGAAACTTGTACTGAACATGTCTCTGCCAATGATGATCTCTATGTTGGTACAGGCATTGTACAATATTGTGGACAGTGTTTTCGTTGCCATGCTGTCTGAAAATGCTCTGACTGCGGTTTCCATGGCCTTTCCGCTGCAGACACTTCTGATCGCAGTAGGTGCCGGTACCGGTGTCGGTATGAACGCACTGCTTTCCAAATCCCTTGGAGAAAAAAATTTCGAAAAAGCCAACCGCACAGCCAGCAACGCTGCTTTCCTGTACGGCTTAAGTTACCTGGTTTTCCTGGTTCTTGGAGCTACGGTTGTAAAACCATTTTACGCCAGTCAGGTACATAACGCAGATCCTGAGATCCTTAAATTTGGAATCGAATATCTCAGCACAGTTATGATGTTCTCCTTTGGTCTGCTTGGACAGTTTTTCTTTGAGCGTCTGCTCACATCCACGGGAAAAACAATCTTCAGCATGACTTCCCAGCTGTGCGGAGCAGTCACCAACATCATCCTTGACCCGATCCTGATCTTTGGTCTTCTCGGTGTTCCGAAAATGGGAGTTACCGGAGCTGCCGTGGCTACCGTGATCGGACAGTGTGTAGCCTGCATCGTTGCCGGAACCTGCAATCATAAATTTAATCATGAAGTACGGCTCAGTTTTAAGGGCTTCCGTCCTGATCTTAAGATCATCAGCCATATTTACGCAGTAGGTATTCCCTCGATCATCATGCAGTCCATCAGTTCCATCATGACCTACTGCATGAATCTGATCCTGGTACAGTTCACAGTTACCGCAACTGCGGTATTTGGCGTTTATTTCAAATTACAGAGTTTTTTCTTCATGCCTGTATTTGGGCTTAACAACGGTATTACACCGATCATTGCCTACAATTATGGGGCACGCCATAGAAAGCGTATGCTTAAAACTGTCAAAGTCAGCATGTTCATTGCATCCTGTTTTACATTTATCGGTTTCCTTGCCTTCGAATTCATTCCGAAAACACTGCTGGAACTGTTCAGCGCTTCCAGTGATATGCTTGCCATCGGTATTCCCGCACTTCGGATCATTGGTATCCATTACCTGATCGCATGGTTCTGTATCATTGCAGGAACTGTATTCCAGGCACTTGGAAAAGCTATATACAGTATGATCGTATCCATCATGCGTCAGCTTTTTGTCCTGGTACCTGCCGCTTATATCCTTGCTTCCATCGGCGGACTTCACGCAGTGTGGTGGGCATTCCCCATTGCGGAAATTATCTCTCTGATCGTATCTGTAGCTTTTCTGGTTGTCATAAACAGAACGATCATTCAGAAAATCACGGAAGCATAAGAACTTCAAAGCAGATATTAACCTTCCGATTTATGTAAAAAAGACAGAAGATTTCCTGTTTTCCCTGCCGGATATCTTCTGTCTTCTTTTTATTCTGTTATTTATAGATCCGGTATCCGTTCCTTCCGGAACGTTTTACCTGATAAAGAGCAAGATCTGCCTTCTGATACAGTTCCATAAAAGTATCCCCGTCCTGCGGTGCAAAAGCAATGCCCGCGCTTAAAGTAAACGTATGACCTTCCATTCCATCCATATGGATTTCACGAATTTTTTCCTGAAGACTTTTTACCCTGTTTTCCATATTTTGACGGGAGCCAATGTTATAAAGTAAAATCACAAATTCATCGCCCCCGATGCGTCCGATCACATCCTGCTCCCGGAACTGTTTTTTCAGAAAATTTCCCAGCATCTCCAGAACTTTATCTCCCATAGCATGCCCATAAACATCATTAACCTCTTTAAAATGATCCATATCCAGGATCAAAAAGCCATGAAAACTGTCGGGATCTTTTTTCCGTAGTATTTCTCATCAATCATATTCTGTGTATTCTCTTTATTATAAACACCTGTCAAAGCATCGGTCTGTGCAGACCGGATCAACGCTGCCTTTTCTTTATTATTGCGCACTATGATATACAAAACCAGCATTGCTACCAAAATGCAGAAAGCTCCCATAAATATCAGTTCATATCTGGAAATAAAATCATATACCTGCTGGGCATTTTTTACAGGAACTGTGTAGCAGATCATCCAGTCATTGTATCCAATCGGCATATATGCCAGATAACAGTCTTCTTCTTTTCTTTCACCCAGGCTGAGCTTCACCAGTCCATTGTCACCCTTTTTGAAATCCACCTGCATATCCTGGAGCGTATGTTTTCCTCTGAGATTTTTCTCTCCATAATACTCAAAAAGATTGGTTCCATACGTAATCTCCGTACTGGAAGCAGATCCACTGTCAAATGCAATGATCTCTCCATCACTGGTGACCAGAAGACTGTTTCCGGCTCCGTCAAAAAGATCATCAAACAACATATGGCTCAGTGCGGTAACATTACAGGAACCGCCAAGAACTCCAATCACCTTATCATTTTTGTATACAGGCACTCCAAGCACAACTCTCACTTCGTAGTCAACACTGCTTTCCAGCGGATCACTGAGAGTCTGTTTTCCGCTTATTGCCTCTTTGAAATATCTTCTGTGCGAAACATTCTTGGTAGCTCCATTATCATAATACGCATCCCCATTTTTGTCGATGAGCGCTACCCGTTCCAGATCTGTTTTCTCATAGATGGACACCAGACGTTCTTTATTTTCTTCGGAAAAAAGTTCTTCTGACTTTCCTACTGCAGAGGCAATTTCATTCAGATACTGATAATTGATATCCAGAATCGTCCACAGATGCTCTCTCTGTCTTTCCACATTGGTCTTTAAAGTTTTCTGAGAATTCACCTGCACAGATCTCTGCACGCACCCAAAGAAAATCAAAATTCCTGCCACAACCGCCAGGACAAAAACACTGGTTGCAGTAACATAATTCTTCAGTTCAAAGTGACTCTTTTTCATACGTTTTCTCCTGTTTTTGCCTTTTTATATTGCATGCTTTTATTTTACCATGAATTTTTATTTTTCTCATCTATTATTTAAAGGTCAGACCAATAGCCTTCAAAGTTACTCTGTCTATTCTATAGTATTTTCGGCTTTTTCCTTGGCCTGGTGCAAGGGATTTTCCTATGCATACCCAACTGACCGTGCCGCATGCAGGAGCTCACTGATCTGCTCTTTGGAAATTATAACAAAAAAACTGCATCTTCCAATCCTGAGATTAAAAAATGCAGATTTTTTTCAGCAGTATCTGATTACTGTTTTGCCCCTTTTCTGGCCTCACGCCTGGATTCCATATTGGAGACTACAATAGTACAAGCTGCATCGCCTGTAATGTTGACGGTAGTACGTCCCATGTCAAAGATACGGTCAACACCTGCAACAAGTGCAATACCATCCACCGGAAGTCCCACAGATGTAAGAACCATTGCCAGCATGATCATACCCGCTCCGGGCACGCCGGCAGTTCCGATGGAAGCCAGTGTTGCGGTAAGAACAATAGTCAGCATCTGCGGAAGTGTAAGGGAAATACCATAGCAGGATGCAATAAAGATTGCACAGACACCCTGGTAGATCGCAGTTCCATCCATATTGATCGTTGCGCCCAGTGGAAGTACAAAAGATGCAACTTCTCTTTTTGCTCCAAGCTTTTCTGTACATTCCAGGTTGATCGGAAGGGTTCCCACAGAAGAAGCACTGGAAAACGCAAACATAATGGCAGGAAGCATTCCCTTGAGAAATTTTGCAGGGCTTAATCCGCCCATGGTCTTAACAATAAGAGAATACACAACAAGCATATGGACAATATAACAGATATATGCGGCCAGAAGTACCATTGCAAAAGATCCGATGATCGTCGGACCGTTTGCCGCAATGACCGGGCACAGCAGGCAGAACACACCGATGGGTGACAGCTTCAGGATCATTTCCATGCATTTCATAAAAATCTCATTAAGATCATTAAACGCATTTACTACCCGGATATTTTTTTCTCCTACCAGGATAATGGCAAAACCAAGAAGAATGGCCATCACAATGATCTGCAGCATATTTGCTTCTACCATGGGAGATACAAAGTTTGACGGGAAAATATTTACAATTGTATCCATAAAAGAAGTAGCCTCTGCTGCTTCATATGTCAGATCCGTAGTCGCTACCACCGGAAAAAGTCCTTTAAAAAGATTTCCGCCAGTAAGTCCTATGGTAACCGCAAAAGCAGTGGTACAAAGATAAAAGATAACGGTTTTCAGACCGATCGCACCAACCTTTTTGATATCACTCATGGAGATGATTCCACACATAATGGAAAAAAGCACGATTGGAACAACAATAAATTTAACGAGATTCAAAAATATGGTACCGAATGGTTTAATATAAGATTCGGCAAAATCCGCATGGCTCTGCATAAGCAGACCAGCAATGATGGCCAGTACAAGCGCAATAAAGATCTGCATGGCCAGAGACAGTTTTTTCTTTTCTTTCATTTGATCTTCCCCCTGTTTTTTATACAAAAAAAGACACTGCTCCCGTCGCAGTGTCTTCATTGACGACTCATTATAACATGATCCGACTGTAAAAACAACGATATTTTATTTATTTCTCTTTGCACTTACAATCAGCGGAACAATTTCCCCTTTTTTCACATCCACCAGGCCCCGGTCTGTCAGTTTCAGTGCCGGACTTACCGGTAAGCCCAGAGTGCCCACAGACATGATTGGATTATTATGCACATAGCCCAGATCCACAAGGCTTTTTCTTACCGCTTTCAGTGCAAGGCCGTTTTCCTCGATGGATTTCTCAGAAAGAAGCCCACATACCGGAAGTGCAAGCTCAGAAAGGATCTCTCCGTCTTTCACTGTCAGAAATCCCCCCTGCAGTTCCTGTATCCTCTTTACTGCGAGCAGCATATCTTCCGGGCAGTTTCCTGCCACAAAGAGGTTGTGATGATCATGAAAATATGTTGTTGCCACAGTTCCTTCTCTCAGGCAGGAACCTGTAAGAAATCCATACCCGATGTTCCCGTTTTTTCCGTGACGTTCCAGCACCATGGCCAGCAGGCAGCCACTGTTTTCCCAGCAGATTTTTCCGTCCTTTACCGGCATTTCCACTATTTTCTCGGTAGTCTGGGTGCGGTCCGGATGGATCTCTATGGCGCGGACCGTTACGTACCCTTCCTGAAAAGGAACTTTCACCTGAAAATCCTTTGGAAAAATTTCCGGGATCTGTACACTCCGGTAAAAATCTGCCGGAAATTCATATCTGAAAACAGGAGGCGGCAATTGCTGCTCATCCTTCGCATAAATCTGAATACCGTTTTTAAATACAGCCTCCGGTTTCAGAAGGGAAGGCTTTTCAAGAAGCATAAAATCTGCAAGTTTTCCCGGTGCGATCGCTCCTCTGTCATAAAAATGCATACGCTGACAGGGTGTATAGGTGGCACAGTAGATTGCCTGTTCTACAGGAAATCCCATCTCCATCGCTTTCTGCACCACTGCATTCAGCGGTCCCTGCTCATACAAAACGTCTGCCATCGTATCATCCGTTACAAAAGAGCAATATTCGTAAAGCTGGTTCTGACAGATATATTCCAGGATTTCGGGCTTCAGCATTTTATCCTGGATTTCAAAAAACATTCCGTTTTCAATCCGCTGCTTCACTTCCTCCAGAGTGTGTTCCGTATGATCACCGTTAATACCCAGATACAGGAATTTTGCAAGATCCAGATCCAGAAGTGACGGACAGTGCCCTTCGATCACATATCCCGGATGTTCTTTTCTCAGATATTCCAGAAACCTGCTGATCTCCAGATCGTTTTCCCGGATGATCTGCCGGTAATTCATGATTTCTCCCACACATACTACATCTTTTTCTTCCAGCAGATGCTTCATGGCGCTGCAGTCAATGACTCCGCCTGTTGTTTCCAGCTTTTCGCTGGTTGAGGGAACGCTGCTTGGAATCCCGTAAAAAATATCGATTGGTGCGTCCTTTGCTGCGGAGATCATTTCCAGAATTCCCCGAATGCCTTTGACATTGGCCATTTCGTGAGGCTCAGAAACCACCGTTGTCACACCATTTTCTCCTGCACATTTGCCAAAAAAGCCAGGTGTGGTCATAGAACTTTCAATATGCATATGAATATCTGTCAGTCCGGGGATCATATAGGATCCTTTTGCATCGATCACATTGTCAGCTTGAAAATCCGTATCCTGTTTTCTGTCTATGTAATAAAATTTTCCTTCTTTCACCGCAACATTTGCAGATATAAATTTCTTAAGATAGGAATTAAATACTTTTGCGTTTTTGATCAGCAGATGAACCTGCTCCATATCCCTTCACCATCCCTAGATAATTGAATAAAAATACAGCAGACAGACTGCCACCAGTACATACATGACCGGTTCGATCTTTTTGATCTTTCCTGCTGCGATCTTCATGACGAGATAAGCCGGAAGTGCCACACAGATACCATTTGCGATATTATTTGCAAAGATCGTAAAGGTTACACATAAAAATGCCGGAATATACTCTGTGATATCTGAATAATCAATATTTCTCATCGCACCAAGCATATTGATACCGATATAGATCAGCACCGGTCCGGTTGCCGCAGACGGGATCACCAGAGCCAGCGGTGCCAGAAACAGGGAAAGCCCGAAGAAAATACTTGTAAAAATAACGGTAAGTCCTGTTTTTCCGCCTGCCTCTACGCCTGCAGATGACTCCAGATAGGTTGTAAGGCTTGGCATTCCAAACAGTGCTCCAAAGCTTGTTGCAACTGCATCTACCTTGAAACATTTATCAATACCCGGAAGGTTTCCATCCTTATCCAGATATCCGGCCTTTGCGCCGACACCCAGAACTGTTCCGAATGTAGAAAAGAAATCCGGTACAAACAAAGCGATCAGAAATGGAATATAGGCAAAATCCAGAGCACCCAGAAAATCAACTTTCAGGAACTGATGGCCAATACCTGCCGGAAGTGCAAAAATGGATTCCGGAGCATGGGTAACGCCAAAAGGAATTCCTGCCAGAGTAGTCAGAAGGATCGTAAGAATCATTCCTCCCGGAATATTTCGTACCTTGATCACCAGAAGAATCACAAAACCGATCACTGCTACGATCACCGATGGAGAGGCAAGATCTCCAAAAGAAAGACAGTTTTTTGCATCGTTTGCCACGATCAGTCCACAGTTTTTTGCTCCAAGAAGAGCGATAAACAGTCCGATTCCGGCACTGACCGATTGTTTCAGGCTTACCGGGATCACACGTACCACTGCTTCTCTCAGACCAAAGAAAGAGATAATGATAAAAAGAACACCGCTCCAGAAGATCACCCCTGCTGCGATGGGCATGCTTACCCCTTCATTGGTGATCATAGATGCAATGATCCCAACGCTTCCAAGTCCCGGTGCCAGAGCAAATGGACGATTGGTAAACAATGCCATTGCACAGCTGGTCACAATGATCAGAAGGATCATAACCGTCAGCGTCGTATGTTTGTCATAGCCGGCACCTGCCAGAATGTTGGGAATCGTGGCAAGTACGTATGCCATAGTTACAAAGGTTGTCAGACCTGCCAGAAGTTCTGTTTTTATATCTGTATTGAACTCAGACAGTCTGAACTGTTTTTCCAGCCAGTTTTTCATTTGTTTTTCCCCCTTGATATGATGATAGAAAGTATTGTAAAATACCCATATCAGGAAGTCAAATTCATATTATACATAAAAATTATGCCAAAATGGAATAGTCGGAGGAGTCTATGAATTACCATGAACTGCAGTATATTCTCTGCATCGCAAAACATCAGAACCTTACAAAAGCTGCTCAGGAGCTTTATATTTCTCAGCCAACCTTAACAAAACATCTCCAGAAACTGGAGCGGGAAATGGGAACCAAACTGTTCAGCCGAAGTGGAAACAGCTATACGCCTACCTTCGCAGGCCGCAAATACATGGAATATGCCCGAAAGATCCTGCAGATACGGCAGGACTGGGAAAAAGAACTGAAAGATCTTACAGAAAATAATGAAGGGGAACTGAACGTAGCTTTCCCTCTGATGAGGAGTACCTGTATGGTTCCTCAGATCATGACCTCTTTTTTTCAAAAATATCCCAAAGTAAAGGTTAATATCCTGGAAGAAGCCTATTCCATCCAGGAAAAACTTCTTCTTAACGATCAGCTTGATTTCGGCATTTTTAACGAGGTTCATGAACACCCCAAGCTGGAATATGAGCTTCTGAAAAAGGAAGAGATCCTTCTGATCATGCCGCCGGATCATCCCCTTGCATCTGCCGGCAAGGCATCCACTCACAGCACATACCCGAAACTTGATCTCTCCCTTCTGGCAGAAGAGCCTTTTATCCTGCATTTTCCGGAACAGACCACCGGACAGCTTTCACTGGAAGCTTTGAAAGCTGCCCATATCAAACCCTACGTACCCATCCAGAGCCGCAACACAGAAACCTGTGTCAAGCTCTGCATGCAGGGACTTGGTATGTGCTTCACTCCAGAAACCTATGTCCGAAATATGGACCTCCCTGTAAAACCAGCCTGCTTTTCCGTTGGTGAAGATGGCGTTTTCAGCACACTGACTATTGCATACCGAAGAGGTACCTATCTTCCTCAGTATGCCAGGGATTTTATCTGTACTGCAAGGGAGGTGTTGTAGGATTAAGTAAGTATTTCTCTGTAAAAAGGCTCCCACCGCCTGCCATGCTCTGTGAAGTATTGATGTCAGCTCCATATTTCCTGACCAGCTATCTTGATTTTTATTTTTCAACATGGATATTTTTATCTGGTTTCAGTGAAAATATTTTTATAACCGCCATTCTATAGTATTTTCCGGTTTTTTCCTTGGTCTGGCGCAGGTTTTTTCCTCTGCATAGCCCACGGCCAGTGCCGCATAAAGTTCTCCATTCAGCCATTCGCTCAGCTCTTTCTGTGCAAAAAATGTATCACAGATCCACAGGCTTCCAAGACCAAGTTCTGTAGCGGTAAGTGTAATATTTTCAATGGCTGCACCTATGGACTGTGCATTGCAGATTTCCGATACACGTTCATCCATAGTCAGTATCTTATCAAAGGATGCCGCAATTTCATTTACAACAAAAATAACCACCGGAGCCTGTCTCATGATCTGAAGAGTATGCTCCGCACCGGTTATATATGGGCTGCTGTCTGGAAACCGGCATGTCTTTGTATTTTCGGATACTTCTTCTGTTCTTGATCGCTTCCTGCATTTTTTGCCTCCTGATTTTTTTCCCTGTAGTTTTAACCAAATCAAGTAAGTCCCCTGCTTCAATTGCGAAAAGCAATAAGCAGTGGGTGGGGACTTGCTTGTATCAGGAGGAGTGCAAGCTCCTCCTGATAAACTGCGGAGCAGTTATTTGGTGTAGAGCTACGTAGCGAAGCGGATTGCGAATATCCGCTTGACTTTTCCATCTTCACATAATCGAAGAGAACGAATGAAAGAAAGGAAGTTTTGTCGCATCGCAAAACTCCCCTCACTCTACATCCACACCATGTTTCTGGCAAGATTCATCATGGTCTGCATTCCTTCTTCATCCTGCGGTGCTTCCTCTCCATACAAACCATGCACCATGTTCCAGTATGTAGAACCAGCAACCGGCATCTGTGCAATTCCGAAATATTTATTCAAACCATCCAGCGCTGCAGTTGTTCCGCCTCTTCTTAGGATATATGGTCCAAAACATGCAAAAACTTTTTTCCCGGGTTTGATATAAAACTGAATATTTTCTAAACTTCTTTTTATAATTTATATGCTATCTCATCTTAACATTAAATCTACTGTCCCATTCCAATCTTCCCAATCAACTCCACATCCGCCGGCAACCAGTCTACTTTATCCAACTCGTTCTTCTTTAGCCATTTCGCATCTTCAGCTTCTTTCAGTACCAGATTGCCTTTTATCACCTCACACCAGAAGCAGTCCATGGACAGATGAAAGGTTGGATAGTCATATTCTATTGTATCAATCAGTTCTCCAACAGAAATTTCTGTATCCAGTTCTTCCATGATTTCTCGTTTCAGGGCTTCCTGGGGTGTTTCTCCTTCTTCTATCTTTCCACCCGGAAATTCCCAGCCGTCTTTGAATTCTCCGTATCCCCGCTGAGTTGCAAAAATAATATCTTCACCATTTTTATTTACTGCTTTGATAACTGCCGCTACTACTTTTATTGTTTTCATACTATTTATTTTCTCCTGTTATAATTTTGCTTTCTAAATATCTGAGCAAATCTTCTCTAACCGCATAATGCATTTTCATTGTCACTTTTGTAATGTCCCTTAAATTTCCGTTATTGTCTTTTTTCTTATCACCGATGATATTTATAATGTCGAATGTCCCCATATAATAAAAACTGGTTTCTGCATCACTTTTCTTAATAAAAAGATGCCGTCTCTTTGCTTCTACAACATCTTTCATATAACCACTTTCCGGCCCTTTGCCAATCTGAGAATCCCATTTAAAAATCATATTATCAACAAACATGTCTGCATAATCCGGCTTTCCATCTGCATATAATTTATCTTCATTTTCTGCTCCAACTTTGTGATATGTTACAAAAATGAAAACATCTTCACCAATTCGTTTCATACCGTACATCGTTGATGATAAGTCTTTTTCACAATTCATCAAAAAACTTACATCTCGCCGAGAATATTTTTCATATAAAACAAATTTACTATCCTTTGCATAGCTGTATTTGTTTTTATATCTCTTTAGCCCTACCAAGACAATATCTTTCATCTGTTTACGAAATTCTGCATGACTTAACCGTTGCGTATAACTATACATTCTTTCCAGCATATCGTCTGTATTGGTTTTCACAATTTCAATATTTGCAAATTTCTCATATTCTTCTTTATTGCTTACAAAATGTCCTTCAAGAACATAAATCGCATTATCCCAAGCATTTTCATTTTCAATCAAATATTCCTGTTTCATTTTTTCCACAAATGTTTCTTTGGTGATACTCTCTTTTTCAAATAAATCTTTTAATATTTCCAATTCATAAGGTCTTACACCACTTAATACAGTTTTACAAAGATATTCTAATGTTACCTTCTCCTGTTCAGAAATTACCCCTTTGTAAATTTGAGGTTCTACGATACAAAGAAAATCCTGGTATGTTTTGTATTCTCGTATAAGTACCAGTGGATCAATTTCACCATTTTCATAAAAGTCCAGTAAATATGGAATTCTGCCCAAACGATTTTTCAGCATCATATAATTCTCGCGAATAATAGCTCTTATTCCTCGGATTTTATCAATAGAATGAAATATTCTTTCTTTAGAAATTTCATCAAAATGAATCGTTGAAGATCCTGGTATGATATTATTTCCACTAATCATATATTTTCGGATCGTGTCAGAATTGTAACTTCTGTCTCCATATAATGCAATCGGGATCATAAAGTTATTCCGATAATTTCCGATAAAATCCAAAATCACCACAACAACACATTAGCTTCATCGATTCGGCTGCAAAAAATCAAACCTTTTACACGTTCTCCGCTATGGCCAAAATATTCCGCCTGCTTCATAACATGTTCTACACGTTCATCCGATGTCAGATATCTGAAACTTTCCATTTTTTCTGTTGCTGATTTTCCCGCGTCTGAGATAACCTTCAGATCTGTAATCCCAAAATAATGAAATGTACATAACAGATCCTCTTCCATTGCATCCTGTAAACGAATCTCATAGGCAATCTGATGATTAAAGATTTCATAGATATTTCTGCCTTCCAGATTATCGTCCCGTTTATCCGGTGTTGCAGTCATACCTAGCCATAGCTTTGGAGTAAAATATTCCATTACTTTTTTGTAGCTGTTTGCAGAACTGTGATGTGCTTCATCGATCACGATCGCATCAAACGCATTCCTGTCATATTTCTCCAAAACATCTTCTTTGCTCAGTGTCTGGATCGTTGCAAAAATATAATCCGCATTATAATCCTGATGTTTCCCGGTAACCATTCCCATAGAAACACTTTTGTCAAATACTTTCTTATAAGATTCCAACGCCTGCTTTGCGATCTGTCCTCTGTGAACAAGAAACAGCACTCGTTTATATCCAAGTTCTCTCATGGCAAAAGCGGATGCATATGTTTTTCCCGTTCCTGTAGCGGAGATCAACAATGCCCTCTTTTCACCAGCTTCCACGATTTTCTGAAGATTTGTAATAAAACCAATCTGCATGGAATTGGGCTGTAGACGATATTTTTCTATGGATGTGATTTCTTCACTTCGGGCAAGTTTTCGCTGTTTTTTTATGAGTTCGTATCTCTTTTTATAGTTTTCGTAAAACTCATCAAAATCCAGTGCATACTTACTATTCCAAAGTTCATAAAATTCATCTACTACACTTTTTGACATTTCACCCTGGCTGGTGGATACAATTCGTGTATTCCATTCCCGGTTTGTAGTAAGTGCTGTTTTTGTTATATTGGAGCTTCCTATGATGATCCTGTAGATTTCTGCTTTCCGAAAAATATATCCCTTTCTCTTCCAGCTCCTGCAAAATCTGCAATAAGGGTGTAATTCCGCCCATTGTAATAAATGCAACACTAATCTGAAACTGATCGCATGTCATCAATTCATCCTCTATTGATGACAGCACCTTTTTCCCCTGTTTATAATCGTTTGAGATAAACTGTGGTTTATATGCCAGATTTGATGTACTTGTTTTATCTATGTATGCGGTTTCAAATCCATTACGTAATTCCTGAAGTTTTTCCTGCATTCCCATTCGTACTATTTCCAATCCTGTTTTTAATGAATGTTTATTGCCAATATCGATTTTTATAATTATACCATTGTTCTGTCCCTATTTGTTTTGCAATTGTTGATCTTACAAATATTTTCTCCCATACACCACAAAAATCCTTTCCCGCACCGCACATCCACATCCTGGAAATGATTCCCCTTATTCCATTCCAGCACACACTCTATCTTCTCGCTGTTTTTATAACAGCTATCCATTTCCCGGATGTTCTGCCCGACCTGGCGCATTGCTGCATTCCGGGTTCTCTCTTCACGGTCTCCCAGGCTGAGATATACCCTTTTCGTTTGTATCTGTTTTGTTTTCATATATTCCAGCCATCCTGGAAACCAGACCGACGGAGACATTCCGGCTGCTGCCGCAAATTTGACAGCGCAGCTTTCCTGGTAAGCGCTCCACAGGGCAAACAGTCCCGCAAGGGAATATCCTCCCAGGATCACCGGAATATCTTTTATATTTTCTTCTAATCCATATCGTCTTCCAATCTCCGGTATCAGCATTTTTTCTATAAATGCCAATGTCTCTCCGGCACCTTTCCCAAAGTCCTCTTTTCTAAATACCGCCGGAGCACACCAGGGTGACAGATCCTGATTCCAGTCTTTTACCAGAAACGAAACCAGCAGAAAACTTTTTTCCGTGTGCTCTGTCATAAACCGGATCTGCTGATCCAGCATCTGTGAGTGTGGTTCGTTAACCGGCTGGAGCAGAAGATATTGCGGATTTTTCTTTCCATATGCAATGCATGTAATTTCGTTGATCTCAAAAATATTTTTTTCCATAATCATTTTCTCACGATACATAATATCCAATCTTATCTCTGGCCATCCGGTACTGTTCCAGGGACATGACAACCTTTCCTTTTCGGGTATCAATAAGGCCGTCTTCTTTCAGTTTTGTGATGGTTCGGTTGATGGTTTTTACAGTCATGCCCAGTTCTTCCCGGATTCCTTCTCTCGTTTTCCGAAGGATAACTTCTCCCTTCTTCTCGATATTGTGGGTGGAAGCAAATTTCAGCATATAGTCCAGAAACAGGAATGTAGGAGGATAAAATAATCTGGCACCCCGGTTATAGGAGGAGCGATAGAGTTTGTATGCAATCTTGTGGGCTACCAGCCGCAGAAGATGGATATCCTGGGCGATCCACATCTCAAAATCCTCCCTAGAGATCATAAACACCACACATTCGGTCAGTGTTTCAATGGATACGGATGTGAGCGGTTTTTCCGCAAGAATGGTAACTTCGCCGATAAAATCAATTGCTTCATTTTTTTCGATCATAAATACATTTCCATTCTCAAATTCATTGATCACCCGGTGGTTTCCACTGCATACGATCCCGAAATAATCCAGGGGATAATCTTTCTGATGGATGATGGTCCCAGGCGGAAATTTCCGGATGGTGTAACGGGTTTTCAATTCTTCCGGCATGTTTTTAAAGTAGGTTTCTGCCTCCGGATAGGTTTCGATCAGTTCTTCCAGTGTCATTTCGCGTCTCCTGATACAGGCAGATTACATGGGATCATCTGCCGTTTTTCATAAAACAGATATTTTTTTCCTTCTGCCTGTTTTCTAAATCCCCTGACATAAGAATGGTCATATTATATCATGGTATTCTCATAATTTTACAAATTTTTCTAAAAAAGTACCTTTTGTCCTTTTTTTTGCCTTTCCAAAAGCGTACAATCCTCACCGTGAAGAGTTCAGATGAGCATCGTTATTTACATATTGATCTGCTTTGTCCAAAGCTCTGCACCGGATTTCCACAGATGGTATCCGAAACACTTTACTGGCAGTTTTTTGCATCCAACCAGTTGCTTATCACAGATGGGAGCCCCGAAAAACTGTCTCTAAACACAGGGAGGAAAGAAATGAAGCAACAGGACTTTATGTATTCAGGCCTTGGCGAGCGCCTGAAAAAAGAATGGAAAATCTATCTCGCCGCACTGATCTTTATCATAATTGCTGATTCCATAGGACAGATCAAGATTCCCCTGGGACCAGGAACTTTGATCTTGTTTCCTATTTTTTATTCTATTTTTCTTGGTATCCTTTCAGGGCCTCAGATTCTGAAGATATTCAAAAAGCCTGAGGTAAAGGCTGCATCCAAACTTGTTATTGTATGTATCTGTCCTTTTATCGCCAAGCTTGGCATTAACGCAGGTGCAAGCATTGAGACTGTGATCTCCGCAGGTCCGGCACTTCTCCTTCAGGAGTTCGGAAACCTGGGAACCATCTTTTTATCACTGCCGATCGCACTGCTCCTTGGCCTGAAACGTGAGGCTGTAGGCGCCTGCCATTCTATCAACCGTGAAACAAACCTTGCTCTGATGCAGGATGTTTTCGGCCCGGATTCTGCTGAAGCCCGGGGAAGCCTTTCCATTTATATCATCGGTGGAATGGTTGGAACTATCTTCTTTGGATTCATGGCAACTGTGATTGCCTCCACCGGTATCTTCCATCCATATTCTCTTGGTATGGCTTCCGGTGTTGGTGCCGGTATCATGATGGCAACAGCTACTGCTACCTTATCGGAAATGTTCCCTGCAATGGCCGATCAGATCAGTGCACTTGCAAGTGCCAGTGAAACCATTTCCGGTATTGACGGAATTTACATGGCTCTGTTTGTAGGTATTCCACTGTGCAACTGGCTTTATGCAAAACTGGAACCCAAGCTTAGCCCCATCCATGACAAACTGACTGGAAAAGGAAGAAAAGGAGAGAAATAACAATGAGATATATTGAGTGGGCTGTAATGTTTCTTGTGGCAGGCATCGGAATCACCCTTGCCAACTTTGTAGGATTTCAGGTAAACTTTATGGATTCTGTCCCAGGCATCCTGATCCTTCTTGCGATCTCTTTTGTATCCGTAGTGATCAGTAAGCTGGTACCTTTTAAATTGCCGGTGATCGCTTACTGTTCTCTTATCGGACTTCTTGTGGCAAGCCCGTTATGTCCGGCACGTGAGTTTGTGATCGAAGCTGCCGGAAAGATCAATTTCACCGCACCGCTGACTATGGTTGGCGCTTATGCCGGAATCTCCATCAGCGACCAGCTGAAAGAATTTGCAAAACAGGGATGGAAAATGCTTCTCATCGCGGCTCTGGTCATGATCGGAACTTTTACCTGTTCTGCCATCATCGCCCAGATTGTTCTTTCCATGACGCATGTGATCTAACAGATCTGACCAGATCAGGTATGTCCCCTGTGAGATCACAAAAACACGAAACAGCGTGATGAACTTTCTTGTAACTGTCTTCAAGCCGGCTGGTGTATTTTCACTGACCGGCTGTTTTTTCCTGTCACCCAAAACAAAGATTTCAAAAATCAGCTTTAATCTGAGAGGTAAACATGAACGAAAAAACAACTTGTGATATCTTAATCCGCAACACTTCCATCCTGGATGAAAACTTCCAGATCCGGCACAATATTTTCATCGCCATTCAGAACGGAATCATTCTTTCCATCACTGAAAAAGAACCTTCCGGTCTTACAGTCACAAAAATCATCGACGGGAAAGATCTCCTGTGGATGCCAGGTCTTGTGGATGGCCATATGCATACCGGACAGCAGCTTCTCAAAGGTGCGGTTCTGGATGAACTGCCTATGATCTGGACCAGGATCATGCTGCCTTTTGAGAGCACTCTGACTCCGGAAAAAATGCGCCTCAGTGCCAGCCTTGCAGCCCTTGAGATGATCAAAAACGGAACGACCGGTTTTGTGGACGCCGGAAGCTATTTTATGGAAGAAGCCGCCAGAATTTATCTGACTTCCGGTCTTCGTGGCGCACTTTCCCATTCTTCCATGGATCAGGGAAATTTTCCGGATTCCATCCGCCAGACCACAGAGGAAGTTCTTGCATCGGAAGACCGGCTTTTTGATGAATTTCATGGAAAGGGTAATCTGAAGGTATTCTATTCTTTACGGGCACTGATGAACTGTTCCCCTGCACTTATCAAAGCCACTACCGGGCGAGCCACAGAGCGGAATACTTTTTTCCAGGCTCATATGAACGAATACGCAGGGGAAGTGAATTATACTCTGGAAAAATACCAGATGCGCCCTGTGGAATATCTGGATTCCCTTGGAGTCCTGAATGAAAATTTTCTTTCTGCACACAGCATCATGTTGTCCGCCCACGAGCGTTCTCTTCTTGCAGAAAATCAGGTAAAAGTTGTTCATTGTCCTTTCAGCAACTGCGGAAAAGGTGTACCGGATACTCCTTCTCTTCTGGAGCAGGGAGTCTGCACCGGCCTCGGCACTGACGGAGCCGCCCACGGAGGCCTAAGTCTCTGGAATGAAATGAAGATCTTCCGCTCTGTTATGAATGCTTTCTGGGGAGCAAAAAATGCTGATCCCGCTGTAATGCCTGCAAAAACCATCCTGAAAATGGCCTCCGAAAACGGTACACACCTTCTCGGCGAAGAAAAATCCGGTGTATTAAAAGAAGGGTTCAAAGCAGATCTGATCTCCATCAACTGGCGCCAGCCTCATCTTCTTGCCACAAACAATCCGGTAAATACACTTCTGGAATGTGTCTGCGGAAATGATGTGTCTGACAGCATTGTAAACGGAAAGCTTCTGATGCGAAACCGCCAGGTCCTGACCCTGGATGAAGAAAAGATCCTTTGGCAGGCAGAAAAATATTTTACTTCCGGGGAGGTGTCTGAATGAGTTCTTTAACCATCCTGACTCTCGCGATCATCGCAGCCGCAAATATGGCAGTCGGCGGATGCATCGGAATCTGTGGAATTGCCGGTTTTCTGCTTCCCATGCTGTATACCGGCGGACTGGGCTTTGATGTGACCTATGCGCTGGCACTCAGTTTTCTTGCGTTTCTGGTGTCCGGCATCATTGGTTCTTTCAATTATTACAAAGCCGGAAATCTGGAGGTACGGATGTCCCTGAAACTTGGTATCGGCAGCCTCATCGGAGCCATTGCCGGTGTGTTCCTCCAGTCCATGATCGAGAAATCCACAGCAAAAACCATCCTTTATCTGGTGGTACTGTTTTCCGGTGCTTCCATTCTGGTCCGGATGTGGAATGAAAAACGGAAAGCGGATTCTGTCTCTGCAAAGAAAGTTATTTCCGATGGAAAAAATTCAGCATCTTCTAATCCTTCCCATCCAAAATCTATTGCAGACCATATGGGATTCCTGATTTTCCTCGGAATCACAACCGGAGCGATCTGTTCTCTCTCCGGTGCAGGCGGCCCGGTACTTGTGATGCCTCTTCTGGTAGCATGCGGAGTGTCCGCAAGGATTGCCGTCGGTGTGGCACTTTTTGATTCTGTGTTTATTGCCATTCCTGCATGTATCGGCTATCTTTCCAGAATTACCTGGACAGAAATCCTGGGACTTCTGGTGCTGATCGTTCTGACTCACGGAATTGGCGTATGGCTTGGAAGCCGGTTTGCAGGAAAAGTTCCGGTTCAGGGGCTGAAAATATTTGTAGCCGTTTTCTCTGTCTGCATCGCAATTTATATGCTGGCATAAAATACTGTAAATTATCTTTTTTTGTTGCATCATTCTAAAAATTCCTGTATAATCAACATAATCATTACAACAAAAGAGCGTAACGTACAAGGGCGTACAGCACATATTTTCATATGTCTGCACGCCCTTGTGTTATTTCTGCAGTCTTCCGATGATCACTTTCTCCATCACAGCATAAGGTATCTTTTTCATACCTGCCGACCTTAGAGCTTCGGAGATCTTTTTTGAATATTGCAGAATCCGCTTTGAGAAAGGGAGGAGATTTCTATGATGAATGCAATCGGAAATGTGATAAACCAGATCGACAGCCTGGTGTGGGGCTGGTGGATGATCATTTTGCTTCTGGGCACCCATATTTTTATGACCATCCGTACCGGTGTGATCCAGCGAAAGATCGGTACTGCCATCCGCCTGTCTGTTACCAAGGATCCCGACGCAGAAGGTGAAGTCAGCCAGTTTGGTGCTCTGACCACAGCACTTGCTTCTACCATTGGAACCGGAAATATCATCGGTGTGGGAACCGCCATTGCTTTTGGCGGTCCCGGCGCAGTTCTCTGGTGCTGGCTTACCGGTGTTTTCGGAATCGCCACCAAATACAGCGAATCTCTCATTGCCGTAAAATACCGTGTCAAAACCAAAGACGGCCGTATGCAGGGTGGTGCCATGTATGCTCTGGAGCGTGGACTGAATATGCGCTGGCTTGGTCTGATCTTTGCATTCTTCGGCGGTTTTGCTTCCTTTGGAATCGGATGTGCCACACAGGTCAATGCCATTGCAACGGTATGCAATGAAAACCTCCATATCCCACCTGCAGTGATCGGTATCGCAGTAGCGGTTCTTACTGCTCTTGTTATTTTCGGTGGGATTAAATCCATTGCAACGGTATGTGAACGTCTTGTTCCGTTTATGGCATTTTTCTATGTGATCGGCTGCATCATCATCCTTGGGATCAATTTTGACTTTATTATCCCCGCTGTAAAAACCATCTGCAAGCTTGCATTTACACCAGGGGCTGCTGCCGGTGGTCTTGTAGGACGTGGTATCATGATGGCCATGCAGTATGGAATCGCAAGAGGACTTTTTTCCAATGAATCCGGTATGGGTTCTGCTCCTATCGCTGCCGCTGCTGCTCAGACAAGAAATCCGGTACGTCAGGCTCTTGTTTCCAGCACCGGTACCTTCTGGGATACCGTTGTAGTGTGTCTGATGACCGGTCTTGTTCTTGTTACCAGTATTATGAAAAACCCATCTATCGATATGGGAAATATCACAGATGGCGGTGTCCTTACCACCCTTGCTTTTCAGCAGATCCCAGGTTTGGGTCCCGTGATCCTGGTGGTAGGTATCATTTCCTTCGCATACTCTACCGTCCTTGGATGGGCATATTACGGGGAACGGTGTGTCGAGTATTTTTCCGGCAAAAAAGGCCTTATTCCATATCGTGTTCTGTACATTGCGGTAGCCGCCATTGCTCCTGTTATTTCTCTGAATCTGGTATGGACCGTAGCCGATATCCTGAATGCCCTGATGGCCATTCCGAACCTGATCGCAGTATTACTTCTTTCCAATGTGATCATAAAAGAGACCCAAAAATATATCAATGATCTGGATGCACGGGATGACACACCTGTAGAAGTGATCGATAAGTAAAAACACACAAATATGATTATTTTATATAACAAAATTACAGCTCCGACTGCTTCTGATATTACAAAGCAGTCGGAGCTGTTCATTTATGATCGGAACGCAATCGCAAAGCAATTACTTTCATAATAATACATCCTGCTCTTTCATCTCTTCAGACACTGCAAGATATTCTTTGCTGTTTTCCACAATCCCAAGTTTTTCTTCCCAGGTAAGATTACGTTTGATTCTGGCCGGACTTCCCATTACCAGAGAACCATCCGGGATTACTGTATTCTTGGTCACAAGGCTTCCGGCTCCTATGATGCAGTCGTTTCCAATCTTTGCACCATCCAGGATCACTGCCCCCATTCCGATCAGTGTCCGGTCTCCGATGGTACAGCCGTGGATTACTGCATTATGTCCTACAGTAACATTATTTCCGATATGGACCGGCATGTTATGGCTGACATGAATCGTACAGTTCTCCTGGATATTCGTCTCCTCTCCAATCACTACAGGAGCATCATCTCCACGGATCACTGCATAATACAGCACACAGCTGTCACGACCGATCGTCACATCACCCAGGATCACCGACTGTTTTGCGATCCTGGCACCTTCTGCAATTTTTACATTTTTATAATTCATATTAATCTCCAAACATTATCAAGGGGATATTCGCGATCCGCAGGATATTTCCCTGATTCAGCTAAACTTTTTTCAAACCACAGACTGTCTTCAGCCCATGTTATATCTGGTACGGATCACGATATCTGTATATTGGAATTCTTTCTCCGGCTTCTTACTGTCAAATAGTAGCTGAAAAAGAATGGTCACCGGGGAATGCCCCTGTACAGCGGCATCCTGGCCGATAAGGAAATTAATGGTACCCTCTTTCAGCCATTTCAGATTTTCTTCCAGAAAATCGTTGGCGATCACATGCATGGTTTTATCTTTTCCAAGTTTCTGCAGAGTCTGGCAGACACCTTTTACTCCATGGCCGGTAATATAAATACCGGTAAGGTCCGGATAAAGCTCCAGAAGCTCTTCCACGATCTTGGATGCCACCCACTCATCATCGTAAGAATACCGGATATCCACAACTTCAATTCCCGGAAAGCTCTCCTTGATCTCTGTTGTGAATCCCTTCTGTCTGCTGATCAGTCCAGGATTTGCAACCTGTCCGGAAATAATGGCAACCTGTCCGTTTCCTCCTGTCATCTCTCCCATCAGGCCCGCCGCCGTACGGCCGGCCTGAAACGTATCCTGTCCTACAAAACATAATCTTTTCGTATCTTCCAGATCCGCATTAAAGGTAACTACCGGAATTCCATACTCTTCCTGATACTGATTGATTCTGGCTTTCAGAAGCTGATCTTCCGACGGTGTCAGCGCAATTCCATTGAATCCATCTTCCCGGAGTTCTTCCATTGCAGCCATTACTTTTTCCGGTTCTACGCCATCAATCTCATAAATCTTTACCGTTCCGCCAAAGCTCTCCACTTCTTCTTTTGCTTCCAGGACTCCCTTCAAAACCTGCTGCATAAAAGGAGTTGTCATATACTGAAGGATCACGCCGATGCGGATTTTTCGCTTCGCCATGGCAAGAGCACGACCTGCGCGGCTGGGCTGATACCCCATCTCCCTGGCAATCTTCTTGATCTTTTCCTCTACTTCCGGACGGATGCGGCCTCTGTTATTCAGGGCCCGGTCCACGGTTCCTCTGGAAACTCCTGCTGCTTCCGCAATCTGCTGTAACGTCACTGCCATATTTTACCCTCCAAAATATCCCCTGTACTTTCCGTGTTCACGTGCACATGTTTTTATTTCATTATACACATTTACGTGTTCTCAGGCAATCCCTGATTTGATTATTTTTATAATTTCCAGGCAAGTCCCCACCCACTGCTTATCTCTTTTCGCACTCCCACAAGAGACTTACTTGATTTTGTAAAAAAATGCTTCCGAAAATTTTTCCGGAAGCATTCTTATCATTCTAAAATAAATCCCTGCGTCAGTCCAAAAGCTCCTGTACCATCTCCGGGGTAAAGGTCACGGCTTTCACATGATCCACTTCGATCTGATACAGCGCATTGGCCGCGATATGCTCTGCCGCCTGCTCCAGATCACGGATTCCTGTAGTGTCCTCAAATTTCTTGATCACTGCATCCAGCGCCTCATCGGTTACAATACATTCTTCCGGCTTCAGGCTCATACGTTTCAGAACCTTCGGAAGTGCAAATCTGGAGAAGATGATCTTCTTTTCCTCCGGTGTGTAATCCGGAATGTCGATCACTGCAAAACGTGACATCAGAGGAGCACTGATCTGTGCCTTGTCATTGGCTGTGGCAATCGGATAGACACCAACGGTCGGAACCATACATTCCATATAGTTATCTGTGAAACCAAGGTTATCCAGAAGTGTCAGAAGCACATCTGCCGGATTTCCGTTGCCTTTCCCTGATGCAGCCTTGTCAAGCTCGTTGATGATAAATACCAAATTGGATTCTCCTGCCATGGAAAAAGCCTCCATGATGATTCCTGGCTTGGCATTTGCGTAGACACGGGAACTTCCGGTCAGCTGTTCCGGATCGTTAATGGAACTCATATCCAGAGTTGTCCACGGCATTTTCAGGATCCTTGCAACTGCATAGGCGATCTGAGATTTACCGGTACCTGCCGGTCCTACAAGAAGCAGTCCGTAAGCAGGAAGTGTATGGGTACGGTTGATCTGGATGATCGTTTCAATGATCCTCTGTTTTACACGTTCCATTCCATAAAGTTCCTCATCCAGGATACGACGTGCTTCCTTGGGATCAATAGACTCAAAATAATTATGTTTCCACTGAATGTTCATCATAATAGAAAGTGCTCTCTGAGCATGGCGTCTTTCCTCCTGGGAAACTTCATGGGAGCGGGCAACTGCCAGGTTTCTTCTCGCCCAGAGACGGATATTATCCGGCATAGTCTTTCCGGCACAGGTCATAAAGTCGGTGATACTCTGAATACTGGTAAGTTTCATATCGTCACCGTCTTCTTCCTCCTCATCGTCCTCATTTACTTCTGCAGGTGCACTGCTTGCAAACAGACGCTCGATCATAAACTGAAGAAATCCATCTTCTGCAGAAAGCTTGGTGCCACCGCCAAAAGCGATCTCCCGGATTTTGTAAACAGCATATCCTTCTTCCGTATTCTGTCCGGAAAGGCGGATGTTGATATGATTTTCTCCAAGCCATCTGATCAGACTTGTAAAACGGGAATCAATCTTCAGAATATCTGCCGGAAAAACACCGTCCTCTTCCTTGAACTCAAATGCCGTCTGCTTTGCAGGGTTGGAAAAATATCCACAGGAATGATGCTTCCATTCTCTTTTGCTGTTATCCAGGATCAGCACTGGTTTCTCCGGTGTGGCTTTTGTCTCATTGGAACGAAATGTTGTATATGTGCACTGGCTCTTTGTCTTATTTTCGTCTGCCGGTGCTGCGCTGAAATCAAAAACTGGCATATTTTTTACTCCTCTTTCTCTGAAAAATATCTTTTGTAAAGCAGACTTCGCATCCTGTTCTGACGCATATTTCTGAGCATAGTCTCTTTACAGCCGTCTGCGTTCAGTGTATCACGGATTAAAGATCTCAACAACCGCTGATATGATTTTTTATACATTTTTTGCATAAAAATCAATGAAATATTCTTCTTATTGCATTCTGTCATCATCGTCAAACGGATATTCGCAATTCGCCTTTACCACATAACTCTACACCAAATAACTGTTTCGTCATTTTCCCATAAGTTGTTTAAACAATTTCACAGTTTACCGATTGACACTGTCTGTAAACTGTGTTATTGTGCAACTATGTCTACTTTTACTATTCTTTTACAAAAGCCGACACAGTTACAGTTCCTGTGGATTTTTAATTTCCGTGGTGCTGTTATCGTATATTTTTTGGAGGAGGAAATGAGAAATCAACTTTCGCAGCGGGATGACTTTTATCCACAGATCGTTAAGCTTGTCATCCCTATCATCATTCAGAACCTGCTCAGTGCAGCGGTCAATTCTGCTGACGTTATCATGCTGAACTTTGTAGGTCAGTCATCCATCTCCGCAGTTTCCCTGGCAGCAAATTATTCCAATGTCCTGTTCATGGTATACTACGGTCTTGGTACAGGTGCTACCCTGCTTTGTGCCCAGTATTACGGAAAAGGGGATTACAAAGCCATTCAGATCATTGAGGGAATTGCACTTCGTTTTTCCATGATCATCTCTATTCTTGTGGCTCTGGTTGCGTTTACCATGCCGCAGATGATGATGAAACTGTTCACCAATGACCCGGAACTTCTGGCCATAGGTTCTTCTTATATCCGCATTATGGGTATCACCTATATCTGCTGGGGTATGACGGAGGTTTATCTGGCTGTCCTTCGAAGTATCGGGCGGGTGACTGTCAGCATGGCCATGAATATGCTGGCTTTCGGGCTGAATATCCTTTTGAACGCAACATTTATCTTCGGCCTTTTCGGAGCTCCAAAACTTGGAGCCACTGGTGTTGCCATTGCTACCGCGCTTTCCAGAACCGTGGAGCTGATCGCATGTTTTATCGTTTCCGCCTTCAGTAAAAATGTACGGCTGGATCTTCGGTATATGTTTATTAAAAATAAGCTGCTGTTCAGCGATTTTGTACGGCTTTCCCTGCCGGCTCTTGGCAATGATATTTCCTGGAGTGTTGGTTTTTCCATGTATTCGGTGATCCTCGGGCATCTTGGCACAGATGCAGTTGCTGCCAATTCTCTGGTTGTGGTTGTCCGTAATATTGGTACAGTTTTCTGTTTTGGTATTGCAAGCGCAGGTGGTATCCTTCTTGGAAATGTGATGGGCCAGGGAGATCTGGAGCGTTCCAAGCATTATGCTTCCAAAACTTTGAAACTTACAGTGATCGCCGGTGCTTTTGGCGGCCTGATCGTTCTTGCTATTACGCCTTTTATCATGAAGTTTGCTTCCCTGACTCCTACGGCTATGCATTATCTGAAGTATATGCTTCTGATCAACTGTTATTACATTATGGGAACTGCAGTAAATACAACCCTGATCGCCGGTGTATTCCGTGCAGGCGGTGATACGAAGTTTGGCCTGATCTGTGATACCATTGATATGTGGGTATATGCAGTACCACTTGGATTCTTCGCCGCATTTGTACTGAAGCTACCGGTTATGTGGGTGTATTTTCTGCTCTGTACGGATGAATTTGTGAAGTGGCCTTGGGTTATTAAGAGGTATCTTAGTGGAAAATGGGCTAAGAATATTACCCGTGAGGATATATTTGAGAATAATAAATAGAATATTGGGTGGATGTGGAGTATTGACTTTTACTGACAAACGGACGCAGGAGAGCGCAGATCAAGCTGCGCTCTCCTGCTGTGTTTTCATTGGATGAAATTTCCAGTCAATTCAACAGGACAGAACGTTCACGTTCGTCTCCGTCCCTTCCGGTTTGAAATGCCAGCCTGGGAGACAGTATCTGGCTGGCTCTGCTTCTGCAGAAGGGGTGCGCTTCTTAGGCGGCGGGAATCTGCGTTGTTTTTCAAAAGTTCGTTGTTTGAGCGAAGCGAGTTCGGACTTTTGGAAAACGGTTTTAGCAGATTTCCGGCACCTTAGAAGCCAGCCCCCGACGAAGCCGCAGAGCCGGACAGATACTGTCTCCCGGGCGTCCGTTCAGCACCAACACCTTCCGCCCGACTCCCTCCCCGGTACACCAGACCGAACCCGCAAACTACACCTGCAATCTTCTTATCACACACTCTGTCAAACGTCCAACACTCTCCTGCACCTCCCGGATCTCCTCCGCCGAAATCCCATCTTTATGAAATCCCCCGGTACAAATAACTCTCCTGTTCAATTCTCCGGAAACTTTCTCCGCCATCCATCTGCAGATCACCTCATCCTTATGCCCCGGAAAATTCAAAACCGAAGAAGTCGCACTCACCGAACCATCCCCTGACAGAGACACCCTCGGTTCCGTCTGCACCACACACCCCAGATGCGGTCGCTCCCCGCCCTGAAGGCAAAGAAGCACATCCTCACCGATCAATGCAGCACTGACCTCCAACTGACATCCCGCAGCCACCATACATTCCGTCACAATCCATTCCATCTACGATACTCCTTCGCTTCAATCCCAAACGGCTCCAAAAGCTTCGCCGCAATATGATATACCATATCATCAATACTTTCCGGCTTATGATAAAACGTCATCATCGGCGGAATGATCCGCACCCCCGGGAGCATGGAAAGCTCATAAAGATTCCGGAGATGGATCCCGCTTAACGGCGTTTCCCTGGCAGCCAGCACCAGCGTTCTCTGCTCCTTGATCGTCACATCTGCCGCACGCAGGATCAGATTATCCGCATAGCCGCTGTGGATACCCGCAATCGTCTTCATGCTACAGGGTACGATCAGCATTCCCTCTGTTTTAAAAGAACCACTGGCCGGTTTTGCCCCGATTTCCTCCGGTGCACATACATGATCAGCCAGTCGTTTCACATCATTCACTTCCAGTTCCGTCTCCTGCCGAAGAGTCAGTTCTGCACTGGAACTCATGATCAGATAAGACTCAAAATCCGGATCCTCCCGGATAATCTCCAGACATTTTACAAGGAGCGGCAGGCCACTTGCACCTGTCGCACCGACTACAATTCTCTTTTTCATTTTTTCAGCCATTTCTCCGGATCCAGTTCCATAAAACGCGCTCTGTGGAAATGATCTTTCAGATCATAAGGTACCGTACAGTCAAAAATCGTTTTGCATGCAATTCCATGATCCCGGATACTTGGAGAAAATGCCGGATCATTGGACGGATCCAGCGGATGGCATCGAACACCCGGAATGGTGATCACATCCACATCCCCCTGGAACCTTGTGTTCATTGCCCAGAGAACATCATTCATGTCAAAGCAGTCCACATCTTCATCTACGAGGAATACATTTTTCAGCTCACTGAACGCGGAAAAGGCAAGAAGTGCAGCCTGACGCTGTCTGCCCTCATCACTTGGAGAAAGTTTCTTAAACTGAAGAACAGCCATATATTTTCCACCGCCGGCACTGCTGCAGTATACATTCTGAAGTCTTCCCGGCATCGCCTTCTCCACCATTCCATAGATACTGGCCTCTGTAGGAATTCCTGCCATGGAAACATGTTCTTCACTTGGTCCGATACAGGTCTGCATGATCGGTTTCTCCCGATGCGTTACCGCAGTTACCTTGATCAGCCAGCACTGGTCACTTGCAGGACCAGTATATCCCGGAAACTCCGGCATCGCATAGCCGGTATTGCTGTTCTGATCTTCCTTTACACGTACTCCAGGGATCACTTCTCCCTCGATCACATATTCCGCATTTGCAATAGCACGCTCATTTACCGTCACACATTTACAAAGCTCCACCGGTTCTCCACGCAAAGCCCCTGCCACAGAAAGCTCATCATATCCCAGCGGTGTTGTAGGCGGCTCAAAGCAGGAACCGATCTCAATGGCGGGATCAACTCCGATACTGATAGAGATCGGAAGCTTCTGTCCCAGTTCCTCAGCACGCTCCGCCATTGCTCCGATATGTCTGGCCCCAGGTGTAAAGAAAATCGAAAGCTCATCTTTTCCCTGAATACAGAGACGGTGAATCGTCACATCATGTACACCAGTATCCGGATGTGTGGCATAACACATACCAAGTGTAATGTACGGTCCAGCATCATCCGGTGTATTGGTCGGTGCCGGAACCAGCTTGTACAGATCAAAATCCGGATCTGTTGCTTTATGGATCACCTGCTGACACGGTGCATCCCCTTCAAAATCTATCGGTGGAACAGGATTCTCCACACTTTTACAAAGCATCTTTCCAAGATTTTCCGGCTGGGTATCAAGTAAAGCAGCAACTCTTTTCCTGCTTGCGAGAAGACCGATGGCTACTTTTGCATCCGGATGGCCTTTCACATGATTAAAGATCATGGCCGGTCCCTCTTTTGTAGGACGCTTTACTGTTCCACCGGCTCCTACATAACGGTATACACCTGCAAGCTCTGCCATCGGATCTACTTCCACATCTGTCTCGATCAGCTGATCCGGCATCCGTTCCAGAAGTGCCAGGGCACTTCTTAAATCTCTTACTTTCTCTGCCATAAAAACCTCCTGCATTCTCTTTATTTCCTGATGTTATTTTATCTCTTTTTCACGTGGTCAATCAATTCTTTCTATGGTATAATTGTTTCCAATATGGAATGATTCGGTTAAAAATCAATATCCTATGAAAGGCAGGTGTTATCATGACTCTCGAACAGATCGACTATTTTATCTGCACGGTCCAGTCCCGGACTTTTTTTGATGCAGCGGAAACCATGCATATCTCCCAGTCCTCTCTTTCCAAACAGATCATGAAACTGGAAAAAGAACTGGACCTCACCTTATGGGATCGTAGTAAACGGACTGCTGTGCTTACTCCTGCAGGGGAATTTTTTTATAAAGAAGCACTTAAGATTTCCAGACAGTATCATCGTTCCATGGAATCAGTGTCCCATTTTAAGGACTGTGAATCCCAGACCCTTCATATCGGAACCCTTCCTTTTCTCTCCCAGTACCATCTCACTTCTGTGATCCACAGTTTCTGTGCCGCACATCCGGAGCTTTCTTTCTCTCTGAAGGAGGTGGAAGATCAGGATCTTCTCTCCGGCCTCGAAAAAAATCTTTTCGATCTGATTTTTGTACGGAAGCACATGCTGGATCTGAAACTTTATACTTTTCACGTTCTCACAGAAGACCGGTTGGTTGCCGTACTTCCCAAAAATCATCCTTCTGCGTCCAAAAAAACGGTCTCTCTTACTGAACTGAAAAGGGAAATTTTTATCCTGATGCCCCCACACACTTCCATTTACCGTTTCTGCATGCAAAGTTTTCATGATGCAGGGATCCATCCTCAGATCCTGCGTACTGCCCGTGCAGAATCCATCGTCAGCGCAGTGGAAATTGGTGAAGGAATCAGTCTTCTTACAGAAAGCAGCTTTCAGCTTTTCCGTCAGCCTTCTCTTGCTGCAGTCCCGATTAACGGACTGGAAAAATTATCCGTTGGAGTTGCCCATAAAAAAAATATGGCTCTCACATCTTCCGCAGAATGTTTTCTGCAGTATGTGAAAAGCCATATATAAAATATTTTTTCTATAATCCAAGCATCATTCCCACACCATGTACAACAAATGCAACGATCCATGCAGTGGCACACTGCATCAGTGCAATACCTGCTGCGGCCCTTACGGTTCCCATCTCTCTCCGCACAGTTGCAATAGCTGCAACACAAGGTGTATAGAGCAAAGTAAAGATCAAAAATACATAGGCAGTAAACGGAGTAAACAAAGTCTGAAGCAATGCCGTCTTTCCGCCCAGAAGAACTGTCAGCGTTGACACAACACTCTCTTTTGCCATAAAGCCGGTAATCAATGCTGTGGATACTCTCCAGTCACCAAAGCCCAGTGGGGCAAAAAGTGGTGCCACAATACTTCCGATCTTTGCCAGAAGGCTCTGATCTGCACTGGAAACCAGATGCAGGCCTGCATCAAAGTTCTGCAGGAACCATACGATCAGCGTTGCCGCAAAAATAATGGTAAATGCTTTCTGAATGAAACCCTTTGCTTTCTCCCAGATCAGCTGTCCCACGCTTTTTGCAGAGGGAAGACGATAGTTTGGGAGCTCCATGACAAATGGTACCGGCTCACCTTTATATTTGGTTTTCTTCAGGATCAGCGCATACAGAATACCACAAAGGATACCTGCAAAATAAAGACTAATCATCACAACGCCTCTCCACTGTTTCGGGAAAAAAGCACTGGTAAGAAGTCCGTAAATTGGAAGCTTGGCACTGCAGCTCATAAAAGGAGTCAGCAAAATCGTCATCTTCCGGTCACGTTCACTGGACAGTGTTCTTGTTGCCATAATAGCAGGTACGGAACATCCAAATCCGATCAGCATCGGCACAAAACTTCTTCCGGAAAGTCCGATCTTTCGAAGAAGTTTGTCCATAACAAAAGCCACCCTGGCCATATATCCGGTATCTTCCAGAATTGACAGGAAGAAAAACAAAGTAACAATGGTGGGAAGAAATCCAATTACACTTCCGATACCACTTAAAATTCCATCTACAACCAGGGACTGCAGTACTGAGCTGACACCTGCTGCTGCCAGTCCCTTGCCGATAAGAGCAATTACCCAGTCCACAGCCATGGTCATTCCATCCGAAAGCCAGGCTCCCAGATAATTAAACGTCATCACAAATACAAAAGCCATAATTCCCACGAAACAGAGAATCGCTGTATATTTTCCGGTGAGGATACGATCTATGGCTACACTTCGTTTATGTTCCCGGCTTTCTGCCGGTTTTACCACAGTTTTTTCACAGAGCTTTTCAATAAAATCAAAGCGCATGTTCGCAAGCGCTGCCTCACGGTCCAGGCCCCCATCTTTTTCCATGACATGTACCAGCTCACCAAGGACCTTTTTTTCCCCTTCAGGCAAAGCCAGACGTTCTTCGATGAGCGGATCTTTCTCCACGATCTTTGTAGCTGCAAAACGCACAGGGAGTCCTGCTTTTTTTACATAGGGTTCGATCAGATGAACGGTTGCATGGATACATCTGTGAAGCGCACCTACCGGATCCTTCGGTGACTGATTGTCCGTACAGAAATCAATTCTTCCCGGTGCTTCTCTATATCTTGCAACATGAATCGCATGATCGATCAGCTCATCGATTCCCTCATTCTTTACTGCTGAGATTGGAACAACCGGTATACCCAGGATCTCCTCCAACTCATTGATCCGGACAGAGCCTCCATTTGCCCTTACCTCATCCATCATATTTAACGCCAGCACCATTGGAATTCCGAGTTCCATCAGCTGCATGGTAAGATAAAGATTTCTTTCAATATTGGAAGCATCTACTATATTAATGATTCCTGTAGGTTTCTCATTCAGCAGAAAATCCCTTGTTACGATCTCCTCGCTGGAATACGGAGAAAGTGAATAAATTCCGGGAAGATCCGTCACTGTCGCCTCCGGATGTCTCCGGATACTGCCTTCTTTCTTGTCAACAGTTACACCTGGAAAGTTTCCAACATGCTGATTGGAACCAGTCAGCTGATTAAAAAGTGTTGTCTTTCCACAGTTCTGATTACCTGCCAGGGCAAACGTGATCGGTTCTCCCTTGGGGATCGTGTCCCCAATCCGGTTCTTACGATAATCACGGGCCTTTCCAAGCTCTCCAACGCCAGGATGGGCAATTGGCTGATGCCGTTCGCTCTCTTTCTTCGTTTCTGTCATCGATTCGATCCCAACGATCTCAATCTTTGCAGCTTCTGCCAGCCGCAATGTCAGCTCATATCCACGCAGCACAAGCTGTACCGGATCTCCCATAGGAGCGGTTTTACGAAGGGACACCTCTGTCCCTGGTGTAAGCCCCATGTCCAGAAGATGATGTCTCAGCTCCCCCTCGCCACGAACACTGATAATTCTGCCACATTCTCCAGTCTTTAATTTGTCCAGTGTCATATCGTCACCTCATCATAAGTACAATTTATATGGTAATACAGCTGTCTGTATTATCCACTGGTATAAATGTAACACACTTCAAGTTGTTTGACAATAACTGATTAATCTGATAAGTTTTATATAAATAACATTAATTTATGAGTTATTTATCATTAACATTTTTATTTTTTCTCATTTTAATTTAATTTAAATTTAACAGACAAGAAACTGTATCTTTTCAGCAAACATCTTCTAACATATTCTCCTCACTAAAAAAGCACAAACGACATATTACCTGTCGTCTGTGCTCTCTTATTACTTTGAATTTGTTTCAAAAAATTCTTACTCACCAATCAGCCAGTTATACATCTCTTCATACTGACGTGCGGAATTATTCCAGGAGAAATCTGCTGCCATTGCACGATCTACCAGTTTATTCCATTCACGCTTCTTATCATAATATACACTCTCTGCATAACGGATCGTAGCAAGCATTTCATGTGCATTGTAATTCACGAAGGAAAATCCTGTTCCTGTTCCCTCGAATTCATTGTATGGAATAACCGTATCCTTCAGACCGCCGGTTTCTCTGACGATCGGAAGAGTTCCATAACGAAGGCTCATCAGCTGACTTAAGCCACATGGCTCAAACAGTGACGGCATCAGGAATGCGTCAGATGCTGCATAAATTCTGTGAGACATTGCCTCATCATAGTAAATCTGTGCAGATACCTTGCCGTGATATTTCCAGTCAAAGTGACGGAACATATTCTCATAGCGTTCTTCACCGGTACCGAGGACAACGATCTGAACCGCATCCTGGCAAAGCTCATCCATGATGTAAGCGATCAGATCGAATCCTTTCTGATCTGTCAGGCGGGATACGATACCGATCATCATGGCCTTTGGATCCTGCTCAAGTCCGAGATCTTTCTGAAGCTGGATCTTATTCTTGATCTTTTCCTTGCGGAAATTCTTCGCATTGTAGTTTCTGGTGATGTTTGGATCTGTCTCCGGATTGAATTCATTGTAATCAATACCATTTACAATACCTCGCAGGCTGTTGGCCCTTGCATTGAGAAGACCATCCAGCTTTTCACCGTAGAATGGTGTTTTGATCTCCTCTGCGTAAGTATTACTTACTGTGGTGATCGCATCTGCAAATACTATACCGCCCTTCAGGAAGTTGGCATCCTTATACGCCTCCAGTTTATCCGGTGCAAAATAGTAATCAGAAAGCCCTGTAATATCCTTAACAGTCTTAACATCCCATACACCCTGGAATTTCAGGTTATGTATTGTCATAACAGTCTTGATTCCACGGAAGAATTCATTCTGCTGGAAAGAATCATGAAGGTAAACCGGAACAAGTCCTGTCTGCCAGTCATGACAGTGAATGATATCCGGTCTGAATCCGATCACCGGAAGAACTGATAACACAGCTTTGGAAAAGAAAGCAAATTTCTCAAGATCCCACGGTGCGCTGTCATATGGTTTCGGACCGCTGAAATAATATTCATTGTCAATGAAGTAGAACTGGATCCCATCATACTGCATCTGCATGATTCCCACATAGCAGTTCTTGAATCCAAGATCCATATAAAAATGGGTCACATACTCCATTTTATCTTTCCATTCCTGTTTCATGCAGGCATATTTCGGTAAGATCACGCGGATATCAAAATATTTTTTGTCAAAGCACTTAGGCAGTGAGCCGGCAACATCAGCAAGTCCTCCTGTTTTGATAAAAGGTACTGCTTCTGATGTAGCAAACAGAATTTTTTTCATCTGTATTCCCCTCCCTGGGTACACCCGTTTTTATTTATGATTATACTCCAAAATTCCTCTAATTTAAAGACCGATTTTTATATTCCAGTCTGATTTTATCGGCAATCAGTGCTATGAATTCTGAATTCGTGGGTTTCCCTTTTCCGGTGCTTACGGTATATCCAAACAATTCATCGATGGTATCCATCTTTCCGCGGCTCCATGCCACCTCGATCGCATGGCGTATCGCCCGCTCCACCCTGCTTGGCGTTGTCTGATGGCGTTTCGCAATGGTTGGATATAAAACTTTGGTGATGGAATTGAGCATTTCCATGTCATTGACAGACAGGATGATCGCATCCCTTAAATATTGATATCCCTTGATATGTGCCGGAACTCCGATCTCATGAATGATATTCGTCACATCGGTTTCCAGATTCCTCTCCGGCTGAGGTTTTTTGGTTTCTGTGATACCTGGCCTTGGAATCTCCCGCACTCTTCTTTCCCCGATTTTCCGGATATGTTTGATCCGGTTTAAAAGTGTGGTGTTGTCAAAAGGCTTCAACACATAGTAGTCTGCTCCAAGACTGAATGCATCCTCTGTAATCCTTTCCTGTCCAACTGCGGATAATACGATAAACACTGGAACTTTTTTGACATTTGCGTCATGGGAAAATTTCTCCATAACGGAAAGGCCGTCCATCTTCGGCATAATGATGTCGAGAATCACAACATCCGGCTCCTTATCTTTGATTATGTTACAGATTTCTTCTCCGTTGTGTGCTTTTCCGACCAGTTCAAGGTCTTTATCTTCTTCGATCATCTGACCGAGCATGTCTGTCATTTTCGCGTTATCATCAGCAATTGCAACATTTAATTTGTCCATGAGGACCCTCCTAACTTCTCTCTCCTTGGGTTTCCAGACATACCCCCTGTCACCACGGCAGTAACCGACACTGTTAGCTGCCTGCGCTTTCCCCTTGCTGGCGACAAAATTATTATAGTGGAAATCCTATGGTAAAATCAAGATAAAAGTAGTTATTTTACCTCACTTTCGTACGATATTTTTCGACATTTTTTCTCTTTTATATCACAAAATTCACTAAAATACTGACGTTTCCTTCTGTATCCGGCATTTTTTTCCATATAAAAAAGAGGCACTTTTCCTGGATTTTTCCGTGTTTTTCTGTGCCTCTTTCCAAAGTTTCCGATTATGCATTACCTGTCATATTTTCTATAAAAATCCCATACCCTCCGGTAGAATCCTGCACAAATACATGAGTCACGGCACCAAAGAGTTTTCCATTCTGGAGCACCGGGCTTCCGGACATTCCCTGAACGATCCCGCCGGTTTTTTCCAGGAGTTCTTTGTCTGTGATCCGGATCACGAAGCTTTTGTTGGAGTCCTCATGGTTCATATCGATCCTGGTGATCTCTGCGGCATATTCTTTTACTTCGCCATCTGTACAGCAGAGAATGGACGCAGGTCCGGTTTTCAGATCCTGTTTGTAGCCTATGGGGATTTTTTTCAGATCCAGATTTTTCATCCGCCAGGCATCCATGATCCCAAAAATGCCATTTTTACTGTTTTCCGAAATTTCTCCCAGGATATTATCGGCGTCGTATCGGATCAGCCCGGAAAGTTCTCCCGGATTTCCTTTTTCTCCTTTCCGGATTCCCAAAATCTGGGCATCATAAAGATTTCCGTCTGCAATACTTAAAAGTTCACCTGTGTCCACATCGCTGATCCCATGACCAAGTGCGCCGAATCTTCCATCTTCATCCACATAGGTTAACGTTCCGATTCCCTGTGTATCATCCCGCACCCAGATTCCCAGTTTGTATTTGCCTTCTTTATCTTTTACCGGAGTCAGAGACAGAGGAATCGTCTCTTTTCCCCTGCGGACTTTCAACATCACAGAATCTCCGTCAAGAGCAGCCAGATCCTCCATAAGATCCTGCTTGCACTGGATCCTGTTCTGATCAAAAGCCACAATATAATCTCCCGGCTTTACAATGTCCCGGGCAGGTTCTTCCGTCTCACCACTTTCTGAGAGGATCTCACCTGTGTCAATGATCAGGACACCTTTGGTCTGCATATAGATGCCCACTGCGTCTCCGCTTACGTATACTTCTTTTGCAGTTGTATGTTTTACTTTCACATCCTTAAAAGGAATCACTCCAAAAACTCTGCAGTGCAAAGTATAGCTGTCTTTTCCCGAGACTGTAATGGCATCATCAAAACTGACAAAAGGGCGCTCAAGAAGGCCTGCCACCTCCCGGCTGTTCTCATGATCTACCAGGATCTGATCCGGAATCTTCCGATCCAGAAGCCGATAGCCCAGCCATCCCATCAGCATCAGATCCAGAGCAAGAAATGCCAGGATCAGATAGCGGTACTTCCTTTTTCTGTTCATCATACGTCACATCCTTTGTATTTTTTTAACAAGGGGCTATTCGCAATCCACATTCGGTTAAAAAAGAGGACTGACCTTTCGGCCGTCCTCTCTTAGTATGTAACGTATGATTTATTTCAGTCTTGTATTTTTTTGTTGCTGTGCCAATTCCTTCATTTCTCTCGCATTTCCAAGAACAGCCGGCGTGATCTCTGCGCCGCCCAGGAGTCTTGCAAGCTCTCGGACGGATTCCTCTCCTTCAAGAGGATGGATCTGAGTGATGGTCTCTGTTCCCTCCACATGTTTCTCAATCTCAAAATGGGTATCTGCCATTGCCGCGATCTGCGGAAGATGGGTGATACAAAGCACCTGTCTGTGCTGTCCGATCACTGCCATTTTTTCGGATACTTTCTGCGCGGTACGGCCGCTGATTCCTGTATCGATCTCATCGAAGATCAGCGTATCGATCTGGTCCTTATCTGCAAGGATCGCTTTGATGGCAAGCATGATCCTGGAAAGCTCACCACCGGATACGATCTGCCCCAGCGGTTTTCTGCTTTCACCTGGGTTTGTGGAAATCTCATATTCTACCGCATCATAACCATTATCTGTATAATTTTTCCTGCGGTCAAAACGGATAGAAAAATCCACATCCGCAAAATTCAGCTCCTTCAATCCATCGATGATTTTTTCATCCAGCTGTTTACTGTATTCTTTCCGGATTTCTGAAAGTTCATGCGAAGCTTCTTCAAGAATCTTTTCTGACTGTACAAGTTTTTCTTTCAGAAACTGGAAATTTTCTTCAAATTTTTGAAGTTTTTCCAGTTTTTCCTGCTGTTCTTTCTGATAAGACAAAATTTCCGGGATCGTCTGTCCGTATTTTGCCTTCAGGCTGTTGATCAGATCCAGACGTTTTTCTGTTTCAAAAAAAGTTTCTTCGTCAAAAGTAAGACTGTCCATATAAGAGGACAGATCCCGGCAGAAGTCGCTGAGAAGAGAATCGATTTCTCCGAGAGCTTCCTGCAAAGGCGCAAGTTCCTTATCGTAATCCACAATTCTTGAAAACTCTTTCAGAGCGTTTCCGGTCATGTCCGCAGCGCCCTGTTCATATCCGGTCATCCCATGGACCATCTGTGCGGTTTCCATGATCCTTCTGGCATTGCTCAATTTCCGGTATCGGTCTTCCAGCGTTTCGTCCTCGCCCGGAATAAGAGCTGCTTCTTCAATCTCATTGATCTCAAATTCCAGAAAGGCCTTTTCCCTGTTACGCTGTTCCTCATCCATATCCAGCGCTTTCAGCTGATCCATGCAGGCCCGATACTCCCGGTAAGCTTCCCGGACTTTCTCCCTGGCTGGAAGGATCCGTTCTTTTCCGTATACGTCCAGAATCGACAGCTGGCGATCCCCGTAAAGAAGGGACTGATGTTCATGCTGCCCGTGAATGTCCAGAAGGCAGGCTGCTGCTGCTTTCATCTGGCTGACTGTGCTTGTCTCTCCGTTGATCTTGTTGATACTTCTGCCATCCATGATCTTACGGGACATCAGAACCTGTCCGTCCTCCGGATAGATGTCAAGCGCCGCAAGGGACTCTCTGGCTTTCGTATTTTCAACCTGAAATAACAGCTCTACCAAAGCATAAGAAGCATTTTCGCGGATCATGCTTCTGGAAGTTTTTCCGCCCAGGATGAGCTGTATGGATCCTAACAGGATGGATTTTCCGGCTCCGGTCTCACCGGTCAGGATATTTAATCCCGGTCCGAATTCCACCTCTGTTTCCTCTATCAGTGCAAGATTTTTTACATGCAGATGTACTAACATTGGTTTCCTTTCTGGTATAAAGCGTTTGCATATTCTGTCATTTTATTTTCCACGGGATAAGATCCCGCCAAGCTTCTGTACTACTCCAGGTGCCTGTTCGGAAGTTTTTACCACACACATGATAGTGTCATCTCCGGCAATACATCCCAGGATCTCCGGCCATTTCATTGCATCAAGAGCCGCAGCCGCAGCCATTGCCATTCCCGGAATCGTTTTTATCACTACGATATTCTGTCCGATATTCATGGAGATCACTGCGTCTTTCAGGACTCTGGAATATTTGTCACTTAACACATCCGGTGTGTGTTCTTCCAGAATTGCATATCTGGATTTTCCATTGCTGCCTGCAACTTTTGTCATCTTCAGAGCACGGATGTCTCTGGATACGGTAGCCTGTGTAACCTTGAAACCGGCCTCATTCAGTCTTGCCGCAAGTTCTTCCTGTGTATCAATCTCGTACTGACGGATCAGTTCGATAATTTTTTCATGTCTTGCTACTTTCAAAATTGAACCTCCTGCATCAGCTGTTGCTCATTTTCTGTCTCAGAACCTCCACAAAACTCAGATGGTTCAGCTTGAGGATCTTTGTCCTGACTGTGGCTTTCCGGATGACGATCCTGTCACCGGTGACCATGGATATCTGGGTATCCCCGTCAAAAGATGCCACCGCTTTCTCAATGGTATTATGTCTTCCCTCGCCGATCTCCACAGTAACTGCCTCTTCCCCGGAAAGAATGATACTTCGGGTATTCATAGTATGAGGCGCAATAGGTGTCATGATCATCATACTGGCACTCGGGGAAACCACAGGTCCTCCTGCCGACAGGCTGTAGCCGGTGGAACCGGTTGGCGTGGAGATGATGATTCCATCCGCATTGTAGGAATTCATATATGAATCATTGACATAATTCTTAAAACGGATCACACGGAGATGTCCTTCTCTTCCGATCACAATGTCGTTTAAGGCAATATCCTTTCCGACAAGTTCATCTCCCCGATAGATCTTCCCCTCCAGCATCATCCGCTCTTCCAGCTCATAATCATCTGTCAGAAGTCTGTCCAGTGCCGGATATACGGAATTTTTATCCACCTCTGCAAGAAATCCCAAAGTACCCAGATTGATTCCGAGAAGAGGGATATCCAGATGTACCACGTCCCTTGCAGCCTGCAGAAGTGTCCCGTCTCCGCCCAGTACGATAATGCACTGTGTATCCTCGGGAATCCCGTCCGGATCTGTATAATGGTATGGTCCTTCCATTTTTTCGGTGATCTTCTGCACATGGCACCTGGCGCCGTGTTCTTCCAGATAGTCGATGATCATATTGGAAAATGTCAGTTCCGGATCCTTGGCACTGTTTGGAATTATATAAAATCTGTCCATATTGCTTCAGTCCTTTCCAAACATCAGTCCAGCTGGCCGTGTGCTTCCTTTACCACATCCTCTACGGATATGTCAAGACTCATGGGAACTTCTGTTCCTTCCGGATGTTTTTTCAGATGAAGGAGGTATTCAATATTTCCCTCCGGTCCCTTGATCGGGGAAAAGGAAAGATGACAGGGTTCCATGGAAATACTCATGGCATAATCTCTGACTTTCTCAATGACTTCCTCATGAACTTTCGGATCACGGACAACACCTTTCTTTCCAACTTTTTCTCTGCCTGCCTCAAACTGCGGTTTGATAAGACATACGATCTCTCCATCTTCTGTGAGAAGATTTCTTACAGGAAGAAGAACTTTTGTCAGGGAAATAAAAGAAACATCTATCGAAGAAAATGCTGCCGGTCCTTCCAGATCTTCCGGTACTACATAACGGATGTTTGTCTTTTCCATACATACAACTCTTGGATCATTTCGGAGTTTCCAGTCCAGCTGGCCGTATCCCACATCAATAGAATAAACTTTAACCGCTCCGTTCTGAAGCATACAGTCTGTGAATCCACCTGTAGATGCTCCTACATCCATACATACTTTATCTTTCAGCGTTACACCGAAATTTTTCATGGCTTTCTCCAGTTTCAGTCCGCCTCTGCTGACATAGGGAAGGGTTTTTCCTCTTACCTCCAGCTTGGCAGTTTCCGCAAACATAGAACCTGCCTTGTCCTCTTTCTGACCATTGACATATACTTCCCCGGCCATGATATAAGCTTTTGCTTTTTCCCTTGACGGTGCAAGTCCCTGTTCCACCATCATGATATCCAGTCTTTTTTTCATGTTATCCTCCAACAGCCCGGCTCTTTATGTGCCGGGCTGTAAAATGCCCTGCAAGTCCTTTTCCCTGCAAAGGCTGTCTCTTTTATTTTCTGTTATTCCCAATATCTTCCCAGCTCTGTTCTACAGCATCCAGGACTGCCTGTACATTCAAACCAGTTTTCATCCGCTGACTGTCCACAGTTCCGTGTTCAATAAAGTGATCCGGTATTGCCAGAGGAAGCACTCTAACTTCCGGATGACAGGCCTCCATATAAGCAGATACATGTTCTCCGAATCCACCGCTTTTTACATTCTCCTCCACAGTGACCAAAAGACTGTGGTTCTGTGAAAGCCGGTCAAGAAGGCTGGTATCCAGCGGCTTTACAAAACGTACATTGACAAATGTAGATCTTGCGATTCCGTGATCTCTTATCTCCCTACAGACTTTCTGACAGACAGAAACCATACTTCCGACACCGAGAACAGCGATCTCACTGCCCGGAGTGATCACTTCGCTTCTGCCCCTCTTAAGTGGTTCATCATGCTCTTCCATCTCTGTACATGCCGTTCCCTTCGGATAACGGATCGCACAGGGACCATCCAGCTCTTCTACTGCAAATTTCAGCATCTCTTCTAGTTCTTTCCCATTCTTGGGAGCCATAACAGTCATATTGGGAATCATAGACAGATAGGAAAGGTCAAAGCATCCATGATGTGTTTCTCCGTCCGCCCCCACAAAGCCTGCCCTGTCAATAGCAAAGATCACATGAAGGTTCTGCATGCATACATCGTGGAGGATCTGATCGATTCCTCTCTGCAAAAACGAAGAATAGACCGCAAAAACCGGGATCATTCCTCCAAGAGCCAGCCCTGCCGCAAAGGTTACCGCATGCTCTTCCGCAATCCCCACGTCAAAAAAACGCTCCGGGAATTTCTTCCGGAACCGGTTCAGTCCGGTCCCATCGGGCATGGCAGCCGTAATGGCAACTACTTTCCGGTTCTTCTCTGCCACAGAACATATTGCGCTGGAAAAACAATCCGTATATGTCGGCGCCGTTTTTTCCGCAAGGGGTCTTCCACTTTTGACCTCAAAAGGACCGGTTCCATGAAAACGCTCCGGGTGAGAAGATGCCGGGCCATAGCCTCTGCCCTTTTCCGTAAGGACATGGACAACCACCGGTCCCTCCACTCTTTTTGCCTCATTAAAAAGCTTCATCATCTGACGCATATTATGGCCGTCTACCGGTCCAAGATAAGTCAGACCCATATTTTCAAAAAGCATTCCGGGAATGATCAGCTGCTTAATACTGCTCTTGGTTTTGCGGACCGTATCCACCACGGCAGTTCCAACATGTGGAATTTTTTTGAGCGTTTTTGTCACGCCGATTTTCATTCCCGTGTAAGTCTCCGCTGTACGCAGGGCACTTAAATAGGTGGACATTCCTCCTACATTCTTGGAAATGGACATGTTGTTATCATTGATGATGATAATAAAATTCGTCTTCAGCTCAGCTGCATTGTTTAATGCTTCATATGCCATTCCGCCGGTAAGCGCACCATCTCCAATGACAGAAACCACATGGTGTTTCTCTCCCCGCAGATCTCTGGCACGGACATAACCAAGTCCTGCGGAAATGGAATTGGAACTGTGTCCGGTATCAAAAGAATCACAGTCACTTTCATTTCTCTTCGGGAAGCCACTTAAGCCTCCCTCTTTACGAAGATCCTTAAAGCCATCTTTCCTGCCTGTAAGAATCTTATGCGTATAAGCCTGATGTCCCACATCCCAGATCAGTTTATCCTGTGGAAAATCAAGCACATTATGCAGAGCAAGGGTCAGCTCCACCACACCCAGATTGGATGCCAGATGGCCGCCTGTCTCACTTACACTCTGGATCAAAAAGCTCCTGATTTCCTCGGCAAGGCGCGGAAAATCCTCCAATGAAACTTTATGAATATCATTTGGCTTTTTAATTTTTTCCAGAATCATTCGTATCCTTCCTTTATTCCTTCTATTTCCTGCGGCTGATAAGACTTTCCACAAGAAGATCCAGAAATTCGTTCTTCCTGTCAAGACTGTTTAAAAGCTCTACCGCATGTTCAGAAAGTTCTTTAACCTTGCCGGCTGCTGCCGGGGCTCCCATGAGGCTTACATAGGTAACCTTATTGTTCTTCTCATCACTGTGGATCGGTTTTCCCAGTTCCTCCTGGGTACTGGTCACATCAAGGATATCATCCTGGATCTGAAAAGCCAGCCCGATGTTCTCTGCAGCCTGCTCCACAACTTCAAGTTCTTCCTCCGATGCCCCTGCCAGCACGGCGCCGGTCATCATAGAAGCCTCGATCAGTGCGGAGGTCTTGTTCTTGTAAATATAATCCAGCATCTCACGTTCCAGAGGTTTGCCGTCATTCTCCACATCCACACTCTGTCCTCCAAGCATACCGTTAATGCCTGTCTTATCTGCCATGATCCGCATGGCAGCTATCACACGTTCTTTATCTTCAGTCAGGTCGAAAGCGGAAATCATCACCTCATAGGCTCTGTTTAAAAGTGCCACGCCGCTTAAAACGCCCATGGCCTCTCCATATACCTTATGTGTAGTCAGCCTTCCCCTCCGGTAATCATCATTATCCAATGCCGGAAGATCATCGTGGATCAGCGAATGTGTATGGATCATCTCCATCGCCGCCATAAAGGGTTCACAGAGCACGCCCTCTCCTCCAAACAGACGATAGGTTTCCCGGATCAGGATCGGACGAAGTCTCTTTCCGCCTGCCGTCATACTGTAATTCATGGCCTCTGCCATGGTTTTCGCAAAACCGGATTCTTCCGGAAGATATTTCCGGATCACGCGTTCCGCTTCTTCTGTTCTTTTTTTCAGTTCTTCATTAAAATTCACGAAATGTCCCATCCTCATTCATCTGAAGCATCTTTTTTTCTACAGTGTCCAGTCTTCCGTTCAGATCCTTAAGAAGCTCCATTCCCTGTCTGTAGAGACGGAAAGACTCTTCCAGAGGGGTATCTTTATCCTCAAGCTTCCGGGCAAGCTGATCAAGCTCCCCAAAAGTTTCTTCTATGGATCTCTCTTCTTTCTTTTCTTCTGTCTCTGCCATTATCGCTCTTCCTTCCTGATGCGATCCGCAACTGCTTCTATAACTCCGTCGGTTACTGCAATGGAAATCCTGTCACCCTTTTTTATCTGGCTGATCTCTGTCACTGCATGTCCTCCTTCGTCGGACACAAAGGCATATCCTCCATTTAACTTTCTTAATGGGGAAAGCCCTTCAAAACGCTGGATCCATATTGCCAGTTCATGTCTTTTCTCTGTAAGCTTCTGTTCCATGGAAGAACGCAGACGTTCCTCCATATCTGATGCATACTGACGTTTTTCCCACAGCATGGACTCCGGACTCAGATACTGAAATCTGGTCTCATAGGACTTAAGTCTTGCAGAAAAAAGAGCTGTCTTACTGTTCATGGCACGCTGCAGACGATCTCCGTACATACGGAAATTCTCCAGGACACTGCGAAAATCATCTACTGCCAGCTCTGCTGCAGCTGATGGTGTAGGTGCCCGTAAGTCTGCCACAAAATCCGCAATGGTAAAATCCGTCTCATGTCCCACTGCCGAAATCACAGGTGTTCTGCACTCAAAAATAGCACGGGCCACGCTCTCCTCGTTAAAAGCCCAGAGATCTTCAATAGAGCCACCTCCACGGCCAACGATGATCACGTCCACCCCTGCTTCATCCAGCATCCGGATTCCCTTCACAATACTCTGTGCCGCTCCTTCTCCCTGCACAAGTGCCGGGTAGAGGATCACCTGCAGATACGGATTCCTTCTGCCTGCAATATTGCGGATATCCTGTACTGCCGCACCGGTAGGTGCTGTCACCACGCCAAGAGTATGGATAAAATGAGGAATAGGCTGCTTATATTCCTGGGCAAACATTCCCATATCCTCAAGCTCCTGTTTCAGTGCCAGATACCGCTCATAGAGAGCACCGGCGCCCTCCAGTGTGATTTCTTTCGCATAGAGCTGATAACGCCCGTCTCTCTCATATACGTCTACAGCACCACCTACAACTACCTTATCTCCGTCCTTCATGCGAAAAGCAAGGCCACGACGATGCCCCGCAAACATCACACAGCTTAATGTACCTGTTTCATCCTTCAGGGAAAAATAGATATGCCCGCTGGTATGATATTTACAATTGGATACTTCTCCCTTTACATAGACTTTACGGAGAAAGTAATCCTGAGTAAACATATTCTTGACATAATGGTTTACCTGGCCGACAGAATAGACGTTTCTCATGCGTTCTCTTCTGGGGTTTCTGCTGCTTTCTCTTCTGTGTCAGCAGTCTCCTCCTCGTTTTTCTTCTCTTCCTTTTCGGATGCGATCTTTCCAAGGACTCCGTTTACAAAAGAACCGGAAGCATCTCCGCCAAATCTCTTGGCAAGTTCTACCGCTTCATTGATCGCTACTCCTGTCGGTACATCCTCATCATATTCCATCTCATATACTGCCAGACGAAGTGCCGCGAGATCCACACGGCTCATACGTTTGGTCTTCCAGCCACGGCTCGCACTGTTCAGCTGTGCATCGATCTCTTCCAGATGCTCCTTCACATGTGCATACTTCTTCTTCATATATTCCTGGTCCTGCTCTGAAAGTTCTCCAAGACCCTCAAAATAAAGAGAGAGCTGTTCTGTCATCTCTTCTTCTGAATTAAACTCTGTCATAAACATAAGTTTAAATACATGTTCTCTCTGTTCTCTTCTTCTCATAATTTCCTCCTAAGACGGAAAAAAGGAAAGGTTTACTTTCCTTTTTCGTTCTCCATATCCACGCTGGCAATATGAATATTTACATCTGCAACCTCAAGTCCTGTCATATTCTCGATAGCGGATTTCACTTTCTCCTGAACCTTCTTGCTTGTCTCAAGAATGTTTCTGCCATACTCGATATTCAGTGACAGATCCACGGTAACGACGCCTTCCAGAATGGTTACTCTCACACCCTTGGACAGGTTCTTCTTTCCAAGTTTACTTACCAGCTCATTGGTGATATTTCCTGCCATGGAAGCAACTCCATCCACGTCTGTTGCCGCAAGTCCTGCAACGATCGCAACAACCTCATCTGCAATGTGGACTTCACCGATTCCGCCCAGATCCTGTATCTTATATGTTGTTCTTTTTTCTGCCATGGGAAACCCTCCTACGGATATAATATTTTTGTTCGTAATTTTATACTATTATACCAAAAAATGTTATGAAATAAAAGGGCTTATTTACTGAATTCTGTCAGTACCAGATCCGGGTTTCTGTCCTCAACCATACCAACGCTCCATGCATTGACAAAGAGAAGCAGCGGATTTCCCTTAAGATCTGTGACTTTCTTCATATCTGAAGTTCCCACGATCTTGTCTACTTTCACAGCTTCCTTGTTGGCGATCCAGCGGATATGCTCATATGGAAGTGTTTCAAGGCGGATATCTACATTATACTCATTCTCCAGACGATATTTCAGGACATCAAACTGAAGGACACCTACAACGCCCACGATGATCTCTTCCATACCGGTATTAAACTCCTGGAATATCTGGATCGCACCTTCCTGAGCGATCTGGTTGATACCTTTTACAAACTGTTTTCTCTTCATGGTATCGATCTGACGTACACGTGCAAAATGCTCCGGTGCGAAAGTCGGGATTCCTTCAAAAGCAAATTTCTTTCCAGGCGTACAGATCGTATCTCCAATGGAAAAGATACCCGGATCAAAGACACCGATGATATCTCCTGCATAAGCCTCGTCCACAACATGGCGGGATTCCGCCATCATCTGCTGCGGCTGAAGAAGGCGCATTTTCTTGTCACCCTGAACATGATAAACTTCCTTGGTCGCGTCAAACTTGCCGGAACAGATCCTCATAAATGCGATACGGTCTCTGTGAGCCTTGTTCATATTTGCCTGGATCTTAAATACAAAGGCTGAAAAATCATCGCTCATCGGATCTATCGGTCCGCAGTCAGCAGTTCTCGGAAGCGGAGAGGTGGTCATCTTCAGGAAATGCTCCAGGAATGTCTCCACACCGAAGTTAGTAAGAGCGGAACCGAAAAATACCGGTGTCAGCTGTCCTTTGCTGACTTCTTCCTGGGAAAACTCCGCACTTGCGCCATCCAGAAGCTCAATTTCTTCCATCAGCTGCTCTTTCTGCTCCGGATCCATGATCTCATCTGCATGCGGATCATCAATATCGATCTCTTCGATCACACCTTCCTTGGTACCTTTTTGTGTATCGGAGAAGGTAAGGATCTTCTTTGTATTACGGTCAAAAACTCCTCGGAATTTCTTACCGGAACCAATCGGCCAGTTGATCGGACAAGTAGCAATACCAAGCTCTTTTTCGATCTCATCCAGAAGATCAAACGTATCATTTGCATCTCGGTCCATCTTATTGATAAAAGTAAAGATCGGGATGTGTCTCATAACACAGACTTTAAAAAGTTTACGTGTCTGTGCCTCAACACCTTTGGAACCATCGATGACCATGACTGCGGAATCCGCTGCCATCAGTGTACGGTAAGTATCCTCGGAGAAATCCTGATGTCCCGGTGTATCCAGAATGTTGATACAATATCCGTCATAATGGAACTGAAGTACGGAAGAGGTGACGGAAATACCTCGCTCCTTCTCGATCTCCATCCAGTCTGATACTGCATGGCGGGCCGTAGCCTTACCTTTTACGCTTCCGGCCAGATTGATGGCCCCTCCATACAGCAGAAATTTTTCTGTCAATGTTGTTTTACCGGCATCCGGATGGGAGATGATGGCAAAAGTTCTTCTTTTTTCTATTTCTTTCGTATACTTCGACACGTGAGCCTCCTGTATATTCTCTGATATCTCTATTTTACTATAACCTTACCTATTCTAGTATAGACAAGGCTTTGCTGTCAAGGCAATTCAGTCGTAAATCACGACAAACGCATGAATGGTTAGCAACTGCAAATTCTATTTTTTTCTACTTTTT